>Ga0210386_10002104_pt1 | contig 17363 bp, 12 predicted proteins | sample IncBWH32OmetaG_FD_160091 | JGI IMG/M metagenome (GOLD analysis project Ga0210386, IMG submission 160091) | Forest soil microbial communities from Barre Woods Harvard Forest LTER site, Petersham, Massachusetts, United States - Inc-BW-H-32-O ... | reverse complement strand
GGAAGCTTGGCTCCATCTCCAGAACGAGATGAGTATTTCCCGATATTCTACTCGACCGAAAAACCAAAGACGTCTCCGGTATTCGGCATCGATCTCGCGTCCGAGCCGAAGCGCCGGGAAACGCTCCATCGCGCCTGGCGGAACAACCAGCCGGCCACGTTCGCGGACTTCACACTCCACACCGGCGATGGCGATCGATTGGGCTTTTTCGTCTTGCTGCCGATCTATCGACAAGATCTACCTTCCGACACCGAGGAGGAACGCCAACGCAATCTGACTGGCTTCGTCCAGGGCGCGTTTCAGACATCGGTGATGATCGAGACCATCTTGGCCGCCGCGCCAGAGCCGACAGGCCTTGACTTGTTTCTGTTCTCGCCCTCCGCCGGCCCGACCGCATCGCCGGTCTATATCTACGCCTCGCGCTTGCAGGTCGCGCCACCCCGGCCCGCGGCGCAGGCGGTTCTCATGGCAGGGACACACTGGTCCGGCGCGCTGCGAGCCGGCGATGCCAGCTGGACACTCGTGGCCATACCGGCCCCAAGCGGGAAGTTCGGCATCGGCCATGACCGCGCCTGGATAATTCTGACCGCCGGCCTGTTGGTCAGCGGGGTCGTCGTTGCTTATCTGTGGGCTTCGGGACGCTATGCCCGCCGGGTCGAGGTTCTCGCGTTGACGGACCCGCTCACGAATCTCGCGAACCGACGCGCCTTTCTGGAGCGGCTGAACATGGCCTTCGCCGCCAGCAAGCGCAGCGCCAGCCCGTTCGCCGTCCTTTTCGTCGATCTCGACGATTTCAAGGACGTCAACGATACGCTGGGTCACGCAATTGGCGATGCTCTCCTCCGACAGGTCGTACAGCGACTCAGGAATACCGTCAGACCGACCGACCTCGTTGCACGCTTTGGTGGCGACGAGTTTGCGATATTGCAGGCGGACTTAAGTGATCCCGTGGCCGCAGCAACGCTCGCGGCTAGGGTTGGGACAAGTATTGCCGCTCCGTTCGAGGTCCAAGGGCATGAGGTTCGCATCACCGCGAGTATTGGAATCTCACCCTTCTCGGCCGAAGTGGAGGGACCCGCCGCCATGATGATACAAGCCGATCTGGCGCTTTATCGCGCCAAAGCCGACGGACGCAACTGCTTCCGCTTCCATACCGGAGAGCTCGACCAAGAGGTAAATCTGCGCGTCACGCTTGCTGAGGAATTGCGCCTTGCGATCGGCGGTACCGAACTCGAACTCTACTATCAGCCGCTAGTAGAAATCAGCTCGGGTAGGATCGTCGGACTAGAGACACTGGTTCGCTGGAGCCATCCGACGCGCGGCCTCATTATGCCCTCCATTTTCATCCCGATCGCGGAGCGGACAGGGGCAATTGTCCCTCTCGGACATTGGGTGTTCGAGGGGGCCTGCCGCCAGCTCAAGCGGTGGCGCGATCAGGGAATCGCGCCGGAAATTCTCGCGGTGAATGTTTCCGGCGTCCAATTCAAACGGGCGCCAGACCTGCCACTTGAAATTGCCGCCAGTCTCGCAAGGTGGGACATTACGCCTGGCAACGTCGAAGTCGAGCTTACGGAAACTGTCTTGATGGAGATCACGAAGAAGCAGGGCGACACGTTCGAGCGCCTTAGGCAGCTCGGAGTCAGAATCGCAATCGACGATTTTGGAACCGGTTATTCCTCTCTGAAATATCTTACGATCTACCCGGTCGACCGGCTGAAAATCGCGCAAGAGCTCGTCTTCCGGGTCACAACTGATTCTCGCAATGCCACAGTGGTGCGCGCCGCTATTCGCCTTGCAAAGGAGCTTGGTATTGGGGTCATAGCCGAAGGCGTGGAGACCGAGGCTCAGGCGAGCTTTCTCCTCTCCGCCGGCTGCGCGTATGCCCAAGGATATTATTTCAGCCGTCCGGTGAATGCGGTGCGCGCCATGGAGCTGCTCCAGCATGGGAAAATCGAGGTCACCGGAATGCCAATACCGCTTCTCGACGTGTCGGTGGCCTAAAGAACACGAGCCTGCTGCATTAGCCGAGCTGAACAGTTTGGGAGCGAGATATAGTTGTGTGCGCCAACGCAAGAGAGCACTCCCCAAAAGGACAATGACGTCTTATGAGGACGCCACCAATCAACCCAATTGTCTGGAGCACGCGTCTAGGAGTCCACTTCGTGATGGCCAAAACCTTCGCTGGCGCCGGCCGTTCCGGGTGGAGGTCTGCCTGGTCACCAAAGAGGTTAATCAAGCAGCCGATGTTGCGGGCCGATTGTCAGAACTTCATCGATCGGCGCTCTCAAGTATGGCGTCGCGGAACCGTTTCGGGTGCAGCGGCTTGGTCCATATGAAAACATTCGAGACGATTGATCCAAAAGTCGCGAGACGCTGCCGTTATGACCAACATCGCAGCCAAATGACATCCTTGACGGTTGAGGGATCGCTCGTCACGGGGTTGGTCCATTCGGTCATGGAAGTTAAGTCCAGCAACCCGACGCGCTGGATCATCACGGTCATTGCCAAGCCGAGCATCGCTGCCTGACCGATCACGCTTTACTTAGTTGCCAGCCATCGGTTCAGCTCGGCAGCAATACGCAGTCGCCCCGCTTCCCTGAGTGCAGCACGTCGCCGTTCTCCGAGCGGCATCTTGCGGGCTTCCGCGATAACCTCCGTCGCCCGGTCATCCCAAACGCGACTATCAGGTGGATGTTGGGTTTCCTGTTCCATGATCTCCACCTCTGCCGGCCATAGATGACATTCCGAATGCGTCGGTCTCAACCATCACCTCGAGAACGTGTTCGCAGTTAGGGCACTCAAAGGTTTGGAGGTCGAAACCCATGCGTGCGGGCATGATGCGAGCGAGCATCATGTGAGTATCGCACTTCCGGCACGCCGGGCGATGGATGTAAAGGTTGACGTTGTCAGGCAAGAAATAGGATTTTTGCATGATGCTTCCCTCGTCGAAGAGGCGGGAGCGCAACACTCTCTGTCACCGGTAGATGCCCGTGGCGGAGCGCGGTGATAGGACAACGTTAGGTTTCAGCGTTCCGCGTCGCTGTTCAATATTGATCAGCTCGCGAAGCGCAATGAAGCTTTGCTAAACACGATCTTTCTGCGCTTTGCCGGATTTTCGACAAATTGACCTGAATGGGCCCTTACAAGTTCACCCTGCGAACAAGCCGCCATTGACCGCGGTGAACAGGCTCAAGATCGGCTGTATCAGCTTCGCGCCATACTCGTCCTAGATCTGCCTCAGCACGCAGCCATGTTCGATCGACAAAGCCGCCCGTGAGGGTTTGGCAACTCGATCGTCGCCAACAAAAAGATACCGCCCGGTGGCGACTTACTTTGGCGCGACCAATTGGCCTTGGAGCCAGGCCATTGTCGCTTTGGACTGCATGGGGTCACCGAGCTTCACCGCCGTCTTAAGTTGATGCGAGCAACGAGGACATTCAAAGGTCCGAAGGTCATAACCTGACGGACCTTCTTGGATGCGTCCCAGGAACATTTCGGATTGGCACTTGGAACAAATTATCTGCCGCGATTGGGGCATGATGCTCATTCCCTAGGAATTGGGCGGGAGCACAACACTCTCTGTCACCGGTGGTGTACCCTTGAAGTAGCGGTGATGGAGCCAGCATTGATTTTTGAAGTCCAATCAGCTGGTCAATATTGATCAGGCGTTGGCAGATCGTTGGGAATTGCCGAACACCACCTTTCAGCGGTCGTCGGGATTTTCGGCAAATTGACTTCAGCGATCTTAATTGCGCACGCAGATATGGAAATTGGGAGGCGGCAGTGACCTTCTCGCTGCAATTGCACAGGCTGCATTCAAAGGTGCGTATGTCGACACCGTCTTTCCCCGAAACCACACCTGTAAGCGTCATCGGTCCGTGGCATTTCGAGCATGGCGGCCGTTCAATTTCAATGTGACCGGGATGGGCGATGGGGGACTGTGCCATGTGTTGCGCGTCTAAGGTCAGGCGAGAGCACGACGCTCTCAGTCGCCGTTAGCGGCCAGATCGGGGGCGTAGATGCGGGAACAATTCCCCAAAGTGAATCTAGTTCCGAGAGCCAGGGGCAGCGGGTAATTTTAGGATGGCACACCCCTTCGCTATCATCGATGCTTCTATTTGTATTTGTGTTCTTTAAGCAGAGGCTTCTCATGCAGGACTGCGTTGAGCAAAGAGCTGTGAACCTCGATATGTCCGTTGTAACTAATGAGGCCCAGCTTGCGGAACTTGTTCATGAAATGACTGACCCGGGATCGGGTGGTGCCGACCATCTCGGCCAGCGTTTCCTGACTGATATTAGGACTGATCGGCTGTGGGCTGCCTTCCTTGCCAAAATTGGCGAGCAGCAAGAGCAGCCGCGCGAGCCGCCGTTCACTGGAATTGAACAGCTGATCGATCAGGTCCTCCTCGATCCGGCTGTTCCGAGTGAGGAGATAGGCCATGAACAATTCCGAGAATTTCGGCTGGTCGTGAATGGCTTTTATCATAGCTGGCTTGGTGATCGCGGTGACGACACTGTCTTCCATCGCCGTAGTCGTCGAGATCCGTAACTTGTGACCGTTCATGCAGCCTTCGCCGAAGAACTGGCCAGGTTCCAGAATCGCGACGACTGCTTCCTTACCTTGCTCTGACAGTACGGTAAGCTTGACCCTACCTTTTTGAATGTAAAACACCGTGTCGGCGGGTTCTCCCTGTTTAAATACGTTCTGGTTCTTTTGGAAATTGAGGATCGTCTTGCCGGTGCCGACCTTGGCGAGAAATACCTTTGCGTCGAACTCGTCGTTTCCCGGATCGACTGGCTTGTTCACTGGAATTTCCTCGTCGCTCGACCGGCTGCTCCGGCGGATCGTTTTGACGGGAATGGCGTTTCAGATGCTCGATACCGTGGGTGGACCCCACCTTGCTCTCCCGCATTGCGGGATATGTTATCAATATGCTCGTTTCAAGACAAGCACGGCGCCGACGAAGCATTCGGCCGAACTTCGCGGCGCGGGCGATAGCCTGGCCGGGCAGGTTTTCGCGGCGAGAGCTGCGACAACGTCATTTCAGATCCTAATTAGGCTTAGTCCCGGCCAAATACATTAATTTTCGAAAATGAGCAAATCGGAACATCGCCGGACAATGGGCGGTGCGATGGTGGTTCGATCACCGCCCCCGTATCGGTATCTACCGGTGACAGAGAGTTCTGTAACGCTCCCGCGTAATCCAAGGCGAAGCACCATGATCATCCTGCGGCCACTTTGCCCGGCGTGCCAAACAAGATCCATGCTGGCCCGCATCACTCCCGGTCCCTCTGGCTTTGACATTCGGACATTCGATTGCCCTGCTTGCGCTCACGTTCAACAGCGCGCGGTCGAACTTATCGATCCGATGAAATCTCCTGAAACTGCGCGATGGCTTCGGGGTGAATTACATGCGCCAACGTAGGCCATGCCTCCGCCCGACGATATCGCAAAGGCCGGATCGAAAACATTCGATCGCGCCCTTTCGCTGGTCGCGGCGCTCATTGTCGTCGCGATCATAATCGTTGCCCGATACTGAGTTGATCGTGCGCGTCAGAATCTCGCCTACCTGTTCACGCCCTGGGTAGTCGAAGTATCCGCCTTGGCGATTAAAATTGATACGCCAACGTTTGTCAGTGGCGCAGTAACCACAACAACTGTTCCTGGTAACAGGCACAAGGAACACTTTGGGTACATGGGGATTGTGAGTCCAGCACGGAGTTTTAATTGAAGCAAATACTCGGACTTAGTCTCGTTCTGCTGCTTCTTGGGAGCGGCATATGGGCGAACGTCAGCGGCGGCTCACTTTCCCAAAACAAAGATGCATGGGTGTCGCACGTTGGCCGATAAGGATTCCCTCTGGTCTTTTTGAACAACGTTATTCCCATGATTATGGATGAATAACTCAAATCACCAATTCGAACGCTCTTTTGGCAAAGCAGCTCTCGCATTGTGGTCCGACTTCTCCCGCGACGTAACAGGACACTCAGAGCCGCCTTCGGGCGACTTTTCTTTTGGCGACGTATGCGGCCGCTCCATGTCTGCTAATGGCCACATCTCGCCCCAGGGCTGGTGCATGGTTTACGCGAAGAAGCCGGCCTAGATCCGGAGACGATTGGATTCGCAGGATCGTTGTGGTCCACGTCTCCGCGCGCGAAACGCGTCAGCGGATGCTCGCTGAGCGAGAAACGATTCGGCAAGCAAACGGCTAATGTCCGCTTCGGGTCCAAAAAAGCTGACCTGACGGCCCGTAAGTCCGACTTCCGCTTCGCCCCCAAAATCGGACATCGCTGAATGCGGTCCGCATGTCCGAAAAGTCCCAATAGCAAAAATCGCAGATGGAAGCGCTCCGAGAAAATCTGCTCTTCGAGCAACTGTGGGTTAGACTTTGCTTGTTGGATCATCCCGCTCTATCTCGGGCTTTTCATGCAAAACGGCGCTTAACAGCGAATTATGAATCTCTATCTTTCCATTGTAGCTGATGAGTCCAAGCTTCCGGAATTTGTTCATAAAGTAGCTCACGCGAGATCGGGTCGTTCCAATCATCTCAGCCAATGTTTCCTGGCTGATATCCAACGGAATGGGCTGCGGTACGCCTTCCGTTCCGAAATGCGCGAGCAGAATGAGAAGGCGGGCGAGCCGCCTCTCGCTTGAATTAAAAAGCTGGTCGATCAGGTCCTCTTCAATTCGGCTGTTCCGTGTCAAGAGATACGTCATGAACAGCTCGGAAAATTTCGGCTCGGAACGAAGGGCGGCGATCATCGCCTCTTTGGTGATTGAGGTGAGCACACATTCTTCCAGCGTCGTCGTGGTCGCGATGCGCAATGAATGGCCATTGAGGCAGCCCTCGCCGAAGAACTGGCCCGGTTCTAAAATTCCGACCACCGCTTCCTTGCCCTGCTCGGATAGGACCGTGAGCTTGACCCGGCCCTTTTGAATGTAAAAAACCGTGCCCGCCACGTCTCCCTGCTCGAAGACGTGCTGATTCCTTTTAATTTCCAAAATCGTTTTGCCCGCCCCCACCTTGGCGAGAAAAGCTTGAGGATCGAACTCGGCTTTGGCTGGCTTTCTTCCCACAGGAGCCTCCCTTAGCTCTGACGAACGAGCGCGCCTGGTATAACGGTCCCAGCGCCGAAATGAAGCAGTCTGGATAGGTAATGAGGGGAATTTGACCGGCTAGAGGACCCAGCGCTGGTTGTTGTCCTAGGACACCCGCCCTGACAAACTAGGACACTCGCGCTGTCCAAAATGTAACCTGACGTGGTGCGTGTTTTTGCTAGGCTGGGATCCCCGCGCCTCTTCTACCCCCAAAACCTACCAACCTCGCGGGTGAACGGCCCCGGTCTACTAGACCACCGGGGCCGTTTTCTTTTGGCGCTCAGGGCCGCCAACTGAGGCGGCCTATAGCGTGAATGCTGCAAAGACACATGCGCCGATTAACACGGCGACGGCGACCGCAATAAGGACGAGGAAAAACTTGGCCATGTTAGCCAACGCCGAATTGGCTATTTCGTTTCGACTACCTTAACCAACTGAGGCGGCCTTACGTTGGCGCTTGCAATTCGCCCCGCAGCCAACCTGCCATTTCGATGGATTTCATCGGATCGACAACCGCGACCACCTGCTGATGAACGTGATCGCAGGCGGGGCACTCGAATGTTCGGATGTCAAAGCCGGACGGCCCAAGCGTGATCCGTGCCAGCCTCGTTATCGCTTTGCACTTCGGACATGGTGGTTTGTAAAACGCGCCCATGATGTAGTCCCTTACATCAGGCGGGAGTATAACACTCTCAGTCACCGGTAGATGCCGTTACGGGGCGGTGATGGAGTTAGCATGAGGCCACATTCGATCTCGGCGCTGTTCCGTATTGCTCAGTTCATGAACAAGTCACAAAATTTTAATGAATTGGGCCACTGTGGAAATCAAATTGGGCCACTAGGGGTCGAAATAGGCCATTACCGGGAGACCCATAGGATAGGCGCTCGCGATTTACCGAACGGCTGCTGTCGATCTTGGCCGTGTAAAGTGGCCGCCGTATTACTCCGGATAGACGACTGTCTGGCATTGCGCCAAAATATCACTTTCCTTCCAAGAATATACTCGCGTTCGCCCGGCACAGTTGCCGGGCTTTCGCTTTCCAATAGCAGGCATCCCGTCAGGACCGTTTTTTATGCGGCTCGGCTACCGGCTTTTGAGAACGTCGCGTGAGTGACCGATACAGTCGTCCCACCAACTCCCGACAGAGTTTCGACTTTGGCGTTGAGACTTTGCGCAAGTGCCTTGACGATGCCGGTGCCAAGCCCAGTTTTCGGTTGCGCGAAGACGCCATCTTGCTTGCCAACCCCATTGTCAGCGACCGAAAGCTCCCAATCTGTCCCATTGATTTCAAACGTGACGTTAATTTGTCCCTTCGCATCTGCTCTTGGAAATGCGTGTTTCAAAGAATTCATGACGAGTTCAGTTGTGATCAAGCCAATACTTTCAGCCTGACGTGAACTCAAAGTACCTCCATCGCCAACCACCTTTAGGGTAACCGGCCGAGCATCCCCAATCATCGAGGTTGCGAGAGCGTCACTCAGCCTTGTGAGATAAGCAACCATTTCAATATGCCCTATTGTTCCCGATGAATGGAGTTGTCGTTGTACGGCTGCTATCGACATGACGCGATCATGAATGTCCTGCAAAAGCGGGCGCGTCTCTTCAGAACTAACCGTTTTTGCTTTCATCAAAATAATGCCGGCAATGATTTGAAGACTATTGGTAATCCGGTGCTGAATCTCTTCCAGCAATATATCTTTCTGTCTCAACAGATCGTCCTTTTCGTGCTCCAACTTACGCCGCACGGTGACGTCTTCAATTCCGAGCAGAATGGTCGTTTCGGCGCCTTCTTTGTAGAACACTTGGCGAGCATTCAAGCGCATGATGCGGGTGCCAAGGTGTGGAAATTCGTGCTCGACCTCATAATCCTCCATCACGCCATGTTCTGGGATAATTTTCTCAAGCAGCAAGCGAAGTTTGGGAATATCCCATTGTCCGTCACCCAATGCGTAAAGGAGTTTTCCCTGTGTCTCCTCGGGGCTCACCTCGAATGCCGAATAAAAGGAGCGGCTCGCAGCAATAACGCGCAACGCCTTGTCGAGCACAATGACAGGTTCCCGGACCGTATCGACAATGCTCTGCGCCAGTGCGCAGGCGTCTACGACATTGGTAAACTGTTCTCTGAAATTGGTCTTTTGCACATTATCCTCCGCGACGGTTTAACGGAGAACTCCGTCGGATGGGGCCACCTAATCGCCAGCAGGGGACGCGGAGCGAACGTCAGTCGCTGGCCGCTCAAAGCCGACCCATAAGGACGCGCCTAGAGCGAGGTCGTGACGGCGCTCAATTCAAAAAGTAGGCCAGTTCTTTGAAGTGCGTTTACCCGAAGAAAACCGACCTCAGCACGGGGGATGCTGAGGCCGGCATTCGCCGGATGGGCGATGACATCCAGCAGTACCCAGACAAGCTTTGTAGACGGCGATGGTTCCGGGGTCCAGCCGAAACCCAGGGCTCAATTCGCCAAATTTTGATGACTGAGCAATATTGATCACGGACTCCCGCATTCGAAGTGTTGGTTTCATCACCGCCCTTTCTTCGATGCACGACTTCCGGTTTTTGGCACTTAGCCGACATGTCTGGCCGCGCTAGGAATGTCTGCTTCTCGGGCGCAAAGGAGACATCCCGTCGTCGCGTCGCCATGTCAGTTTTGAACGCCTGTTAACGATTTCGCGAAGTGAGCAATATTGAACACTATGGTCGGGTGCCGACATGACAGAATTAGCAATCACCGCCCCGACATCGACGACAGAGAGTGTCGCATGCTCTCGCCCAACACAGGGATGCATCACATGGCAGATTACCGCGCTTACATCATCGGGACCGACGGCCAATTTTACAAAGCGATCGCCATCGACTGTGATCGCGACGAAGAGGCTGTAGAGCGGGCAAAACAGTTTGTGGATGGCCATGACGTTGAGCTTTGGGAACATGCACGCAAGGTAGCGACGTTCAAGCACAAGTGCGAAGAGTCTCGTAGTGCGATCACTTACGAAATTCGCGACGGGCGGATGATACCAAGGGCCGCAGAGTAAGGCCGCCTGATCAGTTGGCGGCCTCTTTCATCAAACATCCATTTCGATTTGATCGCCCGAAAGGTGCCGGTGCCTTCAGGGCTGTGAGGGGGCCCACCCTTCAAGCACCGGCTCGCGTCGCGTTCCGGGGGCGAGGATGCGACACGAAACAAAACTCAAAAACTAGTGCCGATCGCCGAAGGCTGCAATAGCTTGGCCCGGTGGGCCACCCTCGCACCGGCTGTCGCGGTTACTTATTTCGCAGCACTCACGACTTGCTGCGCCAGAGCCGTACACACTCTGGATTTTTCGGGTGATGGCGACCAAGGAGAATAAGGTGAAGACCACCATCACCCTTCGCGAACGCAAAGTGCCGCAACCACGCATCGGCCTCGAGACCGGACCGACGTCTACTTGGCTATGGACTGAGCTTAAGCGGGTTGGCCTACCGGTGATCTGTATCGACGCGCGGCATGCTAAGGCCGTGCTCAAGATGCAGATTAACAAAAGCGATCGCAACGATGCTATCGGGATCGCCCGCATCATGCAGACCGGCTGGTTCAAAGAGGTACACGTCAAGGATATCGATAGCCACTCGGTCAGGGCGCTACTGGCCAGCCGGGCGCTGCTGGTCAAGATTAAGCGCGATCTCGAGAACCTTGTTCGCGGCCTTCTCAAAAATCTCGGTCTCGTCATTGGCCGCGCCAAGTTCAATGTCTTCGCCGTGCGAGCCGAGGAGTTGATCGCGGGGCGTCCTGAGCTGATAGGTGCGATCAGACCGCTGTTCGAAGCGCGCGGGGGTGAAGCGGACTTCGCGATCTCGCGGGCCGATGTCTGCGGCGCAAGCGATGCATCCTCTTCGCCAGACTGAATTGATTCCGCGTACAGCCATTGAACGGAACCGGCATCGGTTGTGTGCCCGGAAACCTGGGTTGGCAGCGCCAAATTTTGCTTCGCTGCGCATGATGTGCATCATCATCTCGCGACCGCTCCTCATGAAGCGAAGCGCTTCCGCGCCTTGACAAGAAGTGGGGGATCGTTTCAGCTACTGATGTTTGGGAGTGCCGGTCATTTCGACCGGCAAAGGGAATTTGGTGCGGTTCGCCTGGTCTTGACGTCGAACCAAATCCAAAGCTGCGCCCGCAACTGTAAGCGGTGAGTCCTTCTTCAGAATGCCACTGGGCTTTTGCGACAAAGCCCGGGAAGGTGGAGGAGGATTATGACCCGCGAGCCAGGAGACCGGCCTGAACACGTCATCCTTCCGGCGTGCGGTGCGCGCGCATGGGGCGGTTCTTTCGCTGCGGTGACATGATTGAAAATGTCTTGCGGATGGAGGGGCCGCCATGGCTACGCTTGTGAAATCGATTCTTCCGAGGAATGAAACCACCCCCGAATTGCTCGGCTTGCGGGGTCGGATCGTCGTAATCTACTGTTTTTTGATTTTCGCCAATGTGTCGGCGTGGGCGTGGGCTTTCGTTGAATTTGCCCATCAGCCGATTCTCATTGGAACCGCTGTGCTGGCGTACAGCCTTGGGCTTCGTCACGCGATTGACGCCGACCACATTGCAGCCATCGACAATGTGACGCGGAAGCTGATGCAAGAGGGAAAGCGGCCGGTCGCCGTTGGTTTCTTCTTTGCGTTGGGGCATTCGACCGTGGTTGTGCTCGCCTCCGTTGCCGTGGCCCTCACTGCGAACGCCTTGAGCGATAAGCTTGCTACTTACCGCAACATCGGCGGCATTCTTGGAACATCGGCCTCAGCGTTCTTCCTCTTCATCATCGCCATCGCAAACCTGATCGTTTTGCGCGGCGTGTACCGGGCTTTTCGTCTGGTCGAGCGCGGCGACAGCGTGAAAGAAGAAGACATCGAGGCGCTCCTGCAGCAGCGCGGCTGGCTTGCGCGACTGTTCAAGCCGCTCTTCCGGTTTGTTTCGCAAACCTGGCATCTTTATCCGATCGGTCTGCTGTTCGCGCTCGGTTTCGAGACGGCGAGCGAGATCAGCCTGTTCGGCCTCTCGGCTCAAGCCTCCAATGCAGTCTCCAGTTGGTCGCTCCTGATTTTCCCCGCACTCTTCGCAGCCGGCATGACACTCGTCGACACAACCGACGGCGTGCTGATGCTGGGCGCTTACGGCTGGGCGTACCGAAACCCCATGCGGAAGCTCTTTTACAATCTGATCATTACGTCAGTGTCCGTGCTGGTAGCATTGGTGGTCGGCAGCATCGAAACGCTTGGCCTGATAGCCAATCGGTTTCATCTGCAAGGTATCTTCTGGAATGCGATATCGGACCTGAACGGCAATTTCGGCGCGCTCGGTTACGGTATCGTTGCGCTGTTTGTCGTGAGCTGGGGGGTATCGTTCCTCGCCTATCGCTACAAGCGATACGACCTTTACGGCGGACTGGATTGATTCCAATCTTCGTGGCTTGACGTCCTTATCGCTAGTTCGTTTCCATCAAACCAGATCGTCGTGGCGGGGGCCCCGTGTTTAAGTGCATCGCAACAACTCTGTCTGTGTGCAGTTGTGTCGCGGTAACTTGCTTCTTCTCAACGGCGGATTGTCTCGCCGCGGACGTAGCTTTTCCCAGCTCAATGCCCCTCAAAGCTCCACCGATCGCGACCTACGATTGGTCGGGTTTTTATGTCGGTGGTCATGTCGGATACAGCCGAGGATCCGGGCGCGGCATATTGTCCGATCCGGACCCCACGGCTGCCAATTCCTCGTTTGGCAGTCTCTTTGGCGGCTTGCAGTTCGGCTACAATTATCTGCTGACTTCGCGACTGCTTGTCGGAGTTGAAGCAGATTTCTCGTTCCCGAATTATCTCGATGACGGCAACGTCGCGTCGCGGACGACCCCGTTCAGCTCGGTCACCGAAAAACTCGACTTTGTTTCGACGATGCGCGGCCGGGCCGGCTATGCCTTCAACCATTGGCTTTTCTACGCCACCGGCGGTCTCGCCTGGTCGCAAGCGCGGTTCATTGAGGAGTCCGCTTTGACCGGCAACGATGACAAGGTCCTTCGAATGCGCGACGGTTGGGTGCTGGGCGCAGGCGCTGAACTTGCCATTGCGCCGGGCTGGACCGCCAGACTGGAATATCTCTACGACCGCCTGGGAAAAGCCAGCGGCGCTTTTCCATCGGGCACCAGTTACGAGTCAACGACGGTTGAGCTCAATAGTCTTCGGATTGGGCTAAATCGGAAACTTGATTGGACAGCCTCGGCCACGTCCGGCGGCAGCGCCGGGGACTCCTGGGCGATCGACCCCAATAGCTGGAATGTCCACGGGCAGCTGACCTATATCGAGCAGGGCTATCCGGCTTTCCGCTCGCCTTATCAAGGCGCGAACAGCCTTACGGGCGGCAGCCAGATACAGAATACGACAAGCGCAACCGCGTTCGTCGGCTATCGTCCGCGGGACGGCACCGAAATCTATATCAACCCGGAACTCATGCAGGGCTTTGGTCTGAGCAACACGTTGGGGGTCGCAGGCTTTCCCAACGGGGAAGCACAGAAATCGGACTTCCCGGCGCCGCGGATAGATATCGCGCGGGTGTTCGTGCGGCAAACCTTCGGCCTCGGCGGCGAACAGGAAATCGTCGAGGATGGTCCGAACCAGCTCGCCGGTAAGCAGGATATCTCCCGGATCACCGTCACTGCCGGCAGGTTCGCGGTGATCGATGTTTTCGACGGCAACATGTATTCGCACGATCCGCGCGCCGACTTCCTCAACTGGAATATGTATTGCTGCGGATCCTACGATCTGGCGATGGACAAGATCAGCTACACGTGGGGCGCGTCTGCGGAGCTGAATCAGAAATCCTGGGCAATTCGCGCCGGCTATTTCCTGGTGCCGGCCGTTTCCAATTCCAACAGTTTTGACACTCACCTCCTGGAGCGCGGCGAATACATCGGCGAACTTGAATTGCGGTATTCGCTGTTCGCGCAACCCGGCAAATTGCGGCTGATGGGATGGACGAATATCGCCGACATGGGCAGCTATGCCGACGCACTTGCGACGCCGGTCACCACCCCGAACTTTCCCGACATTACGCTGACGCGGCAGGTGCGCGCGAATTACGGCTTCGTCGCCAATGTCGAGCAGGCGATCACGCCTGACCTCGGCATCTTCTCGCGCGCGACCTGGAGTCCTGGCCTCGTTGAGATCATTGGCTGGACCGATTGCGACGAGAGCCTCTCGTTCGGTGCAGTGCTCAAGGGCACTGGTTGGGGGCGACCGGACGACAGGATTGGGGTTGCAGGGTTAGTCGAAGGTCTCTCGCCGGTATCGCGGGCGTATTTTGCCGCCGGCGGTTTGGGAATTTTGATCGGCGACGGCCAGCTCAACTATCGCCCCGAGCAGATTCTCGAAGCCTACTATTCCTTCAGCCTCAACAAATGGGCAGCACTTACCTTCGACTATCAGCTCGTCAATAACCCCGCGTACAATGCCGACCGGGGACCGGTTTCGATCCTTGCGGCGCGCTTGCACGCGCAATTTTGAGTTTGACCCATTGAAGTCGCACCCAAATGTCGGAGCGGGCACTGTGGGGGGCTTTCAGGGGAATAACGTCGGACGGATCGGTCTGAACCGTAAATTTTACCAGGCAGTACGGTTTCATTTTTCAATTATCACTATGGGATGCGGCCTCCACTCGCGCGCCAACCTTTCCGCCTCCGAAATTTCCGCGCTCGTCATGAGCGCGATAAGCCTGTCTCGTTGTTCTAACGATGTGTATTTCGACGTATCGACCAGCTTGATGCCAACCGGACCAGGTGACTTTGTATCCCCAAACGCTGCGGCCAAAGTGAACCACATGAGCGCCCGGACATTATCCTGAGCCGTGCCGCGACCTGACGCATACATGGCGGCGATATTGTACTGCGGACTGTGTATCCACGTGTCACCGGGTCGTTCGTAAATCTTGTTCGCCGCGCGTCGGTACCATCGAAATGCCTCGGCATCGTCCTGCGCAACGTGAAGGCCACGTTCGTAAGCGACGCCAATAACATTTTCCGCGTAGGAAGAGCCTTGATCCGCAGCGAGGTGATACCACTTGAAGGCTTCGCCAAAATCTTGCGGCACGCCGAGTCCGAGAGCATAGGTATCCGCGAGATTGTTTTGGGCCAGGACCAAGTCCTGGTCCGCAGCAAGACGAAACCATTTCACCGCCTCGGCTTCGTTTCGCTCGACACCCCAGCCCCGCTGATACAAAATCCCAACCTCATTCTGCGCGTCCGCTAACCCCTTGTTCGCTGCAATTCGCATCCACCTCATTCCCATAGCGTAGTCCTGCGGGACGCCCCGGCCTTTGATGTACATGATCCCGAGAAGGCGTTCAGCATAGGTGTTGTCTTGATCTGCCAACGTCCCGAGTAATCGCAGGGCAGTTACGTAGTCGCCAATATTGACCGCCGCCTCCGCGTCCTCGAACTGGCCTGCGTTAACAGGAAGGACAGACGCCAAGGTCCATAAAGTGACGGCAAACGCTATGAATGGATTTCTGAACACGACGATCATTTCGGGTTCTTTTCTGTCTGAAGACTATGTTGGCTTAAAATGGTGCGTCAATAGCCGACATCCGGGCTGGCTCGGCGTATGGACTTGCTGAAGCATTGCAGCGAATCTCGTCAAAAATGCTGCGTTGCATGAGTCCGTTGTTGGCACGAAACGGACCAGTCAGCCCTGTCTGACGATGTCCGCTCATCGGGGTAGAGCGGACTCTCGGCGAATGGCTCTCTACTTCCGAGTTTGACCCTTAACGGTCCCGACGCCATCTGATGCTCCGAGGCGACGGGCTCCCGAACAGCCCTCACAGCGAGGCAACAAAAGTGCTAGTCTTCAATTCCCACACGGCATGTCGTGTTGCGGGACGAGTTAAATAGGCGTCGTGGATCAACGGTGGCTTTGGGTCTTGAACGACGTCTGCTTATGCCCTCTCCGACAGGCGCGGAGATCTCTGGCGCGGCCTTTAACGGCGCACGCAATAACCCGCGCAAGAACGTAAAAATACTGAATGAAAGGCAAAAGCGACCTCGGAAAAGGGCGGCCAGCATTGCGGAGATCAAAATGCGAAAGACGCTTGTCACAATTCTCTGCTCGGCGCTGATTGCAGCGTCGTCAATCCAAGCGGCCGCTGCAGCGGAACATCATCATACCCGCAAGGCAAGCCGCAAACCGGTCATGGTCAATGACCAGCACCGCAATTCCAACAATGAACAACCCCGCGATTCCAATGTCAGCGGCACGTGCGGTATCTTTCCTGGCCCATGCCAATGAGAAACAGGGGCAGGCGAATGGCAATTCCAATCGTTGCACATCGGCGCGCAGTTTGGCCCCCATCGGCGTCGAAGGTTCAGCCCTTCGTCCGTTACTAAAGCGCTTGACCTGGCTTCGTAATTCTATCGCGTTCAGTGATCAGTGTTGAATGCCGATCGGGGGGCAATATTCTCGGAGCCGATACACAAGCATCGCCGCTCGTTGTGGTTTTGTCCCGGTCCTGAGGGTGGAGTGCGCTGGACTTCTGTTCGTGTGGACTGTGTTGCAAAACCTATCGAACAACCAGCTTATTTTGCTGCGCTGCATAAGTCCGAAAGTGGCACGAAACGGACATGCCGACTGCATTGCGCGATGTCCGCTCTCAGGGGCAAAGCGGAAAACATATGCTCGCATTGAGCTTTTCCGGTTTTGACCCCGCGACGGACCTCCCGCGATGCCTTGTCGATGCGGCTGCCGAGCATATAGCAGAGATCCATTCTCGCGAGTAAGTCGAAGTCCTCAGCCTGAGCTGATGACCTGAAACTCAATTATCACGAGACCGATTGTTGGTTGCGGCAGCTGATGTGCGTTACTGTGCTGCAACTGCCCATTCGAGGAGACTGCCAGTGACCACGCTTGTTGAGCGGCTCGACTTGCCCGCCGCGTTGCTGCGCGCGCGCAGTCGGCGCGACACCGACACTGATACCGTTCAGTTTGCGCAGGCCGCGCTCGCGGCGGCCAAGCAGGAGGGCCTGCAACTGGCGGTGCGGGCGCGCTATGTCGCGCTCGCCGTAATCGCCTGCCTGTTGCCGATTATCGACCCGGCATGGGAGCAGCTATATTATGTGGCGCTGTTAGGCCTGTTCGCACTGATCGGCTGGGCTCAGGCCAGGGTTGGGCGGGTCGGCGTGTCGAGGCCGGAGCTTGCGCTGCTGTTCTGCGACCTCGCGCTGCTGACATTTGTCGTCGTGGGGCCGAATCCCTTCGGCTCCG
>Ga0210386_10002102_pt1 | contig 17369 bp, 16 predicted proteins | sample IncBWH32OmetaG_FD_160091 | JGI IMG/M metagenome (GOLD analysis project Ga0210386, IMG submission 160091) | Forest soil microbial communities from Barre Woods Harvard Forest LTER site, Petersham, Massachusetts, United States - Inc-BW-H-32-O ... | reverse complement strand
CTTTGGTCCTTGGCACGCGCGACTACGTCCGCAAGTGCGGTTTCCGCAAAGTCCTCATCGCCCTGAGCGGCGGTATTGACTCTGCTCTTGTCGCCGCAATCGCCGCGGACGCACTCGGCAAGGAAAACGTGCTCGCCATCGGCATGCCCAGCCCTTATTCTTCGCAAGGCTCAATCGATGACAGCCGCGACCTCGCCGCAAACCTTGGCATCCGCTTTGAACTGATCGGGATCTCCGACTTGTTCCATCAATACACGCGCGCTCTCGATCCCCTGTTCGCCGGCACAAAGCCCGACCTCACCGAGGAGAATCTGCAATCGCGCATTCGCGGCAACCTGCTGATGGCGCTCTCAAACAAGTTCGGCTCGCTCGTGCTCACCACGGGCAACAAATCCGAAATGGCTGTCGGCTATTGCACTCTTTACGGCGATATGGTCGGCGCCGTGGCCGTCATCGGCGACCTCATCAAGACGCGTGTTTATGCCATATGCCGCTGGCTCAATCGCGATCGCGAAATCATCCCGACGCCGATCATTGAGAAGCCGCCCTCCGCGGAATTGCGTCCTGATCAGAAAGATACGGACTCGCTCCCGGCCTACGAAGTGCTCGACCCCATCCTCGAGGCCTACGTTGAGCGTTATGAAACCCCGGAATGCATCGCGCAGAAGCACGGTTTTCCCCTCGAACTCGTCCAACAGGTGGTGCGCCTGGTGGAGCGCTCGGAATATAAACGTCAACAGGCTGCCCCCGTTTTGAAGGTGACCTCAAAGTCTTTCGGCATGGGCCGCCGCTTTCCCATTGCCGTCAAAGTGCAGGTATAAGCTAAAGGTCGGGAGTCTTCCCGCCTCTGAAGGAGAATTTCGCTTGATTCGTAACGCAGCACGACTGGCCGCTCACATAGCTTTGGCCATTGTTTTCTCTCCCATTTCTCACGCCTTTGCGCAGGAGCAGACGCCTGCTGCACCCGCTCCTGGTACGGCATCGGCTCCCGCCGCGCCCGCTGCCGCTCCCGTGTTCCCCGCGCCCGATCCGGCCGATTTCACCGCCGACGCTCCTACCAAGGATGTGGTCAACTCCTTCATGCAGGCCAACCTCGGATTCGACGCCAACGCAATGTGGCAGGTACAGGCAATCCAGAAGACCCAGATCACCGGCGTGAGCAAGGTCATAGTCTTCGTTGGCGACAAGACCGGCAAGCAGCAGCCCTATCGCTTCGCCTTCTTCACCACGCCCGATCAGAAGCACATCATTGTCGGCGAGAGAATCGTCGATTTCGGCGAGCATCCTTTTGCTCAGAATCGCACTGTGCTCCAGCAGCGCGCGAACGGGCCGTATCGCGGCTCGGCTTCGAAGGATTTTGAGCTGGTAGAATTTGCCGACTTCCAATGCCCGCATTGCAAAGCCGCGCAGGCCAACATGGATAAGCTCGTCGCCGATTTCCCAAAAGCTCGCATCGTCTTTCAGAACGATCCTCTGGCCTCCATCCATCCGCAGTCGGTTACCGCCGCGGCATACGGCAACTGCGTTGCGAAGCAGGCCGGGAGCACTGCCTTCTTCCAGTTCGCCTCCGCGGTCTTTGACGGGCAGGACGGCCTCACAACCGCTGATGGCGCAACCCTGACCCTGAACAGCGCCGCCACCAAAGTGGGGCTCGATCCCGCCAAGATTTCGGCTTGCGCCGCATCGCCCGAAACCAAGGCAGCTGTCGAGTCCTCCGTCCAACTCAGCAAGGACCTCGATATTGCCTCGGTGCCGACGCTCGTCATCAATGGGCGTGAGGTTCCCGCCAACGCGCCCTACGAGACCCTGAAGCAGATCATCGAGTTCCAGTTAAAGATGGACGGAGTCGCCCAATAGTCGTTGGTGTCCGACGTTGTCTTCGGTTTGCGGCAATTCGAAACTGCATTGCCGAGGAAATTACTGCAAAACATAAAACGCCCCCAGGCACGATCTCTATCGATCCCCCGGGGGCGCTCGTTTTTCTGGCGCGAATGTCTACTGCGTTGTCTGCTGCCCCCGCTCGATTCGCATCATCGGCGAGTGTCCCGCCGCCTGTGTCCCGCGAATCACATGCGGCGTAACGATGATGAGCAGGCTCGCATAATTCCTCTGCACATCCGTGTCGGTGATATTGTTCAATCCCGGAATCTCCGTCAGCCCCGGCAATCCGCTCAGTGCGCGGCTTTCTTCCTTGTCCACTTCGCTCACCAGCACCACGCCCCAGCCGTCCTTCAGAGTCGCGACGCCCGAGTAGCTGCGATTGTTCAGAATCGGCAAGCCATTTATTGACGACCCGGCCAGCGCCGTGATCTTTAAATCCATGGTCAATGCCACTTCACCGTTGCGAACGACACGCGGCGTCGCCTTGAACGTCAATCCAAGATCCTGGTATTCAATTTGCGGAATCGTCTGCGCCCCCGCATTCAGCTGCGAGAGCAGGGAACTCAGGCTTCCCGAAGTCCCCGCTGTCGTCAGTCCCGGAATGACGGTACCTGTAGTGCCCAGGTTCGAATACTGCGAGGTTTCGATCGGATAGCGCGATCCAGCCTTGATCGTCCCCTCCTCACCATCGCCGAGATGCAACTGCACTTGATCCAGTTCGCGCGAGTCAGAAGAATTCACACTGAGATTCAATGTCGCCGGCGGCACCGACAATCCGGACGCCGTCAGCCCACCGCCAAACAGTGCGATTCCATTCTGAAACAGCGAGCTCGAAACCTGGCCTGACGCAAACAGAATTCCCAGAATAGCCAGCGTATCCCCCGGTGCGGCAAGCCCCGATGAGATAATCTGCTGCACCAGCGCCTGGTTCTGATTCAAGATCGACTGCTCCTCGGCGTACACGTTGAACGCCGTAATCTGCTGCGGAAGCTGCGCCCCCGTATTGCGCGCGTTGGTGTGCGCCAGTTGGATCAGTCGAACATCCAGCAGCACCTGGCTTCGTCCATCGAGCAACTCGCGGAGCGTCTCGTTGAATGCGTTCAGCTTGTCGGTCGTAGCGCGAATGGTCAATGTTCCCGATGTCTGCTGCACAGCCACCTGCTGGACCTGAAACACGGTCTTTGCCAGATTCCCCACTTCGGTCATGTCTGCCGTCGACAGGCCGCCCAGGTATACCGTCTCAAACTCCTCGCGCATGTACTGCTGCCGGTTGTCGCGTGTGTCCTTCGCTACCAGCGCCCGGTGTGCATCCAGGGGAACCGTGAACGAATCGGTCACCATGTTCACGGCCTGCGTCGCCTGCACAAATGTGGCGTCGTCCATGTCAAAGCGCACCGGTGACCCTGTCACGCTTTGATCGACCGACGCCTCGATTCCATATGTCCGGAACACCGTCTGAATCACCGAGCGGCGATCTGTCTTGAGATGAAAAGTATGCGTACCCGCGGTCGGCATCAGCGACGGAGCCGGTCCCAGCGAATCGACTTCCTGGTTGTACATCGGGTTGACGCGCTCCGCCGTGGCATCCGCCGCCATCTCGTCGAGATGTTGAGCGACCTCGATGTTGTGCGGATCGAGTTTCGCGGCTTTCTGCAATGCAGCCTGCTCTGCAGTCTTGTCCCCGCGAATCCGCGCCTTGGCCGCCGTCTGGATAAGCTCCGTGACCTCGTGGCTGCGCGCAATCTCGGTTGCAGCGGCATAGTTGGGATTTCCCGGATCGAGCTCCGCCGCTTCCTTGTAATCGCGCATCGCCGCATCGTACTGCTGCTTTTCGAAAAGCTTTGATGCCTGCAGATACAGCTTCGTCGCGCGTCTGCGGTCTTTCTCTGTAACTGACTTTGGCGCGGCATCGTTTTTCTGTTGTTCAGCCGGGACGTTGCCGGCTGCACTCGGTGTAGCGCTCGCAGGAGGCTGCGCCGGTGCCTGCGTCTGCTGTGCCGCGGCCAACGCCGTCATCAGGAGCACCGCAACCACGACCGCGAACTCTGTGCGCACATTCTTCATGCAGCGGCCCGTGTCGCGCGAAGCAAATCGGCCAACGTCGTCGTGCACGCTTCCGGTTTGTGTTCCAGCAATTCGTCGAAGGAGAAGTGTCCGGTGGCTACTGCAATCACTGGAAGGCCGTTCGCGTGTGCCGCTTCAATGTCCCGAGGTGTATCTCCCACCACGCAAACAGTCGCTCGTGGGCCCGCCAGTTCGCGCGCCTTCTTCGCGGCCTGGCCGATAAGCTCTGAGCGAACAGGGAAGTGATCGCTGAATCCGCCGAACCGGAACCACTCGCGCAGCCCCGCGCTCTCCACCTTGATCCAGCCGATCATCTCCAGGTTTCCCGTAGCCACGCCCAGGGTTGCGCCTCTGTCCGCCAGGTACTTCAGGGTCTCTTCCACGCCCGGCATCAGGATCGGCTGCAACTCATGCCTCCTGTCCGCTACAGTCTGACACATGCCCTTGAGAATCGCCGCCATCTGCGGCTCCAGCACTTCCGGTGGAACTCCCGCTAGCGCGCAGGCTTCGCGCAGGATCGAAGTATCCGTATTACCAGCCAGCGACACGCCCTCGAGCGAGACTTCAATTCCGATCACCTCACGTACGGCCGAAGGCAGGCTGTCGATGTGCACGCGGTCGCGGCTCCGCAAAAGGGTGCCGTCGATGTCGAACAAATATGCATCCTGCGCATCCCAGGAAAATCCGCTTTCAATTGCGGTACGCGCTTCGTTGTTCTGTTGAGTTGTCTGCATGCCGATGCGGAGCTTGCTCAGCCCTGGCGTATGCCCTGGCGCGCTGCTCCAAATATAGGACGTTCGCTGCGTGGCGGACGTTTGAGCCCGGCCCGGATCTCCGCCAGGCTGATGCCCAGTTCAGCCATGGTGCGGCTGAGCGTGTTGCGGTGAATGCCAAGCTCTTCTGCAGCCTTACACTGATTTCCCTTGTTTGCCGCGAGCACTTCGCGCAGATACTGTCTTTTGAACTCTTTTACGGCATCCTCGTAGCGAATGCCGGTGGAATGCATCTGGGTAACCAGGCTGTCCAGGTCTCGTCTCACGTCAACCTCTTGCTCTATTAGATTGCCACAACCTGCAGGCTCAAGCCGCCAAAAAATTATTTGTTCTTCTCTTCGTGAATGAATTGCTTTGATTCCGATTCCAGCGTTTGCAATTCCGTGCGTACACGGTCAGATAACCGCGTCGGAGTAACGCGAACGCTCACATGGAGTGCACCGAAGAAATACCTTGGTAACCTCGCTTCAGTCAACCACACAGTTTGCGGAAAGAACGCGACCGTAACGAGAATGCCGACCGTTACGAATAACACGCCTTCTACAAAACCGAAAATCCCTCCCGCTAACCGGTCCAGGCACCCTAGCCCGACCTTCTCAAAGACCTTTGCCAGGAGTGATCCAAGGATAGCCGCTACCGCCATCACCAGCAGCGCAATCACTATAAATGCGATTGCGTCAGCTACTTCGACGGAATGAATCATCGGCTTGAGCACGGCTGCAAGCCGCCAGTAGTTCCAGGCCGCCAGCGACAGCCCCGCTATCAGCCCCGCCAGCGAAAATGCTGATCGGAAAAAACCGCGCGCAATGCCCGCCAGCACCGCCGCTGCCAATACCACCACAATGATCCAATCGACCAGCGTCATCCCTCACCTAAGCCGAAACATCAAGATCGCGCCCCGTCAACCGGCGAAACGCCTCAAGGTATTTCTCGAGTGTACGCTGTGCCACGTCATCGGGAAGACTCGGAGCAGGCGCCTGCTTATTCCATCGAATGCTTTCCAGGTAGTCGCGCACAAATTGCTTGTCGAAACTCGGCTGCGCCCCACCCGGCTTCCACGCCGATGCCTCCCAGAAACGCGAAGAATCCGGTGTCAGCACCTCATCGGCCAGCACGATTCCATCTTGAGTTCTGCCAAACTCAAACTTCGTATCCGCCAGGATCAACCCGCGCGACTCCGCATGCCTTCCGGCTTTCTCATAAATAGCCAGCGTCAACCGCCGAAGATCCTGCGCCGTGTCAGGGCCTACCGCCTCTTCCACCGTGGCGAAAGAAATGTTTTCGTCGTGCGTTCCATCCTGGCTCTTGGTCGAAGGAGTAAACAGCGGCTCCGGTAATCGTGATCCGTCCTGCAATCCCGCCGGCAGCTTGATTCCGCACACGGTTCCGCTCGCTTTGTATTCCTTCCACCCCGACCCCGCAATATATCCCCGCGCGACGCACTCCACCGGAAACATTTCAGCACGCTTCACCAGCATCGACCTGCCCTCAAGCTGGCCAGCATACTTGTGGAGCTCCACCGGGAAATCTGCAACTTTCGTAGCAATCAGATGATTCGGCACGATGTCTTGCACGAGATCAAACCAGAACAGCGAAATCTGCGTCAAGATCTTGCCTTTGCCGGGAATCCCTGTTCCCAGCACATGATCGAATGCCGAGATTCGGTCCGTGGCTACCATCAGCAGGTCGTTGCCTACCGCATACAAATCGCGTACCTTGCCGCGGCCGATCAGGGGAATCGTGCCCAAATCTGTCTTCAAAAGTGTTGTCATGGGAGAGTCTTTCCTCGGCGCCGTGAATCTCCGATTTTCTTGCCCTGGGCTCGCTTTGTCAAACCCGCAAACTACGGCATCTTTACTATCAAGAAACCGGGATAGACCTTGCGACTGGAATTCCACAATGCCCTGTGATGGCCGTCACGGAGCCTCAGAACGAGTTAGGCGAAACTGCATTTGTCACCAAGGTTCGGGAGCCAGTAAAAAGACTCCTTTGAGCCGGGCGGCACGAGGCAGCAGTGGAAAGGGGAAGCCGCGGCTAGCTTCGTTTTATTGGGATCGCCAGTAGCCGCTCACTACCGACCTCCAGTGTCGGCTACTGGTCCCCGTCTTCATCTTGTGTTATTTTCCAAAGCAAGCGCCTCCGAAGCGAAGCTTTCCTTCGGGGGCGATTTTTTTGTCCATCAATTCAGGTTGAACACCTCCCTCGGCCAATCTTGGGTGCGTTGTGAGTTACCGCCATTCTCCCCCGACTCCGTTACCCGCAAACCGCTTCGGCGAAAAGAGCTCAATCGGATGGGATGTCGACCCGCTGATTGCGAGATCCGCAAGAATCTCACCGACCACACCCGCAAACTTGAATCCATGCCCCGAGAACCCGCATGCCACCGAGCATGATGCGAATTGCGGATGTGTCCCAATCACAAAATGCTCGTCAGGCGACATCGTGTAAAGGCACGTTCTCGCACGCACCACTTCGCCCTCCAGCGCCGGCATGCGCACCTTCAGCCGATCGATGATCCTCTGCAAATCTGCTTCGTGAATTTCGCGGTCGACAGTCTCAGGTGTACACATCCCATCGCTGCCGTGTATCGCCACCTTGATTCCGCCAGCCGGCCCATCCAACGCGGGGAAACCATATCCCGGATAACCGCCATCGAGATCCTCGCAAAGGAATACCGGGAATCTCTCCGGCATAAATGGCTCTACCCCGGTTGTCGGCTGAATCCACGCCATTACCTGGCGCGTCACACGCAGCGGAAAAATTCCATGCAGTGTCTGGTTTGCCCACGGCCCCGCAGCAATTACAAGATGCCCGGCGCTGTAGGTACCGTTGCTGGTGAGAACTTCAACCGCATGGTTCTCAGCGCGCCACGACAGAACCGTCTCCTCGAAGTGGAGGTCCGCTCCCGCGCGTGAAGCAAGCGCGAGTTGGGCTCGAATGCATTCCTCGGGAAACAGATATCCTGCGTTCGTCTCGTGCACCGCGACGTCATCCACTTGCGGAACCACGACAGGAAAGCGCGCGCGGATCTCACGCGGCTCAAGCACCTCAAATGGAATCGAGTGCCGCTCCGATGCTGCAACGGTGCGTTTCACGAGATCGCCGTCTCGAGAGCCGATATTCGAGCCGCCGGTGATGCGCAGCAAGCGAGTTTCAGTGTCTCTCTCGACCCTGCGCCACAGTTCATAAGCTCGTAGCACCAGCGGAATGTAATCGGGACTTTCGAAATATGCCTGACGAATCATGCGCGACCCGCCATGCGAAGAGCCCTTATCGTGCGCCGCGGTGAACTGCTCGATCCCCAACACGCGCGCACCGCGCTCCGCAAGATGTTGCGCGGTGGCGCTCCCCATCGCTCCCAGCCCAAGCACGATCACGTCAAAAGCCATGCAGTCCTAGAATTCATGGTGCCCGCGATGAAATGTTTGTATCAGGAGGCGACTTTTGCAGTGTGCAAAAACTCTTTTGCCCCGCTGAGCTTCGCGTTTTCACGACCTGCAAAAAAGCGGCGCGACCGAAGCCGCGCCGCAAACTCACCCCATTACTACCCAGAACGGTTCAATTGCCCTGCGAGCCTGCTGGTACGAGTTGCACCTGATCGGTAAGCGTGAGCATCAGGACCGCACCCGACTCGAGCTTGGCCTGCGGATGGCTGACCAACAGATGCGTCGTCACCACGCCGGCGCCGACGATGGCACCTGCAAGCATTCCCGGCGGGCCGCCGAGAACCGCTCCCGTGATCATGCCGGTGCCGACCACAGCGCCGTATTCAATGCTGTTGCGTTTCACGCGCGATCCCGGCGTAATGACGCCTTCCGATCCAACGCGCAGGTTGGAGCCGGGCGTGGAAGCGACCACCGCGTGCAGTTGGAATTTGCTGCCGTTCTCGAGCGTAACGGTTTCAGGCTGCAAAAGAATGGAGCCGTGTCCGCCGAAACGGCCGGTTGACAATTCAGCCACCTTGCCATCGATCTCGGCGCCGGCGGGGATGACCACCTGGCCGTCCTGGAGAACATCGCTTGCCACGCGGCTGCGGAAAGACTGCCCCGGCTGGGACAAAGAACTCGACAATTCATCCAGCAGGCGAACCCGAATCAATGTGCCCTCGCCGAGGGTTCCTGGAGGAAGGGGAATAGGGTGCACGATGTCGCCGTCTGGATCGTTGCCCGTGGCACGGGTCGTCAACGCGGGAGATCCGGCCGCGACGCCGACAATGCCTTCGTCAGTTCCGTCGCCGTAGGTTTGTGGGATTGGGCCGGCGCCCTGACTCGCCGCGATAGCTTGCGGAGCGGGCTGCATTGGCGCGGGTTGAGCGGCAGGCGCCTGTTGCATCGGATGGCCCGCGGGCGGCTTGGGAATGGCCGGCGGTTGCTCGCTGGTGATGATAGTGTCGTCCGGTGGGGGATTGGAGGTTCCCTGGTAAGGGCTGGACTGGCTTTGGTCCTGAGCCACGAGGGCGGTGGTAGCCAACGCGAAGAATGCACATGCAAGAATCGGCCGGTTCATCCAAATTCTCCGTGTCTTTTTGAAGCAGGCGGCGTTCCCCTTGTGTGTATAGACCCGACCTGCTTGAAAAAGTTCTGTGGCAAGATGCGAGGAAATCTTTCCGGCGCAAACTACGCCCAAATAAATGCTAGCCCGCCGCCGTTGCTGGCGCAGCACAGAGAGAGACCGCAGGTGCCTTGCGCAGCACGAATCAACTCAGATAACGCGACGCCCATCATCCGGCGCTGCAATGGATTACAGCATGTGACCGCTGCCACAAAGGCGAGCGCTGCCACGTTTGCTAGAATCCGTACGGAACAACATTCACTTTTTTACGTTTTTATGCGCTGGACGGAGAGGGGTTTGAGCACGTGCATGAGCTTCTGGGAATAATTCAGAGCGCTGCCGGAGAAGCCGTTGCCGTGGATCGCCGTCCTAAACTGAACGACCGGCTGCAACACCGCATTGCGAGGACTGATATGACTGAAATTGTTGCGATTCGGGCGCGCGAGGTATTGGATTCGCGTGGCAATCCCACCGTGGAAGCAGATGTGATTCTGGAGAGCGGCTCTTTGGGCCGTGCCATTGTGCCTTCGGGCGCTTCCACCGGCGAGCATGAGGCCGTTGAACTGCGCGACGGCGACAAAAGCCACTACCTCGGCAAGGGCGTTCTGCAGGCCGTGGAAAACATCGAAACCGTAATCGCTCCCGAACTCGAAGGCATGGACGCCTCGAACCAGCGATTGATCGACCAGACGATGATTGCGCTCGACGGCACCCCGAACAAGGGCAAGCTTGGAGCGAATGCGATTCTGGCGGTGTCAATGGCGGCGACCCGGGCCGTGGCGCAGACACTGGAGATTCCGCTGTACCGCTATCTTGGTGGGATTAACGCCTGCGTGCTGCCGACGCCGATGTTGAACGTGCTGAACGGCGGCGCACATGCCGATTCGAATGTTGACTTCCAGGAATTCATGATCATGCCGGTTGGCGCCGAGCGCTTCAGCGACGCGCTGCGGTGGGCTGCGGAGACGTTCCACACTCTCAAGAGCGTGCTGAAGAAGAAGGGCTACAACACCGCGGTGGGGGATGAAGGCGGATTTGCTCCCTCGTTGAAGTCGAATACGGAAGCCGTGGAACTGATTCTTGAGGCCATCGAGGCAGCAGGCTACAAGCCTGGCGAGCAGATCGCGATCGCACTTGATCCGGCCTCCTCAGAATTTTATGACAAGGAAAAGAACAAATACGTCTTCAAGAAGAGCGACAAACGCGAACTGACGAGCGAAGAGATGGTCAGCTTCTACGACAACTGGGTTCGGCAGTATCCGATTGTTTCGCTCGAGGACGGGCTCGCTGAAGATGACTGGGAGGGCTGGAAGATCCTGACGGACAAACTCGGCAGCAAGATTCAACTCGTCGGCGACGACATCTTCGTAACCAATGTAAAGCGCTTGCAGCGCGGCATCGAGGAGGGCGTTGGCAATTCCATCCTCATCAAGGTGAACCAGATCGGCACCGTTACGGAGACGCTGGAAGCCATTGAACTTGGCCGCCGGTACGGCTACACATCTGTGATGTCGCATCGCTCCGGCGAGAGCGAGGATACGTTCATTGCGGATCTTGCCGTTGCCACGGGCGTAGGGCAGATCAAGACTGGATCGGTGAGCCGCACTGATCGGATTGCGAAGTACAACCAGCTTCTCCGGATCGAGGAAGAGCTTGGTGCAGGCGCGGTCTATCTCGGTCTGGAATCGTTGAACTACAACGACTAACCACCTGCGGCGGTGCAGACGCCTTCGCTGTGGATAGTTGACAACCGGGTGTCCCGGGTCTCGCTTCTGAGACCTGGGAAGCTGGTCACTTTGCGAACTCAATCAATCGGCGTTCAGAAATATTGCAATCATGAGGATATTCCCAGCACTCCTGTCTCTTTCGCTTGTCGCAGCATCCTCCGCTTCCGTGCGTGCGGCAGAATGCAAAGAGCAGAACTTTGGGAAATGTTTCAGTGTCCACGGCAGATACAACATTTACGCCGATGGCGACGCGATCTGGATTACCGGAACGAAGAGATTACTTGAAGCAACGGATGACAAACTGGATGACATGCTGAAATCGGCGGGCTGGGAGGAACACTCAATCTACGGCGACTTTGTTGTATGTCCTGAGTCGATCTATCAACCCCGTCACAGACAAAGTGTTTGCATCCAGAGCTACAAGAACATCAGATTGGGGCCTTGGAAGTGACTCGACGCTCCGAATGAAGTCCGACCGCTGCATTTGTTGTTTTTTCCTAACCTGAATCCTTAAGGACTCTGCCCGTGCCCTCAACAAAACACCCTCTCGTCCTCACCATCCTTGATGGATGGGGTTATCGCGCTGATGCAGCCAACAACGCCATCGCGATGGCGCGCAAGCCCACTTATGACAAGCTGCTGCGCGAGTTTCCGAACACGCTGATCCAGGCCTCTGATCATTTTGTCGGCTTGCCCGATGGGCAGATGGGCAACAGCGAAGTCGGCCACCTGAACCTTGGAGCGGGCCGCATTGTGCAGATGGATATCACGCGCATTGACGCGCTGATCGCATCGGGCCAGTTTTCCAAGGAGCCGGCCATCGCGCGGGCGATGCAGAAGGCGCGCGACGGCCGCCACGCATTGCATTTATTGGGCCTCGTCTCCGATGGTGGAGTGCACTCTCACCAGGAACATCTTTATGCGCTATTGCGAACGGCGCGCGAATACGGGCTGCAGAACGTTTTCGTCCACGCATTCATGGATGGGCGCGATACCGCACCCGACTCTGGAGCCGGGTACATTGCCAAGCTCGAGCAGAAGATGCGCGAATACGGCGTGGGCAAAGTGGCATCCATCAATGGTCGCTACTACGCGATGGATCGCGACAAGCGGTGGGAGCGCGAGCGCAAGGCCTTCGACGCCATGGTGAGTGGCAAAGCGGAGGGTGGAGCATATCCCGATCCAGTTGCGCGACTCAAGGAGAGCTATAACAACGGTGTAACCGATGAGTTCGTCATACCCTTCGTCGTGATTGATGCGGCCGGGAAGCCACTGGGGCAGATTCGCGACGAGGATGTCTGCATCAACTTCAACTTCCGCGCCGACCGTGCGCGGCAGATTACGCGAGTGTTGACGCGCGAGAGCGGATTGAACAAGGAAGGCGGCCGCAATCTCGAGGGCTGGGAGTCGCTCGATGAAACCATTCCTCGCAGCGAGATTCCGAAGAACCTGCACTATCTGTGCATGACGCAGTACGACAAACTCTACGCGCTGCCGATGATCATTCTGCCGGAGTCGATGGACAACATTCTGGCAAATGTCCTTTCGGCACACAACCTGCGCAACCTGCGCGTGGCAGAAACGGAGAAGTTCGCGCACGTCACCTACTTCTTCAATGGTGGCATCGAAACGCCTTTTCCCGGTGAAGACCGCACGCTCATTCCTTCGTTGAAAGTCGCGACCTACGATCTCGCGCCGGAAATGAAAGCGGAAGCCATCGGGGACACCATCGTGAAAGCGATCAACGACACGGCATTCGATCTCGTCGTCGCCAACTTTGCCAACGCCGACATGGTGGGCCATTCCGGCAAACTGGAGCCGACTATCCGCGCATGCGAAGCCGTGGATGCGCAACTGGGGCGTATTTACAAGGCCATCAGGGAAAAGAGCGGGAGTTGGCTGATCACGGCGGATCACGGCAATGCCGAATTGATGGTCGACCCGGTGACTGGCGGCCCCCACACGGCGCACACCACCAACCCGGTGCCGATGATTTACGTCGCTGAGGATGGACCCAATTATCGCCTGCGTCCCGATGGCTCTCTGCGCGACATTTCGCCGACGCTGCTAAACCTGCTCAAGCTCGGACTACCCAAAGAAATGACCGGCGGCGATCTGCGGTTTTCGTTGGCCTCCTGAGCATCTGGAAGTCCTGTTAACGCAGAGAGGCCTCCCGACGGGGAGGCCTCTTGATTCTTGACCTAGCGCTGCTTAGCGTGGGCGCAATGACTTGATGGCGTTGGGGAGGCGCTCGAAGGCCTCCGGTAGGCGTTCTTCGAGGATGCGTGCGCGTTCCGCGGCAATCCCGCCGAGATACGATGGTACGGGCGTTGCGGTAAGGACCAGCACAAAGGCAATCACCGAGAAACAGACTCCGGCAATCGCCGCCGACACCAGCATGTGATAGGTATCGGAAATGTCGAGGCCGAGGACGTTGAACGCTACATGTTCCAGCGGCTTGATGTGGCGCAGAACTGCGAGCGCGAAGAGGGAAAAGAACACGGAGAGAGATGTGAGAACGACGAGAGAGACATCGAGGCTGCGGTGAAATTTCAACCGGGCACGGCAGCGACTGCAATCGGCGAAATGCTGCTCGTAATCCCTGCGCATCTCCGGGGAAATCCCTGAAATGTCATACCGCCAGCTGGCAAGAATTGCGCCTACGACGCGGTCGGTACACTGAGTTTTCGCCATAGTTAATAGACTCACTTTGTAAAAAATCTGCAAGATTCCCGAACTTGCACCGACAACGCGTCAGTAGAACTACCACTTCTTGGATGCTCCGCTGGTACCGGTTGATGCAGATTACTTAAATCGTGCTGAAAATAGGAAACTTACATCACAGCAACGCCGCTGCAGAGGTATTACCCGTGCATTACTCCCACTTACCATTGTAATCGAGATTCATCAGAAGGAAATTGTCGACATGGGTTCGTGTTGCGCTGCGAGTAACAGCCGATTGCACAGCAGGCTGGCACGTCCATTGAGGGCGCGCTCGGCCGCGATCCGGGCAAGCTCGGGAAGATTATTACTTTCAGAGAGATGCCCGAGAATGACGTAGGCTGCCTGGCCGTCGTATTCGGTTTCAAGATAGGTGGACGCGGCTTCGTTGGAGAGGTGGCCTACGCGGGAAAGCACTCGCTGCTTTACAGACCACGGGTAGGGCCCGTCGCGCAGCATCTCGAGATCGTGGTTGGACTCAAGTAGCAGAAGATCAACCCCTCTGAGCTGAGCCTTTACATTTGGAGGGATGTAGCCGAGATCCGTCGCCACGGCCATGCGAACGCCCTCTGCCCTAAAGACAAATCCAACCGGGTCGGCGGCGTCATGAGGAATGGTGAACGAGCTGACCAGAATGTCGCCGATCTGGAACGGCTTTCCCGACTGGAAGAACTGGACGGAAGGCAGAGAGGTGGGGTCCTTGACCGCTTTTGCATGGATCGACTCGACGGTTTCAGCAGTGGCTGGTTCGGCGGACGCGTCCGCATCTTCGGGATCGCATTCTTCAACCACAGCGGCATCGGCCTCAGCCATGCGTGCGGCCGCTTGCTTGCGACACTGCTCAAGCCACTGGGTGTAGGTCATCTGCTTACGCGGCGAGAGCCATCGCACCCAGGCGCGGTGTGTGCCTTCGGTGAAGTAAACCGGGATGCCCAGTTTGCGGGCGGTGACGGCAAGTCCGGCGACGTGGTCGGAGTGCTCATGGGTGATGATGATGGCGTCGAGTGTTGCGGGATCTTCGTCTACGAGGCGCATGCGACGAAAAAGTTCGCGGCAGCTCAGGCCGGCGTCGACGAGGATTCGGGTATTGCCGCCGGTGACGACCGAGCAGTTGCCCTTGGACCCCGAAGCCAGCACCGTGAACCGCACCATGAAGTGAGCATAACTCGCGAGCCTGTGCATTGCGAGGTCCGCTGTTGACCGGGAAGGAACTCGTTCCGGTCCGGTCCGCGAAATGAAGAAAATCCGCCGGGTTTGGAACGTGCAGCCGTATGCTGGCAACAGGAAGGTCCGAGCCACAACAACGCCCCAGTCGATTCAGAGGTCGAAACCATGACAAGAAAGCTCCTCATCGGTGCGGTGACGCGTGGCTGCCTGGCGGCCGGAGTGCTCCTGGCTGGTGTTGTCCGTGTGCCAGCTGCTGACAAGCCCACGGCAGCTGCGCCGAGCTGGAATCCCAAGGCTGCTGCGCAGTATCTCGACAGCCGCGAGACATGGTGGCAGGGATGGGATCGGGCGCACAAGGACCATGGCACCCTCTGCGTCAGTTGCCACACGCAGGCGAGCTACGCACTTGCCCGTCCCGCACTGCGCGGCCAGGTTCGTGAGCGTGTACCTTCTGAGCCGGAGCAGGTGATGCTGGCCAGCGTTGAGAAGCGCGTTCGCGATTGGAAGGACATGCAGCCTTTTTACAGCGACGCAGTTTACGGCGCTGGAAAAGAAGTGGAGTCGCGCAACGCGGAGTCGGTGCTGAACGCTTTCATTCTTTCGAGCTACGACGTGCCGCGGGAGCATCTCAGCGAACGTACACGGCTGGCCTTCGATAATGCCTGGGCTCTTCAATCCAAATCCGGTCCGGACGCAGGCGCGTGGGTTTGGCAGAACTTCGACTACACGCCGTGGGAATCAAAAGAATCGCAGTACCACTGGGCTGCGCTGATGGCGCTGGCGGCCGGCAGCGCTCCCGACCGCTACCTCGCCGACCCGAAGATCGCGCCCAATATCGCTGCTTTGCGTGGCTACTTGCAGAGTCATTACGACGCGCAGCCGCTGGTGAACAAGATCGTGGCAATGTGGGCAGCGAAATATTTGCCCGGTATCGTTACCTACGACCAGATGCGTGCTCTTGTTGACGAGGTCAATCGCCTGCAGCACGAGGACGGTGGTTGGAGCCTTTCCGAGCTAGGCACATGGAAACGCCGGGACAACACCCTTCTCGAAACGCGATCGGATGGGTATGCGACGGGCCTTGTGGTGCTCGTGCTCGAAGAGAGTCTCGTTACCTCGGACAAGAAACCTCATGTAGAGCGCGGCCTTGCGTGGCTTGAGGCGAATCAGGACAAGACCACAGGCGCGTGGCCGGCGTGGTCGCTGAACAAGAATCGCGATCCGAATTCGGACGCGGGTAAGTTCATGAGTGACGCGGCGACGAGCTACGCGGTACTGGCGCTGGAAGACCGGCGGCCCTAGTTTCGGACCTCGCACATAATACCGATGGTGTTGCCTTCGGTGTCCTTGAGAAAGGCCATCCACAGGTCATGGTCCGGCATCTTCGCGATCAGGTGAGGTTCCTGGAGAAACTCTACGCCGCGCGATCTCAGGGCTGCGTGCGCGGCGTGGATGTCATCAACTTTGTAATAGAGGATGGTTCCGCCGCGGGGCTCAGGTTTTTCGGGAGTGGTGAGCATGAGGCGAACGTCGCCGCATTTGAAAAATGCCAGCCGGCCGGCATCGAAAAGGAACTTCATGCCCAGCGTGTTCTGGTAGAAGTTTTTGGCGCGCGCAAGGTCATCGACGGTGATCGCGATCTGGCCGATTTTATCGAGGTTGACGATTGCCGGAGCGACATCGGTGTGACTCATAGGGTTCCTCCTTATCGTTAGCTCAGCTAACGATATATCATAAGAGTGTCGCGCTATGTCAACCCAAATTTCAGAAGACGCAAAGGTTCTGGCAGACCAGCTGCACTCCGCGGCGATCCACCTGCTGCGCAAACTGCGCCGGGAAGACGCGGCGAGCGGACTGAACGCGCCCCGTTTGTCGGCGCTCTCCGTGGTTGTGTTTGCAGGGCCGGTAACGCTGGGTGATCTTGCCGCGGCCGAGCAGGTGCGGCCGCCGACCATGACGCGCATTGTGGATGCTCTGGCGGAGCAGCGCCTTGTGGTGAAGAAGAAAAACGCGGATGACGGGCGCAGTACGTTGATTCAAGCGACGGCGGCTGGGAAGAAGCTCTTGATGCGAGGACGCGAGCGGCGGGTTCGTGCGCTGGCGACGCAGATTGCAGAGTTGAGGCCAGTGGATCGGATGGCGTTGGGAAGTGCGGCGGAGATTTTGAAAAAGGTGATTGCGGCGATCTGAGTACTTTCCCGTTGTGCAGATTTGGCTTTTACCCAGAGATTCACAGTGTCGCTTTTCAGGAAGGGGATGATTTTTCCCACGCTCTGAAATGCCGCGAGCCGCTATGCCGGCAGAGTCGCAAGAAAAGAGTCACGGAGCATCATCCACACCAGAGACGTATGACGGTGTTTACCAACCGAATAATTGAAACGGTTGGCCGGTTTAACGGATGTCGGGTAGGTTGATGGGGATCTCGATCGAGACTAGCGTTCCGCGGCCGGGATTGCTGACGATCTTGAAGCTGGCCTGGGCACCG
>Ga0210386_10002101_pt1 | contig 17376 bp, 12 predicted proteins | sample IncBWH32OmetaG_FD_160091 | JGI IMG/M metagenome (GOLD analysis project Ga0210386, IMG submission 160091) | Forest soil microbial communities from Barre Woods Harvard Forest LTER site, Petersham, Massachusetts, United States - Inc-BW-H-32-O ... | reverse complement strand
TGCGTCTGCTCGTCGCCATCGGGCCCGCAGACCTGCCCCGTCTCAGCGAGGTCACACTGGATGCGCGCTCGCTCGCTTTCACCCTTGCGCTAGCCGTCGTCTCGGGATTGCTCTTCGGCTCGATCCCGGCATTCAAATACGCACGCACGCGCGCTGCCGCTGCTCTTTCCGGCGCCAACCGCACTGCCAGCGCGGGCCGCGCTCGTCAGCGTTCGCGCAGCATTCTCGTCGTTGCGCAAGTCGCCATGGCCCTTGTGCTCCTGGTCAGCGCGCTGCTCATGATCCGCACCTTCGCCGCACTGCGCGATGTCGACCCCGGCTTCACTGATCCCGCGCATTTGCAGACTATGCGCATCTCCATCCCCATGTCGCTCGTGCAAGATCCACGCGCTGTCACGCGCATCATGAACAACATCGACGATAAGCTTGCCGCCATCCCCGGCGTACAATCCGTCGCCTACACGACCGTCATGCCCATGCAGGGCTTCGATACCAATTGGGACGAGATCCGCGTCGAAGGCAAAAACTATGAAGGTGGCGAGCCGCCGCTACGCCTATTCGGCTACGTATCGCCCGGCTACTTCGGCACCCTCGGCACGCACATCGTTGCCGGCCGAGAATTCACATGGAGCGACGTCTACGAGCTGCATCCTTACATCATCGTTTCTGAAAACTTTGCCCGTGAAAACTGGGGCTCGGCCTCAGCCGCCGTGGGCAAGCGCGTTCGCCAATTCTCCAGCATGCCCTGGCAGGAAGTTATCGGTGTCGCGCAAGACGTCTGCCAGCACGGCGTCGACGACAAGGCTCCCGCCATCGTCTATTGGCCCGTCATGATTAACGATCCGTACAGCCCCAAGCCGGCACTCGACGCAGCCCGCGCAGTCACCTTCGCCATCCGCAGCAATCGCGCTGGCAGCGAGGCAATGATCGCTGAAATCCAGCAAGCCGTCTGGTCCGTCAACGGTAATCTTCCCGTCGCTTCTGTGAACACCATGCAGCAGATCTACGCGAAATCCCTCGCGCGCACCTCGTTCACACTCGCCATGCTCGCCATCGCCGGCACCATGGCGCTCGCCCTCGGCATCATCGGCATCTACGGAGTCATCTCCTACTCCGTCTCGCAACGCACCCGCGAGATCGGTATCCGCGTCGCACTCGGAGCGCAGAAGAACGAACTGAAATGGATGTTTGTCCGCTCAGCTCTCACCCTTACTGTCGCCGGAGTCGCCGTTGGCGTTGTCGCAGCAGCCATGCTCACGCAATCCATGAAGTCGCTGCTCTTTGGCATAGGCCCGCTCGATCCCATCACCTACCTGACAGTCCCGCTCGTTCTCAGTGCGGCCGCCGCACTTGCCAGCTACTTCCCCGCAAGACGCGCCGCCGCTATCAACCCCGTAGAAGCACTCAGAGCCGAATGAATTCGCGGCTCGGAGTCTACGCTTCAGAATTCGGAGATTCAAAGGTTCTGCCTGAATCCGTGTAAGCCGCGCAGCAATTGATTCGGACGTACAGAGTACGGGTGCGATCGATCCGGTTGGAGAATCAGTTCACGGCTTCCGAGCCACATACCCGACTGACGGGGTCCAACTCACCGTGCCGCCTGCGTGATCGCTGTCGGCATGGACCTCGAAACGGAGCACGTCCCCGGCGGCGACCAGGACGTTGTCCACGTCCGTTGCATATCCCACCTGGTCGGTGTCCGCGATCATCTGCTTTGCGCCCTGGCTCGGCCAAATCTGCGTCACGTTGCTGCCCGACACCAGGTTGATCGCCCCAGTCATCTCTTCGCCAGCTTGCCCATTGCACTTCAGCACATGTCCCCGGATGCTGACCCTGCCCGCCTGCGGTGCCACCCACTCCCGGGCGACTCCGCCGCCATTGCAACTGCCTGTGCATTTTGCGAGAGCCATGTTGAATGCACTCACAAACTGCTCCCCGCTCACCTCCCACGCGCCATTGTTGTCGCTTGCGGAGTAGCGCGGTATCTTCGTCCATGTCGAGTCGGGTGTCTCGTACATGTAGAGCCACTGGTTCTTTCCCTGTGTCGAAGAAAACTGTTCTGCCGCGTAATTCGCCGTCGCGGTCGTCAGTATGTTGTTTACATCCGAGATCGAGCCAATGCTTTTGCCACCAAAGAATCTTCCGTGCGGCTCAAGATACAGGTTGTTGCGGATCTTCCCTGCAGGCGTCGCGTATCCGCGGCCGCGGTTGTCTTCCCATACCGACGCCGCCCCTGGCCGGTTTTTGTTCGCGTTCTGCGCAAACGTGTTGCCGTCGAAATCGAGATCACTCGAATGGTCGCCGCCGTGAATATTCAATATCTCCACGGCAGGTCCCGCATTTGACGCGAAGTAGTTCGCCTGCAGGGTCACGTTGTCTTCTGACCATTCAAAGTCGATGCCAGTTTCGTCCGGGCTATCTGTTGCGGGCACTCCGAAGATGATGTTATTGACAAAATTCACCTGGGAGATGCGCCCCAGGATCACCGCCGCTGTTCCTGTCGGCGTGTGACATGCGGATTCATCAAACAAAACCGAGTTCATCACCGTCACGTCGGTCATCCCCAAAAGGCGCAGAGAGTCACTGCACCCGAGCCCGGCGGCCTGGTACTCCTTCGAAGCATTGCCATTATCGCCCGAGAGAATCAGTCCGTTCAGAACCACATCCTGAAAAGCGTTGTGCCCGTCGTGGTTATCGATCGTGTTGGACTCGGCATCGAAAGCCACGCTGTCCAGATTGTTCGTTCCCCTCACGTCGCTCACCCTCACGCCCTTCAGCACATATTGCGAGCTGGTGTACCTAAGATATGAAGCGACATTAAACAATATCCCCGATGACAAATTGATATTCAAACTCCACGCAAATGGATCCAGCACGTGACGCGAGACCGGATACTCGGTTGAATACCCGGCCCAAATTCCCTTGTTGTCGTGTGCATCGATATTGCTGATGGTCACGCCGTTATTGAAGAGTTGCGTGTAGTGCAGCAGGATTCCTACACTCGCTCGCCCCACTTCGAGGTCACTGATCCTCCACTGATTCGCATCCGTCAGCAGAACGCAGATGTCGCTTACCGCCTGGTTGCGAAGAATCTTCGGGTTGGCGCCCGTCCCATACGCCGTCAGCGTAATCGGCTCATTCGCCGTGCCGCGTCCGGTCAAAGATAGCTCCTGGTTCCATGCGCCGCCCCGCGCCAGCAAAATCTGATCGCCCGGCATGAACGTCCTTATCCGGTTCGCCGGGGCAAAGGTACACCAAGGCTGTGCCATGCTGTGCGGGCCGCCATCGCTGCAATTCGAGCCAGTTTGATTGTTGATGTAATACGCGGTCCCGTCTGCGCGCGCCGGAGCGCCAAAGCCCATCAGGCACAAAAGAGAGCACGAGAAAGCAAGGAGCCAGGGGTATCCAACACTCCCGCATCGTTTCGCAGCCTCTGTGGCGAGAATGCTTGAAAATGTCGAAAGGTTTATCTCGCCGGGATCTTCACGGAACCCAGGCAGGCACACGAATCCGCAAGGCAACGAAGGCAACAAGGCAACTCCCCACCCGCGATATCGCGTTTGGTTTCAAGTAAATAGAACACGCTCCGGCGGCTCTGAACCTTAAGTCGCAGTAGTAGCCGAAGCATTCTTAAAATTGATCAGTTACGAGGATTCTATACAAAGAATCGGCGGATTCGTACGTGACCGGAGTCACTCCAGAACGAACCCTCATGGTTAGCCTTCGTAAGATTAACCTTGCCATTTCTCTTGAAGAACGGTGACAATCCGAGGGTTGTTCGTGTCGCAGCGGCAGTCATCGCCTCAACCTCATCGAAGGAGACTCCATGTCCACCGCGCTAGATCAAGTTTGGCGGGGAGCCACGTTCACCATTGAACGCCGGCAAAATCCAGCCGCCGATGCGGTGATCTTTCGTTTCTCCGGTCCCTTCACCGCGCGCGACATGTACGCCGCTCTCAGTCCAGTCGCCCTGCGCAATATCTTCGAGTCCGATCCACCCCGCCACGCGCCGTCGGTCAATATCTTCGACCTCACCGAAGTTCCCTACATGGACTCCTGCGGTCTCGGCCTCATCATCGGTCACTTTGTCCGCTGCCAAAGCAAGGGTGTCCATATGATTGCTGCCGGCGTGGCGCCCCGTGTGCTTGAGCTTTTCAAGACCACCAAGACCGACCAGCTCTTCCCCATGACTGCCACAGTCGACGAAGCCTCGAGCAGGGCGAATTCCAAGCTCCAGTGACGCACTTATGAGCCTCAGATCCGTGAGGCTCGGTCACGCGGCTCAAACCTAAGTGGCATTCCTCGACATCCACAGAACTGCTATAACTAAAAACGAAATACTGATCTAACTTATTCTCATTGACCTGCTGTTGGTCATGGTTGCCGCATGCAGATTGAAGCCCCGACATTCCCCGTACATGAGCCCAATCAAAATGTTTTGAACCGGGCCTATTTCATCGAGCAAATCTGCCTCGTCCTGGCGGTTCAGATTGTACTTATCAACTTGCTCTCGCGAGTCTTTGCCCTCGTCGACAATTTGCTGCCGGCAGGTTTGCTGCACATGTCTAGCACTTCAGCGCTTGCCGTGCTATGTGCGACGGTGGCCATGTTCTTCATGGAGACAGGCAGATCTCAGCGACTGCAACGCATAGGCAAAGTTTTTGCCGTCCTGACGAGCGTGATTGCGGCTGCAACCTTGTCGACGTTTTCGCTGCACGTGTTTTCGCAACTTGATAGATTCCTGAACGGAAATCAAGTTTTTGCGAGACAGAGTCCCACCCACGTTTCGGCTTTCGCCTTCCTGCTTTTGGGAATCGTGATTCTGCTTATTCGTTCGCGTGATTTTCTGTTCGGCAGGATCGCGGACGCGGGTGCAACCGTTCTCGTACTTCTGGTACTCATCGTCTTAACCGAATTCCTTTTTGGATTGGCCCATATTCCGGGTTCGTCCACCGTGGGTCTTCCTTCATTTCCTACAATCGTCTGCCTCACGCTTCTGACCATGGTTTCGATTCTTCGCAGGGCGGAATACGGTGTTTTTTCGGTATTTTTCGGAGATGGAATCGGCGGGCGGACCGCGCGCATCCTCGCACCGATCCTGTTCTTCCTCCCTTTTCTGCGCGAACTTGGAAGGGCGCGATTGTTGAATGCGCAACTGGTTCCCACACACTACGCCACCGCGGTTCTCACCTCCGTGGCGACGATTATCTCGTTCGTATTGCTCTTGTTTTTGGTGCGGCTCATCAACAAAATGCAGAACGAGATTCACGACCTGACTTTGCGGGATGAATTGACGGGTCTGTACAACTTCAGAGGGTTCAACTTATTCGCCGATCAGGCGTTTCGCCTTGCTCGCAGCGCCGGAATGCCCTTCGGCGTCCTGTTCATCGACATGGATAATCTGAAGGTCATCAATGATGAGCTAGGGCACAGCGCCGGCTCTGTATCGCTGGTTGAAACTGCGAAGCTGCTCAATGCAACGTTCCGAGAAACCGACGTGATCGGGCGCCTTGGGGGAGACGAATTCGTGGTGGCCGGCCAATTCGACTCACGCGAGATCGCGGTTGCCATTGAACGATTGCGTTCAAGTGCAGCGGCGAAAACCCAAATGGCGGGAAGCCGATTTTTGCTCAGCCTGAGCATGGGTTTCGCCGCAACCGACCACAGCACTGACGAATCCTTGAAAAGCGTGGTGGCCCGGGCAGATAAAGCCATGTACAAAGAGAAGCGCGCGAAGAAGAGAATGGCCCTCGTTTAGCGAAGCTCATGCGGCGACTGTTTAATTCGCTGTCGGCTGTTCCTCAATGTGGTCGATCACCAGCACCGGCATTGGCCGCTTCTCCTTTTCGAGCTTCAGCCCCAACTCATTCTTGAAGGCATCAAACAGAGAAATCGCGCCGTTCGGATCGGCTGCCACCGTCGCACCGGACTGCTGACTGTTGCTGCCCGGGGGGGGCGCCAGGGTCCGGTCTACGGAACTAAACGCCAACGTGAGATCGTACGACTCCTTCAATCCCGTACCATCCGCAACCGGATAGTAGATGTACCCGAAAGCAAGACTGGGAAGCAGAATCCCAAGCTGTTCGAGCGTGACGTTCTGGCAGTAGACGAGCCTGTTGATCATGGAATTTCCCAGGCGCAGATCTTTCCCATCGGGTCCCGGCCCTTCGTCGCATCGCGTGCGCGCGTTCGCATCCGCTTTGGTCAGCTTGGGACTGACTGCCCTCAATGTGTATGCAGTTACCGGACGATCTTCCCAGTGATCCTTCATCTTGAAGCGGTCCTCGATAAGCGCGCGTAACATATGCCGCAACTCGTCCGCATCCAACTGCGGAGGCCTCGCCTTCGGGTCGCCCACATCGTCTGTCGAAATCTTCGCGAGGATGTCGAATTTGTCGCCGTCGAGCCACTTGGGCGCGCCCACAATCGCTTCGCTATCGTTCGGATTCAGATCCCAGGCGAACGAGATGATCTGTTTTACGGTAAGGCCGTGTACATCCACCTCACCATTGTTGACGCGGCCCATCGGCTGTGCATCGGGCTTGGAAGGCTTGATCGTCGCCACTTCAAACTGTGCCGGCGGCAATGGCGGCAACCGTTTATCGAGATCCGGCGGATTCGGTGTGGGAGTCTTGTTCACGCTGTCGACAATCAACACAGTGCGCGGCGCAGTTTCGAGCGCAAGCTTCAGCCCAAGCTGCTTGTCGACGGCATCGAAGATGGAGATTCCTTCGGCGCCCGCAGCGCTGAGCAATCCCCGCGGCGTCCACGTGATCGTGAAGTCGTACGCTTCCTTCAGGCCCGTGGAATCAACGACGGGCTTATCCAGGTACCCACCCGCCATGTTGTGAATATCGTCGGCAAACTTCTGCATTGTCTCGTTCTTGCAGATCACGATGATCTGGCGAATGGCGCCGGCAGCCTGGTTCGTCGGCGGCGGTTGCGGCTCACACGTCCCTTCACCTTCCATGGACTGCGCCTCCTTCAGCTTTACCTTGCCCGTCTGCGCTTTCATGACATACGCCGGCATCGGCGCATTGCCTTCGTGCGTCACCAGGTTGAAGCGCTCTCTCAGCAGAGCCTGCAGCATCAGACGCTGATCAGCCTTCGAAGTGGTTGGTGGCGCTTTGGCAGAAACTTCAAATCGATCCCACTCCAGCCAGTTCGGACCGCCCTTTACATTGGCGGTATCGAGGTTGTACGCCGTGGCGATCAAGTCGGCAATGGTCGCCTGGTGGATCACATATCGATCGCCGTTCAGGTTTCCGCCGTCCATAAATGGACGCAGCACATGCGGACTCACGTGCACATCGGCAACATCGAAAGACGCCGTGTGGGGTGCTGAGCCAGTGGAGGCCGCCGCTTCGGTTGCCTGGCCCGTGGCGAAGGCAGCGCTGGCGACCATCATCATTGCAATAGCAAAGGCCGTCTTTAGCTCAACCATGACGGGGACCTCCAATGAAGGAAGAACGGGGGCCGAAACCCCGGGGGATTGGCTCAGTGTAAGACGTAAAATCGGATGAAAGTAATCAAAAAATCGTCAATACCCCCGTCTTTGACTGCTCTCCGGCTCTGCTGGTCTGCCGATCGCACCCTCGTCCCCTTGCTCGCGGACTGCAACGGATGTCATGCTCGAAGTATGCGTAGAAATTCACCCCTGCTTGCTTTCGCTGCCCTGCTTTGTTGTTGTTCGCTTACCGCCATCGCTCAGGACAAAGGCTACTGGCGCGCCGCCAGTACCAACGCTGACGCCATCACCGGCGACCTTACGATCTCTGAATCCAGGCTCTCGATCAATATGACCGCGTTCCCCCTCGCGCAAATTCGTCCACTCAAGCCAACTGAATCCGGCGCGATGTTTGATGCCGACCCCGGCGAAGGCGGCAGCGGCTATCTCTATCGCTTGAGCGTGCCCGCAGGCAGGCGCTTTCTCCACCACAACACGCTGTGCGGATCGGACGATACCCAATGGATGGCGACCTATGTCCACGGCCGGGGCCTGCGCGTAGCTTTCTTCTCCGGAACGGACATGCCGGTAATGACGCCCGACGCTCTCGGCAACTCGACCGACGTCTGCGGCACCTTCTCTTACTCGCGCTGACCGGCAGACTGCGAACGGAAATCACAGTGAGCTCTGCCCCCGGAACTCGCTGCAGCGGTTATCCTTGAAACTGAATTACCATCCTGATTTAGAAGGAACATCATGGCGGAGATAGCCGTTGAGTCCACCGCAGTTCCCGCGCAGCTGCCCGACCTGCGCGTTGCCGTTCTAGGCGCGGGTAAAATGGGCGGGATCCTGCTGCAGGCCTTTCTCAAGCAGAATCTCTTTGCTGCGGACCAGATCCATGCCACCGTCGCGCACGCCGAAAAGGCAGTCGCACGCGCTGCGCAATGGGGCGTCGACGTCGGCACCGATAACCTTGCCGCCGCACGCCAGGCCGACCTGATCCTTATCGGCGTCAAACCCTTCCAGGTGCCTGACCTGATCAGCGAGATCAGGCCTGCGCTGACTCCTGCGAAGACCATCGTCTCTTTCGCAGCGTCCGTGAAAACGCGCGCAATTGAAGACGCCGCGGGGATCGAAATTCCGGTCATCCGTGCTATGCCCAATACGCCTTCCGCTCTCGGCGCAGGCATCGCCGGTCTCTGCCGCGGCCGCTTCGTCAAGGCCGAGCAGATGGACCTTGCGCAACGCATTTTCGAGACGGTGGGCCGATCCGTCATCGTCGACGAGAAGCACATGGATGCCGTCACCGGCCTCTCAGCCTCCGGACCTGCATACATTTACATCATCATCGAGGCCCTCGCGGAAGCGGGCGTGAAGGTAGGCCTGCCTCGCGATACCGCAACCCAGCTCGCCGCACAAACCGTCTACGGCGCCGGCAAGATGGTGCTCGAAACCGGCTACCATCCGGCGCTGCTGAAGGACGAAGTAACCACCCCTGCAGGCTGCACCGTCGACGGCATCCTGGAACTTGAGGAAGGGGGCCTTCGCGTTACCCTCATCAAGGCAGTAATGCGCGCCACCGAAAGAGCGAAGCAGTTGGCGGCAGGCTAAGGAGAGCCTGCAGGGAGGAACGATGAACGCTGCCGAGGGGGCAAGAAGGATGCAGACAGCGGGACGGTGGATGGTTTTCACCCCGGTTAGCCTGGGTCTATTGTTCATTTGTCTGTCGTTCGTGATTGCGTATCTCCCCGTCGGAAGAAATTCTCTGGGTTTCCCCCTGTTCGCGTTTTTACCCTTGCTCCTTCTGATTGGAATCCTCGGAGTTTTCCTTTGGCTCGCGGGCTGGATAGTCGAAGGGTTTGCGCAAAAAAGCGATTGAAGACAGACGCCTCTTGAAACCACAACTTCAACGTCCATCATGGTTGCCGTCGTACATCCCCGAACTGCAGGGACTGCGCGGCATTGCCGTTCTCTCCGTGGTTTTCTATCATTGCCATCCCCGCTTCGAAGGAACCTGGATTTATCCCGCGTCTTTATGGGGCTGGGCCGGTGTCAATCTCTTCTTCGTCTTATCAGGATTTCTGATCACATCCATCCTGCTTGAGGCACGCGGAAAGCCGCACTACTTCCGCAATTTCTACGGACGCCGCGCGCTGCGCATCTGGCCGGTCTACGTGCTGGTGCTGGTGGTCTGCTATCTGAATGCTCCGTGGTTCATCGGCCCTACCGTCTGGGTCGCAATCAGAACGGCTCCATGGTGGGCGTACGTGCTGTTTCTGCAGAACCTCTTTCACCTCGCTCTGCCGCCCGCCATCGGGCCGACGTGGTCGCTGGCCATCGAGGAGCAGTACTACTTCCTCTGGGCGCCGGTCGTGCGTTTGTTGCACGCACCGTGGATGCTGGCCACGCTGCTTATCGGCGCGCTTATCGGTTCGCCGCTCTTTCGCCTCACGCATTTTGCCTGGATCACGCCGACGCACACGCTCACCCACATCGACGGAATCGCCATGGGCAGCCTGCTGGCTCTCGGTCTCTACACGCTGCCGATCAGCCGCCGCATCTGGCTTTGGATTGGCGTTGCCGCGATGCCCATCGGACTCCTCTGCGCCGCCACCATCGCCGGCGGCACTGCATTCCTCGACACCGCACTCACCACGCTCTTTGCCGGAGCAGTCCTTTCCGCCATTGCCTCAACGGGATCGCACAATCCAGTGAATGCGATCCTGCGGCGCGGCCCACTGGCCTTCTACGGACGCATCAGCTACGGCCTCTACATGACGCATATCATGGTCTTCGTCTATTTCGGCTGGTTCGATGCCCGCATGGATCATTACGGAACGGCCGGCAATCTCGCCGTCGTCGCGTTCCGGCTCGTGGCCTGCTCACTTGCCGCAACCATCCTCTGGTACGGATTCGAATCGAGAATCCTGCGTCTCAAGCGTTATTTTGAGAACAAATCCCGCCAAAACCCGTCAGCATAGTTAAGCGCTCTTTCCTTGTTGAGGTCATCGGATGCCATCTCCGCGTTCTGTTGCACACCTGCTTCTGATCGGCATGCTACTGCCAAGTGGCGCCGCATTCGCCTTTGCACAGACGGCCGCGCCTGCACCCTCTGCAGCGGCGGGTTCTTCCCCCCGCCAGCCTGAGCTCGTTCTGCGCACCAACGCCTTCTCGGTCGTCGTTGACGTTGTCGTCACCGACCAGAACGTGGCCATCCACGGAATCGATCCCAAGCGCTTCCACGTTTATGAAAACGGCCGCGAACAGGCCGTCACGTTTTTTGAAGAACACAAGCCAGACCAGACGCAGGCCGCGGTGCAGCATCGCGCCATGCCGCCCCACTATTACAACAATCTTCCCGCTCATCCCCGTGGCAGCGCTGTCAACGTTCTGCTGCTCGACGGGCTGAACACCCCGGTGACCGACCAGGTGGAAGTACGGAAGCAGATGCTCGCCTACGTAAAGACGATTCCGCCCGGAACAACGATGGCGATCTTCACGCTGGCCTCACGACTGCGCATGATCCAGGGATTCACATCGAGTATTGCGGACCTGACCGCAGCTCTTGAAAAGGCCCAGAGCGCTCCACAGCAATCGGTCGGACTTGATTCGAGCGCCGGAAATGCTTTCGACTCCGCCATCGGCAATCTGGAGATGATGAAGGCTCCAGCGGCTCAGATGGCTTCCATCCAGCAGTTCCAATCGGACGTAGATGCTCACCGAACAGACAACCGCGTCGCCCTCACTCTTGAAGCACTGCAGCAGCTGGCACGCTATCTGAACGCTGTCCCGGGTCGCAAAAACCTCATCTGGTTTTCTGCGTCCTTCCCCATTGCCGTCGGTCCTGACCCCGGCGACCAGTCCCTGCAGAACTCTCGAAGCTACAGCGAACAGGTTAGGGCAACCAGCGATCTGCTTTCCGCCGCCCGCGTGGCGGTCTATCCGATCGAGGCAAGAGGATTGATGACGCTGCCTGGCTTCGACGCGTCAGACAACGGCCTCAACCCAGTCCCCGGCGGCAGCACCGGAACTCCGAGATTTGCCCGGCAAAACTCGCAGGCTATGACCGCTGACGCCGATTCACACTTCACCATGGAGCAGATCGCGCACGATACCGGCGGAATGGCGTTGTTCAATACCAACGGATTCAAGGCGGCCGTTGCCAGCGCCATCGGAAACGGAGAGAGCTATTACACCCTGGGCTACAAGCCGGAACAGAAGAACTTCAACGGCGACTTCAGGAAGATCAGGGTGAAAGTGGATGACGCAAAGTACGACCTCGAATACCGCAGCGGCTACTATGCCGACCTGCCGGACAAGCCCAATTCGCTAGGGTTCAGCCCCGCGAGTCTGATGGCAACAGCCACGCTGCACGGCGCTCCGCTCTCGACACAGATCTTGTTTCAAACCCGCGTGTTGCCGGCCACAGATCCTGAATTCAACGATGCCAATCTCCCCAGCGGTCCAGCCGGCGAACTCTCCGCCACGCTGAGAGGTCCCGCACATCGCTACATTGTGGACCTGGCCGTTGATCCGCGCACTCTGGCGTTCGACTCAACAACGGCGGGCACTCATACGGGGTCAATCGAGTTCACGCTGGTCGCATACGACGGAGATGGCAAACGCGTCAACTATGTCGACCGCAGCACGAAACTCACGTTCAACCCCGACCAGTATGCGCAGATTATGAAGTCCGGCGTTCCCGTCAGGATGGCACTCGACTTTCCTGCCGGAGAAGGATCATTACGCATCGCCGTACACGACATCTTTGGCGTGCGTGTCGGCTCTCTGGAGATTCCACTAACGGTGGACTAGCGCGCGCCGCACGCGTGGTTTTCTAGCTGTTCGTCCCCTCTCCAGTTTTTCTCCAGGCAATCCCAGCCTGTGAGGCAGCGTCTCAGCAGATTGTGACTTCAATCACCCACGTCTTTAACATTCGGCTGCTAGCCTGAATTGGTACGGAATCCTTCCCTTCCGAGGTGCCCTATGACCAGCGCGACGACCGATACCAACCGTGCCGAAGCAAGAACCGAAGGCCCTCTCAGTCCCGAAGTCCTGGACAAGATGAACGCCTACTGGCGCGCCGCCAACTACCTTTCTGTCGGCCAGATCTATCTCAAAGACAATCCGCTGCTTGAACGCCCTCTCACGCTCGACGATGTAAAGCCGCGCCTGCTCGGCCACTGGGGAACCACGCCGGGGCTCAACTTTCTCTATGTGCACTGGAACCGGCTGATCCGCGAGCGCCACCTGGACATGATCTACGTTATTGGGCCTGGACACGGCGGCCCAGGGCTGGTGGCCAACACTTATCTCGAGGGCTCGTACTCCGAGATGTACCCCCATATCGAGCAGAATCGCGACGGCATCAAGCGCCTTTTCCGCCAGTTCAGCTGGCCCTATGGCATTCCCAGCCACGTTGCGCCGGAAACGCCGGGATCAATCCACGAAGGTGGAGAACTTGGCTACTCGCTGGTGCACGCGTACGGGGCAGCGTTCGATAATCCGAACCTGGTCGTCTCGTGCGTGGTTGGCGATGGTGAAGCAGAGACTGGTCCGCTGGCCACGAGCTGGCACTCAAACAAATTCCTCAACCCGGCGACCGATGGCGCGGTGTTGCCTATCCTCCACCTGAACGGCTACAAGATTGCCAATCCAACGGTGCTGGCGCGCATCCCTCATGCAGAGCTTGAGAACCTGATGCGTGGTTATGGTTACGAGCCATTCACACTGGAAGGGCACGACCCGGCGACCATGCACCAGAAGGCCGCGGCGGTCTTCGACAAGATTTTCGATCGGATCGCCGAGATCCAGAAAGTCGCACGCGAAGGTGGTTCGACCGACCGGCCCGCATGGCCCATGTTGATCATGCGCACGCCCAAGGGCTGGACCGGACCGAAAGAAGTCGATGGCAAGCCGGTTGAAGGCACTTGGCGTGCTCACCAGGTTCCATTTGCCGAATTGCGCGAAAAGCCCGAGCACCTGCGTCTGCTGGAAGACTGGATGCGCAGTTACAAGCCCGAAGAACTCTTCGATGAGAAGGGCGCGTTCCTGGAGGAACTGGCCGATATCGCCCCGAAAGGCCGTCTGCGCATGGGCATGAATGCACACGCAAACGGCGGGTTGCTGTGGCAGCCGCTGAAAGTGCCGAGTTTTCGCAGTTTTGCAGTGAAGGTAGACACCCCCGGGGCCACAACGGCCGAGTCAACGCGCGTGCTGGGCAAGATGCTGCATGCGGTGATGGAAGCCAACATGGATTCAAAGAACTTCCGCGTCTTTGGTCCAGACGAGACAGCCTCAAACCGCCTGCAGGATGTAATAACCGGAACCGGCAAGACCTGGGAAGCGGAGACGCTGCCGGTCGATGAGAACCTCTCGCGGACCGGTCGCGTGATGGAAATTTTGAGCGAACACATGTGCCAGGGTTGGCTCGAAGGCTATCTTCTCACCGGTCGGCATGGATTTTTCAACTGCTACGAAGCGTTCATCCACATCGTCGATTCGATGGTGAATCAGCACGCGAAATGGTTGAAGGTCACGCGCCAGATTCCGTGGCGCAAACCGATTGCGTCGCTCAACTATCTGCTGAGTTCGCTGGTGTGGCGGCAGGATCACAATGGCTTCTCGCACCAGGATCCCGGATTCATCGATCACCTTGTGAACAAGAAGGCGGATGTGGTGCGAATCTATCTACCGCCCGACGCGAACACCCTGCTGTCTGTGGCTGACCACTGCCTGCGCAGCAAGAACTATATCAATCTGATCGTAGCGGGAAAGCAGCCTGCGCCGCAGTGGCTCACGATGGACGAAGCTGTGGCGCACTGCACCACCGGCCTGGGTATCTGGAAGTGGGCTTCGAACGACGACGGCAATCCCGACGTGGTGATCGCCAGCTGCGGCGATGTGCCGACCATGGAAGCTCTTGCTGCGGTAATGCTGCTTCGCACCCAGGCGCCGGATCTGCGGATTCGCTTTGTGAACGTGGTAGACCTGATGACGCTGCAGCCTTCATCCGAGCATCCACATGGCTTGTCGGACGAAGAATACGACGCCGTCTTCCCGCCGAAGGTGCCGACCATTTTTGCATTCCATGGCTACCCATGGGGCATTCACCGGCTCACGTATCGCCGCCACAATCACGACAACCTGCACGTCCGCGGCTATAAAGAGGAAGGTACAACGACAACGCCGTTTGATATGTGCGTGCTGAACAACATCGACCGCTTCCAGCTTGCGCTCGATGCAATCTCGCGCGTAAAACGGCTGGCTTCAAAGGTGGACGATGCCCGGCAGTGGTACTCAGAAGCAATTCAGCGGCACCGTTTATACGTATCAGAGAACGGAGATGACCTGCCGGAGATCCGCGACTGGCAATGGTCAGCGAAGTAAACCAACAAATGTAGTTCGTTCGAAAGAAGTTCAAATTACGAGCAAGAGGGTCATTTCATGTCGTCTTTGCCAGTTTTGGTTTTGAATAGCGGTTCGTCTTCCATCAAATTTGCAATGTATGAAGCCGGCGGGGACCAGCGCACAAAGATCTTTGAAGGCGCGGTCGATGGGATCGGCACGGACAATGGCAAGTTCTGGATCAAGGATGCCACGGGCAAGAAACTCGTGGACCAGACACCGCCCTTGCCGAGCCTCTCTGTTGCGTTTTCGCTTGTCGAAAAGGCGCTCCACTCCGGGCAGTTCCCTGCTCCCAAGGCGATCGGCCATCGCACCGTATGTGGCGGACCGAGAATACGCGATAACCAGCGCATTACGCCCGAACTGATTGACGAGATCGAAAGCTACGCGGCTCTCGCGCCGCTGCATACGCCGATTGCGGTGTACATCATGCGCGAGGCGCTGCGGCTGTTCCCGGACGTTCCCAACTTCGCGGTGCTCGACACATACTTCCATCGCACCATGCCCGAAGTCGTCACGCGCATGCCCATTCCCGACGAATACGTGGAGATGGGAGTACGGCGCTATGGCTATCATGGCATTTCGTACGAGTCGATCATTTATCAATTGCAGCCGAACATTCCGGAGAAGCTGATTGTGGCGCACCTCGGCAATGGCGCGTCAATCACGGCGATCCGCAAAGGAGAAAGCCTCGACACGTCGATGGGGCTGACGCCGACGGGCGGCATCATCAGCGGATCCCGCACGGGCGATATCGATCCCGGAGTCGTGATTTTCATCCTGAAAAAGATTGGGGAAACGGTACCCGATGCCGCCGCCGCGGCCGACAAACTCGAGACCGTGTTCAGCAAGAAGTCGGGACTGTTGGGCGTAAGCGGATTGTCAAACGACATGCGGGACCTTCGCGAAGCGATCAAGGACGGCAACGAGAAGGCGCGCCTGGCGGTCGCCAAATTCACGTGGACGATCGCCAAGTGGATAGGCAGTTATTATGCCGAACTCGGCGGACTCGACATGCTGGTGTTCACCGGCGGCATCGGCGAAAACGATATTGCTTCGCGCACCGAGATATGCGCAGGATTGGGTGCGCTGGGAATCGTAGTCGACCCGGAGAGGAACAACGTGCGTGGCGAAGCCTTAATATCAGCGGACAACTCCCGCGTTAAAGTGCGCGTCATTCCGCCGGCCGAAGACCTGATGATCGTCAACCACGTGGTGCGCCTGCTGAATAATCCGGGAGATTGAACGCTCCAAGGGGCTGCAGGCCGCCGGTTACGCCGGATAGATGCCACTGTTCTACACTATAAGGTTCGCATCGGAGCTTTGATTGATGCATTCGGTAGCAACTCACATTGACCTGGAGCGCCGTCCCTCGCCAGCTCTCCGCCGCTTTGCGTGGGCAGTGCTTGCTTACTTTGTCGCCGTGATCTTATGGGGTTCGTTGGTGCGCGCTACCGGCGCTGGTGCTGGATGCGGCAATCACTGGCCGTTGTGCAATGGGACAGTTCTGCAGCACTCGGCGAGTGTGAACACAATGATCGAGTTCACGCACCGTATCACCAGCGGGTTGTCGTTCTTCTCCGCTTTGGGTTTGCTGGTATGGACATTTGCCGGAACGGTTCGCGGGCATCTGGCGCGTGCGGCGGCGGTAGCATCGGTCGCATTCACTCTGGTTGAGGCGATTCTCGGCGCGCTGCTCGTCAAGCTCGGGTTGACTGCGCAAAGCCAGTCGCCGCTGCGGCCCTGGTATCTGGCGCTCCATTTGACCAACACACTGCTGTTGTTGGCGGCCCTCACGCTTACAGCTCACTTGTTAAGCCGCAAGCATGGATATCTCCGTGGCACCATTCGGCTGGTGGCGCCCTTTGGCACGATCGCCGGCATTCTTGTGGTGCTCATCGTCGGCGTAACCGGTTCGCTGGCTGCGTTAGGTGACACATTATTCCCGGCCACTTCGCTTGGTTCGGCGCTGGCGCAGGATTTTTCAGCGACAAGCGGTTGGCTGGTGCGATGGCGGTGGACGCATCCGACAATCGCTTTTCTGGCCAGCATTTTTTTGATCTGGATCCTTGTGCGCGCGGCGCAGCGAACAACTGAATGGGATAATCGCGGATTGTCAGCGTTGGTGCTGGTGCTTCTGGCCGCTCAATATATTTTGGGCGTGCTCGACGTGGTGCTGCTGGCGCCGCTGTGGCTGCAAATCGCTCACTTGCTCGGCGCCGATGTGCTGTGGGTAGCGCTCGTGGTCCTTACGGCGAGATTGACGTTGCAACCGCAAGAAACAGGGAACAAGTGACCAAGCTGACAAGGGAACCAGAAGACCGCTCAACTGCTTTCGTCTAATTCCCTTTTCTGGCTCGATCGTTCCCTCGTTCCCTGCTCTACTTCACCAGCGCTGCCGCCGCCGGATAAACCTTCCCATTTACCGTCGCATTGATGACGGGCAGGTCGGACGTTGCAGTTAGCCACTCAATCTTTCCATCGTGCAGAATAACCGTATCTTCCGCTTTGCCACCGCGAAT
>Ga0210386_10002099_pt1 | contig 17386 bp, 10 predicted proteins | sample IncBWH32OmetaG_FD_160091 | JGI IMG/M metagenome (GOLD analysis project Ga0210386, IMG submission 160091) | Forest soil microbial communities from Barre Woods Harvard Forest LTER site, Petersham, Massachusetts, United States - Inc-BW-H-32-O ... | reverse complement strand
TCCAGCTGCGCGGCGTCGCGAAAGACACCCGGACACTGCTGCACAGCGCCACCGCCTGACGAGGAGCGATGCGGAGTCACCCCGCGTCCGAACGGAAGCGTGGTGACTCCGCATCGAAACCCGTCGCCGGCCGCAGCACGGACGAGCCGAGCCAGTGGCTTGCCCGCAGCGCGAGTTCCACGTCGTCGCGGTCATCGCCCACCGGCCGGCCGAGGCTTTCCGCTGCCTGGCGGACCTGGTACTGGACCGTGTTCTCTGACAGCATCAGCCGCTCAGCAGCCGTCTGGTAGCTGCCCCCGCTGTGCAGGAAGACCAGCAGGGTCTCGCGCAAGCGGGCGTGCTGCTCGTCGTCGGTGGCCAGGGCCGCCAGCGTGCTGAGCACCCAGGGCCGCAGCAGGTCCCTGGCTGTGAGCATCATCGCCACGGGCGCGACCTGGCTGAACGTTACCGCCCGCGGGGCCGGGGACTCGGCGGCGAGCATCACCGCCCGGGCGGCGACGGCCTGCTGGTGGGTGACGCGGAACCCCGCCGGGCCGTGCGCCGCGCCGCCGAATGCGAAGTGAATGCCAGTGTCCATGCTGATCGTGCCCGCCGCCGCGGAGTCGAAGGCGTCCTCGGTCCCCAGCGGCAGCCATGCCCAGGCGGTGGATTCGTCGCGCGGCAGGAACAGCGGCTCGCCACGGCAGCCCGCCTGCCCCGCGAGCTGGCTGATCGCGCGCTCGAGCCTGGTGATCTCAGCGGCGCCCGCCCCGTCGCCCGCCCAGCACACCACGCCCACGTGATACTGGTCCAGCGGGTAGCCGAGGGTAACCTCCGCGGCGCTCACATCGATTCGCTCACCAGAGAGCAGGTCGCGGATTCTGGCGGCCAGCGCCGCGCCGCGGTTCCGCAGCCAGTTCTGCCTCTCGTCCGCGTAGGCGGCCACCATCTGCTCGGATATCCGGTCGATGTAGCCGGCCACGATCCTGGACATGCTCATCGTGGCGGCGCTTATCATCTCGGGGTCTTTTGTCTGCTCAGCCAGCTCCCTGAGCAGCCAGTCGTAGAAGCACGCGTGCCCGACCCGGTAGGAGCGCAGCAGCGCGGTCAGCGGCGTGCCCCGCTGCGCCAGCCGGCGTGCGTATTCCACGGCCGCGGTTGGCGCCCGCACGGCGTCCAGGCCGATCCTGGACCGCATTATCTGCAGGCAGGTGTCGATATTGCTGTCGACACTGGAAACGAGCAGGGTGAGGACGGGCCTGTCGTCGCGGAGTTGCGGGATTTCCCGGATTATCGTCTCGTTGACGTCCTGGTGCACCTCAGTGACGCGACGGGCCACCGCCGCCGCGACGTCGGCTGTCAGTTCGGCGACCGCGGGGCCGTCCATGTCCACCCGCGGATTCTCGCACATTCCCGCGAGCTTGCCGAGAGGCGCTGACGGCGCTCCCCGGATAGCTCATCAGGCCGCCGCGTCCGGCAGAGCCGTGGGCAGGAGCTCACGGTCGAGGCGCGTGAGGGCGATGACCCGCCGCACATGCGGCGAGGCCCGGAGTACGCGCATCGATCCGCCCTCGAGCAGAGCCCGGCGGCGCGCCGCCAGCAGGACGTTGATTCCCACGCAGTCGATGAACGTCACGCCGGCGAGGTCGAGGGTGAGCCTGGCGCCCTGCCGCCGGATGACGGACAGCAGTTGATCGCGCAGCTGCGGGCCGGACGCGATGTCGATCTCCCCGCTGATCGCCACGAGGGGGCCGGGCCGGATGCTGACGTCGAGGGACGCCGTCGCTGGTTCGCCGGTATGATCGCTAGTCATACCCCGACCATAGGAACGAGCGCCCGCCGGCCGAATCACGGAAACACGTAGTGATCGTCGCTGGCCAGCTCCTGACCTATGGCGCTATTGGCACTGCCTACTGGTGGCACTGCCTACCGGTGGCACTGCCTACCGGTCCGCGTCGGCACGCTTCGTCCCGCGCCTGACGAGCCGCACGAGATCTACCTGGCTGTGCACGCCGAGTTTGGCGTAGATCGACGAGAGGTGGTTGCGAACGGTGCTCTGGCTGACGTAGAGATCGGCGGCGATGGCGGAGACACGCTGGCCGTCGAGCAGGCGGGTGAGTACCGCCCATTCGCGGCTGGTGAGCTTGCCGAGCCGCGGTTCGTCGGCCAGGGCGGGCAGCTGCTGGATCCGGGGGATCAGGCCGGCGGCGTGCAGCTCGTCGGCTATCCGCAGCATGTGCGCCTCCAGCCGCATCTCGCGGGAACCGTCCCCGGGAGAGTCGGCGGTGTCATCTCTGATGAGCGCGAACGCCAGCGGCGCCGGATCGGTCGGCGCGATGGTCGCGAGCACTACCGTGACGGGGGCCCAGTCGCCGGATCTCGCGTTCAGCCGGAGCGTGAGCCGCACCGCGCGATGGCCGCGGCGGGCGTGTTCCACGGCCGCGAGGAAGGCGGGCACGTCGGAGGGATGGACGATCCCGAGGACCGGCTGGCCGGCGCACTGCTCGGGCGTGAGCCCCAGCAGCGGCGTGACATCCTGGCTGACGCGGTCGATCCGCCAGTAGTGGTCCACAGTCCCGAGGACCACGTTCCCCGGTTCAGGGAGATTGGACACCGGCGGCAGCGCACGGAACTGGCTGTCGTGGTCGGCCGAGGGGATAGCCGAGGCCAGCGCCACCCGGGCGCCGCCGACCTGGACGGTGCTGACCCAGACCGAGAACACTTGACCGGAGTCCTTGGGATTGGCGAGCCTCCTGACCGCTTGGTAGCCGGTCAGGTCACCGTCGGCCAGCGCCTGGAACCCGAGCCGGGCGGCGCCCCGGTCATCGGGAGACAGCCAGCTCAGGCTTGATGAGCCGATGAGCTCTCCGACGGTGGAGCCAAGCGCGTCGGCCATCGCCGGGTTCACGGCGAGGAACCGCCCGGACGGCAGGTCGACCGCCGCGAGCGGAACGCCGGACGACGCGACGAGCGTCGTGACCGTGTCTTGACTCGTGGTCATGAACTTCAGCATGCCCGGGTCAGCCGGTCTCCCGAATCCCGCGTTCGCACAGTGCGGACCGCCTTACCCCTCGACGTCGGCTCTCGCCAGGCCATACTTACGCCATGTGGTCTATCGACCGGCCGCCGCAGTGGGTGGGCCGCGCGCAGGAGCTCGCGATCGTGGGCGCCAGTGTCGAGGCCTTCGCCCGTGGCGAGGGAGCGGTGGTCTGGATCGAGGGCGAGCCCGGCATCGGCAAGTCGTCGCTGGTCGCCGAGGCCCTGGCAGCAGGCGGCGACCAGGGGTGGAACATCGGGTGGGGGATCGCCGACAAGCTCACCGAAGGACTGCCGCTGCGCGTGATGCTGGATTGCCTTCAGGTGCGGCCGGGTTCGCCGGATCCGCTGCGGGCGCACGCCGCCGACCTGATCCGCGGCTTCAGGCAAGGATTGTTCGCGAAAGATGTCACGTCGGACGCCAGCATCGAGGTGCTGGTGGAGCTGGTAGATCAGCTGTGCGCGGCCGCACCCACGGTTATCGTCCTCGACGACCTGCAGTGGGCCGACGAGGCGTCGCTGATCGTCTGGCACCAGCTCGCCGCTTCCATCGATCAGTTGCGGCTGCTGCTGATAGCGACCTGCCGGCCAACTCCGCGCCGGGCGGAGGTACAGCAGCTCCGTGCGGCCGTCGTCCGCCGCGGGGGTGCCGTGCTCACGCTGGGGCCGCTGGCGGAAAACGATGTCTCCGCCCTGGTGAAGGCGATGATTGGAGCGTCACCGGGGGATGGGCTGCGCCAGCTGACGGCTCAGGCGGCCGGCAACCCGCTGTACCTGCGCGAGCTGGTCGATGCCCTGATGCGCGACCGGGCGCTGGAGATCGGCCCCGTCGCCGCCGAGCTCTCCGCCTCCAGGCAGCGGCTGCCGGCGTCGCTGGCCGCCGCGCTGAATGACCGGCTCAGCTCCGTGTCAGCCGATACGGCGCGGATGCTGCGAACCGCCGCGCTGCTCGGCGGGAGGTTCACGGTCAGTGACCTGAGCGTGATGCTGCGCAGGCCGGCGTCGGACCTGGCGGCCTGCGTCCAGGAGGCCGTGGCGGCGGGCATCCTGACTGGTTCAGGCCAGGAACTCACGTTCAGGCATCTGCTGATCCGGCAGGCACTCTACGAGAGCATGCCAGTCGCGCTGCGTTCGGCATTGCACGCCGAGGCGGCACGGGAACTCGCGGCGGCGGACGCGGATGCCCTGACCGTTGCGCAGCAGCTCGCGGCAGCGAAGCTGCCGGGTGAGTACTGGGTCAGGAAGTGGCTCATCGAGTCCGGTCCCGCGCTGGTCATCCGGGCACCGCAGCTCGCGGCCGAGCTACTAGGCCCGGAGGTGGATGAGACGCCGGTCCACGACGAGGCCTGGGATGGGCTCATGGATAGCCTCATCCGGGCTCTGCTCGCCGCCGGGTCCTATGCGGAAACGGCCAGCCGGGCGAGCCAGGCGCTGGGGGCGATGGCCGACCCGGTACGGCGGGCCGAGACGTACTGGATGCTGACACGTGCACAGGCCAGTGCGGGCCATATCGATGACGCGATCACGACGATGCGGCAGGCACTGGCGTCGGCCGGGCTGCCAGGCGAGTGGCGGGCCCGGATGCTGGCCTCGCTGTCGATGCTCGAGCGGAACGCCACCGGCGATCTGGACGCTGCCGACGCGACCGCGATCCAGGCCCTGACCGCCGCTGAAGAGGTCGGCGATCTGTTCGCGACGGCGCACGCCTTGACCAATCTGTGGCTGACTCGTTCAGTCAGGCGCGATCATGTGGCCGCGCTTGACTACATCGACCGGGCGCTCTTCGTGCTCGGCGACGATCCCGGCTACGCGGACCTGCGCTCCTTCGCTCTTGACGACCGCGTCTTCGCGCTGCAGAACCTCGACCGCTGGCCGGAAGCCGAGCTGGCGCTCCGGCAGGCCCGCGACCTCGCGCAGCGAAGCGGCCACCCTGAACGCTCGACATGGGCCGCCGCCGCGGTGCTCAGGTACTGGCTCGGCGAGTGGGACGACGCACTGGCCGAACTGGGCTCCGATGACGCCGATACTCCGGGGCTGACGTATTCCTATCTGCGTGAGCGCTGGTCCCTGCTGCTGTCGCGCGGCGTGTCCGCGCTCATCGCCGGACGCAGGAACGAGCGCACGATGGCCGCCCAACAGCTCCGTCAGGGCCTTGCGCAGCCCATTCAGATGGTCTCCGACCGCGAGAATCAGGACTTCCTGGTCGCCGCGCACGCGCTCGCGCTTGAACAGAGCGGGGAGATACACCAAGCCGTGGTGACGCTGGCCGCGATGCTGCCGCGGCGCGACGGGGAGATGACCCTGATCCACCAATGGCTGCCGGACCTAGTCCGGCTCGCGCTGGTCACGGGTGACCGGCAGATGGCGCAGGCCGCGGCGCAGGCCTGCCAGGCGGAGGCCGCGGCGGAGACCTGGCCGGCCAGGGCGGCCGCGGCCAGCCTTCGGTGTCACGGGCTCTTTGCGTCCGACCCGGATCCGCTCCAGGAAGCTGTTGCGCACTACCGGGCGGCGGGACCGGCGGTGGAACTGCCCGCCGCCTTGGAGGATCTGGCCGTCGTGCTGGCCGAGCGCGGCCGGGACGAGGATGCCAGGGCTGCCCTGATCGAGGCGGTCAGCCGCTACGAGGGCCTGCATGCCGAATGGGACATCCGGCGGGCGGAGGGCCGGCTTCGCCCCTATGGCGTCCGGGCGGGCGCGCGCAGTCGGCGCACGAAGCGGCCGGCCGTCGGCTGGGAGGCACTCACGGCGACCGAGATTAAGATCGCCGCCCTGATGGCTCGAGGCGACTCGACGTCAGACATCGCCAGGAGCCTGTTCTTGTCGCGGCGGACCGTCCAGACCTACATCTCGCGCATCCTCGCCAAACTCGGCGCGAAGGGCCGGGTGGATATCGTCCGCGAGGCGCTGCGCCAGGGGCTCGCGCCCTAGCCCTCCCGCTCGCAAAGTGTCGTCATCTGACCACTAGTCACAGCTGAGCCATGCGGGTTCCATTGAAACCATGTCGCATGACTACCGACCCGGCTCACCGGTTCGCCCACGTGCGATCACAGGATGGAAGCGATTGGCATGCTGGTAGGCCGGACCAGGGAAATCGATGCTCTAGCCGATGTGCTGGCGGCAGTACGGGACGGGCTGAGCGGCGTGCTGGTCCTGCGCGGCGAGGTAGGTACGGGCAAGACCGCGCTGCTGGACTGGGCGGCCGGAGCGGCCAGTGACATGCGGGTCGCGCGGGTGGCCGGGGTGGAATCGGAGATGGATCTCGGGTTCGCCGGCCTGCACCAACTGCTTGCGCCGTTCCTGGACGGGCTCGACCGGCTGCCCGCCCCGCAGCGGACGGCGCTCCGGTCGGCACTAGGGCTGGCGGCAGGGCCGTCGCCGGACCGGTTCATGGTCGGGCTGGCCACGCTGACGCTGCTCACCGACGCGGCGGCGAGCCGGCCGGTGCTGTGCGTGGTCGACAACGCGCAGTGGCTCGACGAGGCGTCGGGCGCGGTGCTGGGCTTCGTGGCGCGTCGCCTGCTCGCCGACCGGGTGGGAATACTGTTCGCCGTCGGGGACGAGGACCGGCCGGCGTTCGAGGGGCTGCCAGATCTCGTGGTAGCCGGGCTGACGGAGGATGCGGCCCGCGAGCTGCTGGCCGCGGCCGCGGGCGGCCCGGTAGCTTCGCGGGTCAGCGACCGGATCGTGGCGGAAACGGCAGGCAACCCGCTTGGACTCGTGGAGTTTGGCGGTGAGCTGACCGCGGGGGAACGCTCGGGCGCGGTGCCGCTGTCCGGACCGCTGCGGTTCGGGTGCCGCCTGGCGGGGCTGTACCTGTCCCGGGTGCGGGCACTGCCCGCCGACGCTCAGACATTGTTGCTTGTGCTGGCCACTGACCAGCTCGGTGATCCGGCGAAGATATGGCGGGCGGCCTCCCAGCTGGGCATCGGCCCGGAGGCGGTGGAGTTGTCGGCGGTCGAACGGCTGCTGACCGGCGCGCCCAGACTGCGGTTCCGGCACCCGCTGATGCGGTCGATCGTCTACCACGGGGCGCCCTTCGCGGCTCGCCGCCGGGTTCATGAGGCGCTGGCCGAGGTCAGCGATCCGGTGCGGGATCCGGACCGGCGTGCGTGGCACCTGGCCCAGGCGACCTCCGGTCCCGACGAGCAGGTTGCAGGGGAGCTTGAGCGGTCCGCCGACCGGGCACGTGGCCGCGGCGGGTGGACGAGCAGCGCCGCCTTCCTGGAACGATCAGCGGAGTTGACGCCCGTTCCGGCGCGCCGGGCCCGCCGTCTGGTGGCGGCAGCCGAGGCGAGGCTGGTGGCCGGCGAGACGTCGGCGGCGCGGGCGCTGCTCGACCGGGTGACGCCTGATGTGCCGGATCCGGTAGTGCACGCGCGGGCGAGGCGGCTCGAGGGCGACATCCTGTTCGCGGCAGGGGAGCCGGCCGCGACCTCGGTCCTGCTCGAGGCGGCGCGGATGACCATGCCCCATGACGCGAGGCCGGCCCGCGATACCTTGCTAGAGGCATTCGCCGCACAGCTATCGGGCCGGCGCACCGCGGAGACCGCCGAGGTTTTGCAGGCGATCCGGTCGGCACCCGCAGTGACAGGATCGGAGCCTACCCCGGGTGACCTGCTGGTCGACGGCCTCGCTGCCCTGGCAGAACGCCGCTTCGAGGCTGCGGCGAGGTTGCTGCGCCAGGCCGTCGCCGCGGTGACGGCAGGCCAGCCGGTGCCCTGCGACGCCCCGCAGCGCTTCCTGGCCTTCCGGCTGGGGGCCGGCGAACTCTACGACGACTCCGCCTGGCACGAGCTGGCGGACCGGTGGGTGGCCAGGGCCCGCGACCTGGGCGCGGTCCCGACCATAGTGGGCGGGCTCGGTTTCCGGGCATTCAGCCAGGTCGCTGAGGGGCGTTTCGCCGCTGCTGAGGCCACCATCTCCGACGCGCGCAGCCTGGCCGAGGCCATGGGGAACCAAAGCTATCTCGATAGCCTTGCCAATCTGGAACTGGAGGTGCTCGCCTGGCGCGGGGACCTGGCGAGGGTGCGCCCGCTCGCCGCCCAACTGCTGCGAGCCGCCGACCAGGGCCACGCGCAGCGGGCGCAGCGGGTGCACAAAGCCCTGGCAGTGCTCGAACTCGGCCTTGGCGACAACCAAGCCGCGCTGCGCCACGCCCGCGCGGCCGCCGCCGACCAGCCGGTACTGATCTACCGGTCAAGCCCTGAGCTGCTGATCGAGGCGGCGGTCAAGTGCGGGGACCGGGCGGCCGCCAGCGCGGCGCTCGAGGCCGTCGCGCCCTGGTGGCAGGCCTGCGGAACCCCATGGTCGCTGGGGCTTCTGGCTCGCGGCAAGGCGCTGCTGGCGGACGACGGTGACGCTGAGGACGCGTACCGGCTGTCCATCGAACGGCTGCGGCAGTGCCAGGTCACGCCTGAGCTGGCCAGGTCCCACCTCCTCTATGGCGAGTGGCTGCGCGGTCAGCGCCGCCGGCGCGGCGCGCGCGAGCAGCTGCGCAAGGCCTGCGAGCTGTTCGGCATGCTGGGCATGGAGGCATTCGCCTGCCGGGCCAGGGCCGAGCTCCGCGCCGTCGGCGAGCACGTCTCCGCGGACCACGTCCAGCGCCAGGACCCGCTCACGCCGCAGGAGGCGCAGATTGCCCGGCTAGCCGCCTGGGGTTCCACGAACCAGGAGATCGCCGCGCAGCTCTTCATCAGCGCCAGCACGGTGGACTACCACCTGCGCAAGGTTTTCAGGAAACTCGGCGTCACCAGACGGGCGCAGCTCCCGCATGCGCTCAGCGCGCCGGACGCCACTGCCGGCCAGCTGGCGTCGTAAGCGACCGTAACCGCCGCTGTCACTCTGACGAGGGCCTCGCGCCGCCTTGACCTGCTTGCAGACGGCCGGCGAGCTGCGTCCGCGACGTAACGTCAAGTTTGCGGAACACCTTGCGCAGGTGATAGTCGACGGTGCTCGGGCTGATGAAAAGCTCGGCGGCGATCTCGCTGTTCGACGCTCCCGCCGCCGTAAGGTCCGCTATCCGCGATTCCTGCGGCGTAAGGGCGTTCGCGGTCTCCGGGATCTGGGCCTTGGTGTGCTCGCCGGTGGCGCGCAGCTCCGCGGCTGCCAGCTCGGCGAACCGTTCCGCGCCTATCCGTGCGAACATGTCGTGCGCCGTGCGCAGCTCCGCCCGGGCGCCGCGCCTCCGCTTGGCCCGGCGTAGCCACTGGCCGTAGAGCAAGTGAGCGCGCGCCAGATCGACCGCCATCTGGCAGTGCTCAAGCTGGCTGATGGATTCCTTGTAGGCGTCTTCGGCGCCCGCCCCCTCCGCGAGCAGCGCCGTACACCGGGCACGCAGCCCGAGCCCCCAGGGCGTCCTCGCGGCGAGTGCCCGCCTCGATAGGGTCTCCAGGGCGGTAGCCGCCACCTCGCGTTCGCCGGCCCGGAAGGCCGCCTCGATCAGCTCAGGCAGGGTTGCCTCTACGGTGTAAGCGGAGTCGTTCTCGAATACGGTCATGGCGCCGGACACCGCCGCCGCGTAGTCTCCGTCGAACAAGTCCGCCATGGCGGCGATATACCTGCCCATGTCCGCCCACCAGCCCTGCCCCCGGTCGGTGGCCTCGCGCACCTGCGCGATGCCCGTCGCGCGGGCCTCGATGAGGCTGCCGCGGTAGGCGAGCACTACGCCGTTACCGCGGCTGTTGACGCTGGGCACGCCGGGACCGCGGGAGTCCGTCAGCACCTCGAGCATCGTGGCCCACCTCGCGTCCGCTTCGCGGAAGTGCCCGGTCATGGCGTCCGAGACCGTGTGGAAAGCCAGCGCGAGGGGGACGGTGGCGAACGCGCCCGCGGCCCGTGCCATGTTCACCCAGCGATCTGACAGATCGAGGGTGGCCTTGTCATCCCACAGGCTGCCGGCGGCCGCGGTGCCGAGCGGGAACCACCGAAGGCCTACCGCGGGATCGAGGTCGTCGGCCAGCAGTGCGCTCACGGCGGCGCGGAACGGCTGCACGGAGGCCTGGTAGCCGATCGTGAGCCGGGCACTGTACCCCTCGAGCAGCAGGTCGCTGACCGACGCGGAGGGGCCGGACACAGGCGGGAGAGCGCGCGCTAGCAGGGCGATCTCCCTGGCCAGCACGGGCCCGGACCAGATGGCCGCCTCCAGCGCCTCGAGCATCGTGTCGCGGGCCAGCCTGTCGTCGTGGGCGACTGCCTGGGCCGCGCTGGCCAGGATGCGGGCTGCCGTAGCGACGTCGCCCTGCGCGAAGCGGATCGCACCCGCTAGCCGCTGCGCCTGGCCGGACGCCAGCGTACTGGTGAGCCGGGGCCGGGCACCGTCGAGCACACGCTGGGCCCCCGCGGGGTCGCCGGCCATCAGCCTGGCTTCGGCCAGGGCGACTTCCCGCTCTGCGCGGCGCCCGTCGTCGGGCGTCAGCTCGGCAGAGCGGCGCAGCAGGGCGGCCCTGCCCGCGAAGCCGCCGCGGGCGGCCGCGCGTTCGGCGGTGCGCTGGAGTTCGGCCGCGAGCTCCTCGTCGGGAACGATTGCCGCTGCGGCCAGGTGCCACGCGCGCAGTTCCGAGTCGCCCGCTTCGCCCAGCGTGTGGTGCGCACGCCGGCGATCGGCGACGCTCGCGCCGTGGTACACGGCGGACCGCAGTAGCGGGTAGCGGAACAGGACCGAGTTACCGGGAAACTCGAGCACGCCCGCCCAGGCGGTCTCGGCTGCGGCCACGTCTGGGTCGATTCCGGCTCGGGCCGCCGCGCGCCACACCTGGCCGCGCTCACCTTCCGGGTCGGCCGCGGCGAGCAGGGTGAACTCCTGGGCAGCTGGCGGCAGGCTGCGGACCATGCGCAGAAAATGCTCCTGTAGGCGCTGGCCCAGCGGCAGCGGCTCGGGCAGCGCGGCGTGGCCGGAGATCTCTTCGTTCGTGTACGCGGTGCCTAGTTCGATGAGCGCGAGCGGGTTGTTGGCGGTGTCCGCGAGAATGCGGTCGACGACTTGAGTGCTGAAGGCTCCGCCGGTGACCGCGGCGAGCAAGTCGCGGGCCGCGGCGTCGGGCAAGCCGTCTACCGTGATCGCCGGCAGTCCCTCGGCCTCCGGCGCGGGGATGATCTCGTTATTGGCCCCGATAAAGCCGACGCGGTCGGCGTACAGACGGCGGGCGACGAAGGCGAGCACTTGCTTCGATTCGGGATCAAGCCAGTGGATGTCATCGATGACGCACAGCAGCGGCTGATCTTGGGCCGCCAGGGAAAGCAGCGTCAGCGCCGCCAGCCCCACCAGGAACCGCTCCGGCGGCGGCCCCGCTTCCTGACCGAACGCGACCCGCAGCGCGCGCTGCTGCGGCGGCGGCAGCTCGTCAGGCAGCGGCAGGAAAGGCAGCAGCAGCTGATGCAGGCCACCGTATTCCATGCGGATCTCCGATTCGACACCCGCGATGCTGGAAATCCGCATGTCCGGCGCCGCGGTCACCGCGTACCGCAGCAGCGTCGTCTTCCCGACCCCGGGACCGCCGCGCAGCACTAGCGTGCCGCTGAAGCCGCTGCGCACCGTCGCCAGGACCTGGTCGATCGACGCGCGCTCTGTCTCGCGGTCGAGCAGCGCGAATTGCTGCCCCGGCTGACCTTCCCGCCGCGGTTCAGGTCGCTTATGGACCATCATCGATTCCACCGCCGGTTCTTTCGCCCTCCGCATCAAGCTGACGTCAGCCATAGGGGGTGCGGCATCATCTAGTTCTGATGATTTTCTGATGATTTCGCGTGAACATCCAGCTACCTGGTCTTCCTTGACGACATCCAGGCAAGGAACAATGGCGCGATGGGACTAAGGCTCGCTCATCCCGGTGCGGGAGGAGTCGTTTCCCGTCCGGGATTGTTCGAGCTGCTCCAGATGTCGGCGCGGGTGACCGTGGTCTCCGCGCCAGCGGGGAGCGGGAAAACAGTACTGCTGCGGTCCTGGATCAGCGAGACAGGCCTGGCACGTCGCGTCGCCTGGGTGTCGGCGCGACCGGATGAATGTGATCCGCAGCGGTTCTGGCTGTCGGTGCTCGGTGCGCTCCGCGAGACGGTCCCGGGATCTGTGCTGGTGCGAGAGCTGACAGCGGCGCCGGAACTGGACGCGTGGGCCGTCGTGGAGCGGCTGCTCAAGGACCTGGCGCCGCTCGAGGACCGGGTCTGGCTGGTCATCGACGACGTACACGAGCTCAGCTCGGCAGATATGCTGCGGCAGCTGGAACTGCTGCTGCTGCGGGCGCCACCGGAGCTGAGGTTCGTGCTAGCCACCCGGTCCGACATCCGGGTCGGCCTGCACCGGCTGCGGCTGGAGGGTGAGCTAACCGAGATACGCCCGGCCGATCTGCGGTTCAGCCTGGACGAGGCGCGGGAGTTGTTCGCCGCGGCAGGGATAAGACTGCCCGAGCAGGCACTGGTAATGCTGTACGAGCGGACTGAGGGCTGGGCGGCCGGGCTGCGGCTGGCCGCGCTGTCGCTGGCCGGGCACCCCGACCCAGGCCGGTTCGCCGCGGAGTTCTCCGGCAGCGAGCGCACGGTGGCGGAGTACCTGCTAGCCGAGGTCCTGGAACGGCAGAGTCCTGAAGTACGCCGGCTGCTGTTGCGGACGAGTGTGCTTGAACGGGTCAGCGGCCCGCTCGCCGACGCCCTCACCGGAGGGACGGGCGGGGAGCGGATCTTGCAGGAACTGGAGGCCGCTAACGCGTTCGTCGTGTCCATGGACGCGGCGCGGTCGTGGTTCCGTTATCACCATCTGTTCGCGGACCTGCTGCAACTAGAGCTGCGCCGTACCGCGCCCGCCGAGATTGACCCGCTGCACCGGGCGGCCGCACGGTGGCTCGCGGATCACGGTCATCCGGTGCAGGCGGTCCGGCACGCCCAGGCAGTGGAGGACTGGGCGTCGGCTGCTCGCCTGCTGGCCGACCACTGGCCGAGCTTGCAGCTCGACGGGCGGCCGGCCACCGTGCACGCGCTCCTGGCCAGGTTCCCCGCCGAGGCCCGCGCGGCAAACGCTGAGCTGGCGGTGCTAGTCGCGGCGGATGAGCTGGCGGCCGGATCACTCGCCGAAGCAGAGCGGTTCCTCGAGCTCGCGGCGCAGGGCACGGCGTCGGTGCCGCCTCCCCGGCGCGGCCAGCTGGAGGTGCTGCTCAGCATGGTCCGGCTGCTACTCGCCAGGCATCGGACGAACCTTCCGGCGGTGACCGAGGAGGCGCAGCGACTGCGCGTCCTGGCCGACGCTCCGGATACGGCACCGCCAGGACTGACCGAGGACGTGCGCGCGCTGGCGCTGGTCAACCTCGGTATCACCGAGTACTGGGGCGGCCGCCTCGCGGAGGCGGTGCCGCACCTGGAGCAGGGGATCGCCTTGGCGCGGCGGATCGGCCGGCCGTACCTGGAGTTCGTCGGGATGGCGCACCGCACGTCGATCGCCGCCGTGCGGTCATCGCCGTACGCGCTGGCCGAGGAATATGCCAGGCAGGCGATCGACCTTGCCAGGCAGCACGGCTGGACCGACGAGCCCGCCGCCGGCATCGCCTACATCGCGTTCGCGGCAGGGCTGATCTGGCGTCGCCGGAATGATGAGGCAGCGGATTGGGTTCGGCGCGCCGAGCGCACCCTGCGGGCGGAAGCCGAGCCCGCGACGGCGATGGCGATCCGCTATGTCCGCGCGCTGCTGGAGCTGGCGCGCGGCCGTGACCAGGAAGTGCTGGCGACCTTTCAGGCCACCGAGCGGCTATCGACGCTGCTTGACGCGCCGGACTGGCCGCTGATGCGGACCCGCGCGTTGCGGCTGCACGCCCTGGTGCGGCTGGGTGAGCTCGGGCGAGCAGAGCAGGATCTTGCGGACATCGGTGCGGAAGGCCGTGCCAGCGGCGACGTACGCATGGCGGAGGCGGCGCTGCGAATCGCCCAGGGAGCCCCGCACGCCGCGATCGTCGTGCTCGCGCCAGTCCTCTCCGGCGCGGTTATCGTGCCTCGTACGACCTGGCTGGCGTACGCCTGGCTACAGGAGGCGATCGCCAGGGACGCATTCGCTGACCCGGCAGCGGGGGATGCGATGCGGCGCGCGCTCGAGATAGCCGAGACCGATGGCGCGGTCACGGCCTTCCTGTTCGATCCCCCCACCAGGGAGCTGTTCGATCGCTATGCCCCGGATCGCGGTGCACAGCCGGATCGCGGTGCAGGGGCAGCGCTAGTAGCCGAAATCCGGAGCCTGCTTCCCGCGGCAGGGCCGCAGCGGGGATCGCCCTCCCGGCCAGCGGACTTCCCGCGGCTGGTAGACCCGCTCAGCCAGAGCGAGATCCGGGTGCTGCGTTACCTGCCGACCAACCTGTCGGCTCCCGAAATCGCCCGCGAACTGTCCGTGTCGGTAAGCACGGTCCGCACCCACATCCGCCACCTGTTCGTCAAGCTCGGTGCGCACGGTCGCAGCGAGGCTGTCGCGCAGGCCCGCGCCCTCGGCCTGCTCGCACCATCCCCCGGCACGGCGTGAGGCGGCCGCTGTCCCGCGATGAGCTGAGATACCTCACGCGGCCCATATCAGGCGCCCGGCGGCGATCTCAGCGGCTGGCAGGGCGGGTGCCGCGGCCAGCGAGACAACCATGGTCAGCCCGCCACCGGGAGTCTCCTCGGGTTCCACGGTGCCGCCCATCGCCTCGGCCAGGCCCCGGGACACCACGAGCCCGAGACCGACGCCGGTTCGGCTGTCGGGGTCGCCGAGACGGCAGAAGGGCAGGAACATCCGCTTATGGTCGGCAGCGGGAATGCCCGGCCCATGGTCCACGACGTGCAGTTCGACGCGATCGCCGCGGGACCGGGCCGTGAGCAGCGGCGGCAGTGCCGGGGGAGAGTAGCGCAGGGCATTGCCGAGGAGGTTCACGATGACCCGCTCGGTGATCACCGGGTCGGCCATGACCTCGGGCAGCCCGGGCGGGATGTCTGCTATTACCGGCCGGCCCAGCGGTCCCAGGCCGTCGAGCGAGTCCGCGACGATGCCGCCTAGGTCCGCTGGCCGGGGAAATACCGCCTGGGCCCCTGCCTGCAACCGGCTCACGTCCAGCAGGCTGGCCGCGAGCCTGGCAAGCTGGTCGAGGGACTCCTCGGCGGTAGCCAGCAGTTCGTCACGATCGGCCGCGGCGATGGGGACGTCACCGGAGCGCAGGCCGCTCACCGCCGCCTTGGCCGCGGCGAGCGGGGTGCGCAGGTCATGGCTGACCGCCGCGAGCAGCGCCGCCCGCCCCCGGTCAGCCTCGGCCGCTTGGGTGGCCCGGCTGGCGAGGCCGTAGAGCAGGCCCAGCCACCAGGGGCCGGGACCCCGCTGAGGCCCCGCCGGAGTACTGAATCGCCTGCTTGGGTCGTCGCTCGGCATCCCGTTCATGGGCACCTCCTCGATGTCGGTACCAGTGGAACCCGGCGCGCGTGAGTTCCGCCAAGGCGCGCGGCCAATGGCGCGATAGCTCGCGGCTAGGCGGAGCGGGCCGACTACGCGAATGCGTGATACCGCACGTCCAGCACGCGGTTGCGTAGTCCCTGGTACGGCGGAAACCTACGAGTTCGCGGGATTCGACTCAGAGCTATATACGGCATTGTCGTAGCTGAGCGGAGCCCCCCGCGGAGCACGTACGGCGAGGAATGCAGATGACAGAAGTGACGCAGGAGACCAGTCCGGAGCAGTCGCCCCAACCAGGAAACCCGAGCAACCACGGTCTTGAGTTCCGGCACTTGCGTTACCTGGTAGCGGTCGCCGACGCCGGCACGTTCACGCACGCCGCGGAGCGGATGTTCATCGCCCAGCCCACCCTGAGCCAGCAGATACGCCGCCTTGAGGAGATGGTAGGAACCCCTCTGCTGCACCGTCGGCGCGACGGGGTCGAGCTCACTGCTGCGGGCAGCGTGCTACTGGAGGAATCCAGGACCATGCTGTCCTTGCTGGAGCACGGGGTGCTGCGGAGCCGGCAGGCGGCCGGCCTCGGCCGGCCACGGCTCCGGTTCGTGCTGCCGTCGAACCTGCCGGAACGACTCGCGGTGGCGATGAGCTCCCGGCTGCGGTCGGCGGCGGCCGCGGCCGGCGCCGATGTCGAATGGCTGGAGACGCCCCTGGACGCCGAGTTCACCCCGATCCGCGAACGACACGCGGATGCCGGGCTGGGCTGGCTGACGTCGCCGCGGGAGACCCTGCCGGAACCGCTCGACGTCATGACCCTCGCGGACTTCGAGCCCGAGGTATGGATACCCGCGGCGGCCAGAACGGGCCGCGACGGGCGGCAGATCAGCATTGCCGAGCTGGCCGGCATGGACGTGATTTACGGCCCGCGCCGCTTTAGCCCGGCCACCTATGACGCTTGGCTGGCGATACTGCGCGAAAACCGCCCACGTTTCGAGTTCAGCGACCCCCAGTTCCGGCATTCGCTGTCGATGACGCTGTCGTTCGCGGCGAGCGCGACCCGCCCGATCGCGGTGCTGACCGACCCGCTCCACCTAGTCGGCGGATCGGCCTGGAACAGTATGCGGCGGCATGAGGCGGACACCTACGACATGGTGCGGGTGACCCTAGAGCGGCACCCGCTCACCGCGACCGCTGCGGTGGCATGGAGCGGCGACCTGCCGCGCGACCTGCAGCAAGTTCTCTTCGACACGGCCGACGCAGGCATTCCCGACGACGAATTCGCTGTCACCAGCCAACTGTTGAGTGCGTAGCCGGCCGCTGCGCGCGGTTACGACCTGCGGCCCGTCCACCGTGGTCCAATCTCCCGCCAGGCCGCCTCCCACGCAGCCAGGCGGCGCCTGCCCAGAAACCGCTGAATCAGGCGCAGCACGATCAGCAGCGCTAGCGCCGTGACGGCCAGCGTCGCCACCGATGCCAGCACAGCCGCGGTAGCGGACTCACCTGGTTGCCCCACGGCGAGGGCTGCTATCGGCCCGGCGGCCAGGAAGATGATGACCAGTCCGGCCCGGATCCAGGCTTCCGCCCGGTCGCTGGCCCGGCGCAGCGGATTACCGTCGAGCGCGAGGGCTCTCGCCAGGCGCGCTTTCGACTTGATCATGAGGCGGATTCCTTTCCAGGGGGCCGGAACCAGTTCAAATCAGCTGGGGTGCCGTCGGCCAATACCTGGCGTCTATAGCCTTATTGCGCTCAAGCGCCGGCTCTCACTGCGGCGGGCCGGCGGTCAGGCGGATGCTGCTCGTGGTGCGCTGGCCGGCCGGGCTGACCCAGGTGACGGAGATCGTGTCGCCGGGATGGAACCGCGTCAGGACGTTGCCGAGCTGGTCGGGGGAGCCGACGGGCTGCCCGTTGATGGCGGTGATGACCGCCCCGCCGGTCAGGCCGGCCTGGGCCGCCGGGCCTCCGCAGATCGTCCCGTCGACGAGGACGCCGGAGGAG
>Ga0210386_10002096_pt1 | contig 17392 bp, 16 predicted proteins | sample IncBWH32OmetaG_FD_160091 | JGI IMG/M metagenome (GOLD analysis project Ga0210386, IMG submission 160091) | Forest soil microbial communities from Barre Woods Harvard Forest LTER site, Petersham, Massachusetts, United States - Inc-BW-H-32-O ... | reverse complement strand
GCTGGACACGAGAGATGTTCTGCCTCATGGAGGGTCGCCATGTGCACCCGTCCACGCTGTACCCCGGCGGAGTCGGCACCGTCGCGACCATCCAGCTGATGACCGACTACATGACCCGGCTGATGCGTTACGTCGAGTTCATGAAGAAGGTCGTGCCCATGCACGACGATCTGTTCGACTTCTTCTACGAGGCGATGCCCGGTTACGAGAAGGTGGGGCTGCGCCGCACCCTGTTGGGCTGCTGGGGCTCCTTCCAGGACCCCGACGTGTGCAACTTCGAGTACAAGGACATGGAGCGCTGGGGTAACGCCATGTTCGTCACACCGGGCGTGGTGGTCGACGGCAAGCTGGTCACCCACTCGCTCGTGGACATCAACCTCGGGATCCGGATCCTCTTGGGCAGTTCGTATTACGACGACTGGACCGATCAGGAGACGTTCGTCAAGACCGACCCGCTGGGTAATCCGATCGACCGGCGTCACCCGTGGAACCAGCACACCAACCCGCATCCGCAGAAGCGGGACATGGACGGTGGTAAGTACAGCTGGGTGATGTCGCCACGCTGGTTTGACGGCAAGGATCACCTTGCTCTGGACACCGGCGGCGGTCCGCTGGCCCGGCTGTGGTCGACCGCGCTGGCCGGCCTGGTCGACATCGGCTACGTCAAGTCCACCGGTCATTCGGTGCAAATCAACCTGCCCAAGACCGTCCTCAAGGGACCCGTCGAGTTCGAGTGGAAGATCCCGCAGCACGGGTCCAACACCATCGAGCGGGACCGGGCACGGACTTACTTCCAGGCCTACGCTGCCGCGTGCGCGTTGCACTTCGCGGAGAAGGCATTAGCTGAAATCCGGGCCGGCCGCACCAAGACCTGGGAGAAGTTCGACGTGCCCAAGGAAGGCATCGGCTGCGGGTTCACCGAGGCGGTGCGCGGAGTGTTGAGCCACCACATGGTGATTCGCGACGGCAAGATCGCCAACTACCACCCGTACCCGCCCACCCCGTGGAACGCGAACCCACGCGACAGCTACGGCACGCCGGGACCCTACGAGGACGCGGTGCAGGGCCAGCCGATCTTCGAGGAGAACGACCGGGAGCACTTCAAGGGCATCGACATCATGCGCACGGTGCGTAGCTTCGACCCGTGCCTGCCCTGCGGCGTGCACATGTATCTCGGCAAGGGCAAGACACTGGAGCGGCTGCACTCGCCGACGCAAACGGCGACCGGGGAGTGATGCATGGCTGATCGCCCCGAGGAGTTGCAGGGGGACGCGCAGTGGCGCTCGGCGGGCGATCGGATCCAGACGCTGCTGGACGCAACGGCGGCCGGTGGGGTGGCCGCGCGTGAGCGCGCCGAGCAGCTGGTCCGCGAGGTAGTCGAGCTCTACGGCGCGGGCCTGTCGCGAATCCTCGCGGCAGTCGGCGATCAGGCGGATCCGGGCATTCTGGACCGCCTGGTCGCCGACGACTTGGTGGCCAGCTTGCTGCTCGTGCACGGCCTGCACCCCTACGACGTGCGGCGACGAGTCTCCGATGCACTCGACCGCGTCCGGCCGTACCTGGGCTCACACGGCGGCGACGTGCATCTGCTCGACATCGTCGGCGACACCGTGCAGCTGCAATTCGCCGGCAGCTGTAAGAGTTGCCCGTCGTCGGCGGTGACGCTGGAATTGGCCGTCGAGGATGCCATTCGGGCTGCCGCACCGGAGGTTTCGTCGATTGAATTGGTGACCCCCCAAACCGATACAGCCGACGCGGGAAAGCCGGCGACGGTGATCCCCGCCGAATCGCTGCTCGCCTCCCTCCATTCCAGGGCGCCGTCCAACGGCGGCGGCTCGGCGTGGCATCAGGTGCCTGACCTGGCCGACCTGGCTCCCGGCGAAGTCGGCGGCTTCTCGGTCGCCGGCCTGGTGGTGCTGGCCTGCCGGGTCGGCGACCAGTTGTACGCCTACCGTGATCACTGCCCGGCCTGCGAGGGATCCCTGGCCGGTGCGGCGCTGCATCGACCGGCCGCAGGGGGCGACCCGGTGCTGCGATGTCCGCGCTGTCACGCGCATTTCGATGTCGTGCACGCCGGGGCGGGCCTCGATGACGGCACCGAGCGCCACCTTGATCCCATCCCACTGCTGCTGCGCGAAGGGGTGCTTTCCATCGCGGTGCCGGCCGAGCCGATGGGCGCGCCGGCATGACCACCCCTTACGACGTCCTGGCCCGCATCACCGGAAATCGGCGCGGGCCGGAGCCGGCCGGACAGCGGTGCGAGATGTGCTCGGAGGCTATCGCCGACGCGCACCAACACGTGGTGAATGTGCCTGGGCGGCAATTGATGTGCGTATGCCGTGGCTGCTATCTGCTGTTCACCGACAGCCACGCCGAGCTGCGCTATCGCGCGGTCCCGGACCGGTATCTGTCTTTTCCGGATTTCGCGCTCGATCGCCGCACCTGGGAATCGTTACAGATCCCGGTCGGGCTGGCGTTCTTCTTCCGCAACTCGGCGCTGGACCGCACCGTCGGGTTCTACCCGGGGCCGGCCGGTGCAACCGAATCCGAACTCGACCTCGACGCCTGGAGCGCAATCAGCGCAGCCGAACCCAGGGTCGGGCTGGTCTTCGACGACGTCGAGGCGCTGCTGATCCGCGTGCCCGGTGATGCAGAAGCCGACGGAGCGCCCGAGTGCTACCTGGTCCCGATCGACGCCTGCTACGAGTTCGTCGGCGGACTACGAACGCGGTGGCGCGGCTTCGACGGTGGCCAAGAAGCGCGCGATTTCATCGACGAGTTCTTCACCGCACTCGCCGAACGCAGTGAGGCGCAACGATGCGCGCCGGCGACGATGCAGAGCGAAAGCGATGCGGAGGAGCGGCGCTCATGACGAGCCCGGGCGCCTCGTTCACCGTTGCCGACGTGGGCGCCGAGCCGTACGCGGTCACGCCGATGCTTGCCGCGCGTATCGCCGTCTCGGTGCCCGGCGATCAGCCGGTGCACGCGATCGCGCTGCGATGTCAGGTCCGTATCGACCCGTTGCGGCGCGGCTATTCCGACGACGAGGCCGCCGGAGTGACCGACTTGTTCGGACCACGGGAACGGTGGGCAACCACCCAGCACACGTTCCTGTGGCAGCACTGCGCGGCGATGGTACCGGGATTCACCGGCACAACCGAGGTCTCGCTCCCGCTGGAATGCACGTACGACTTCGAGGTGACGGCGTCCAAGTATCTGCACGCGCTGCGCGACGGCCTCATCCCGCTGCAGTTCCTTTTCAGCGGAACGATTTTCATGGCGGGCCAGCAAGGGTTCTCGGTGCAGCAAGTACCGTGGGACTGCGAGGACCGCTACGACATGCCGGTGTCGGTGTGGCGGGACCTGATCCAGCAGCACTACCCCAGCAGCGGATGGTTGCGCCTTGGCCATGACACGCTGGCGGCCCTGAACGCGTACAAGTCGGCGCGCGGCTTGTTGGGCCTCGACGACGCCGTCACTGAGTTACTGGCCCAGGCTCACGAGGAGGCCCGGTGAGCGCGAATTGGGACCGGGCCCGTACCATCGCCGACGCCGTGCTCTACGAAGGCTACCTGCTGTACCCCTACCGCGCGTCCTCGCGGAAGAATCAAATCCGCTGGCAATTCGGGGTTTTAGGTCCGCGCGGTGCGGCCGATGCGGGTATCGGCGAGGATGACAGCCTTTCGGCGCAGTTCCTCATTGACGGCGCGAACGGCATCAAGCTGGTCGTGCGGTTCCTGCAATTGCAGCACCGGACCGCCGAGCGCGAGACCGGCGGCGGGCGCTATCAGCCGGTCGACGAGCTGACCACGCCCTCTGGGTCGTGGCTCAGTTGGGACGAGGCCGTCGAAGTCGAATTGCCATTCGGCTCTTTCTACTTCGCCGAGCCAGCCGGGCCGTGGACACTGCCGGTGACAGCACCCTCGGGCAGCGATATCGAAGCCGTCGAGGGCGGCAGGCTGGTGCGAACCAGGGAGAGCGTCCGAGCTGAGCTGACCGTCGGTGTCGAACGCGTCGACGGCCTGAACCGCGTCACCGTCACCGTCCGCAACACTGCGCCCTGCAGCGACGAAGCGGGGAAGGACTGGGCGATCGCCAGATCTCTGATCGGCACTCACCTCATCGCAGAAGTTATTGACGGTGAGTTTATTTCGCTGCTGGATCCTCCTGATCGCGCGGCGGCCGCGGCCGCCAACTGCCACCAACATCGCTGCTTCCCGGTGCTGGCCGGCCGGGCCGGTGAGACGGACCTGCTGCTGGTGTCGCCGATCATCCTCTACGATCACCCGGAGATCGCGGAACAAAGTGAGGGTGCGCTTTACGACTCCACCGAAATCGATGAGATCCTGACCCTGCGGGTGATGACCATGACCGACGAGGAGAAGGCGCAGGCCCGGGCCACCGATCCGCTGGCCGCGCAGATTATCGACCGCTGCGATGCGATGTCACCCGAGGCGATGCAGCGCCTGCACGGCGTCTTACGCGATCCGCACCTGGGCGAGCCGGGCCTTATTCCGGAGATACCCGACGGCGTGCAGTGGTGGGACCCGCTGGCCGACAACGCTGTTCGCCCCGACATCGACGCGGTGCTGGTGAACGGGGTGCGGGTGTCGCGAGGCAGTCGGGTGCGGTTGCATCCGGGCCGGCGTGCCGACGCGCAAGACCTGTTTTTCTCCGGCAAGACCGCTCGTGTCACGTCGGTGCACGAAGACGTCGACGGCAACCAGCACGTCGGAGTCGTCGTCGATGACGATCCGGCCGCCGACCTACACGAGTGGTACGGCCGCTATCTGTACTTCGCACCCGACGAAGTCGAACCGCTCGAAACCACTACCACGGAAAGGAATTCGACATGGAGATCGTAGGCTGGGTGTTCATCGGCATACTTGGACTGATGGCGTTCTCGGCAGTGGTGCTGGGCCTGGTGTCCCTGCCAGATGCCCGGCGCTACCTCAAGATGCGGCACATGTAGCGGATTCGACCGCGGCGGTATGACCTCCCGCATCCTGATAGCCGGCATCGGCAACATCTTCCTCGGCGACGACGGCTTCGGTCCCGAGGTGTTGCGTCACGTCTTTGGCCGGGTGAACGGCTCCGAGGGTGTGCGCGCCACCGATTACGGCATCGGGGGCATGCATCTGGCCTACGACCTACTCGAGGACTGGAATGCGCTGGTACTCGTCGACGCGATCCCCAACCGCGGCTCGCCCGGAACGGTGCACGTGTTCGAGGCCGACCATGGATCACCAGATGCTCCAGCGGGTTTGGACGCACACGGCATGGATCCCGCGACGGTGTTCGCGAGTCTTCGCGCCCTGGGCGGGACCCCCCCACGGACCATCGTGGTGGGATGTGAGGTCGCTGACGTCGGCGACGGAATGGGCCTGAGCGAGCCCGTCGAGGCAGCGGTTCCGGAAGCGGCGCGGGCGGTCGAATCGGCGGTGGCCATGTTGCGCGCCGAAGACGGAGCACGAGTAGGAGAGGTTTGACAGATGTGTCTGGGGATTCCCGGCCAAGTCGTGCGGATGCTCGACGGTTACAACGACCAGGTGGCGCTGGTCGACGTCGTCGGTGAGCACCGCAAGGTCAATGTCGGCATGCTGCCGGAGGAGACGTTCGCGCCGGGCGACTGGGTGATCATCCACATGGGCTTCGTGGTGGAGAAGACCGACAAGGCCGGCGCCGAGGAGGCGATGGCCGGTCTGGAGTTGATGGGCTCCGGCGAGCCCGAGGGCGGCATCTGACGATCACCTGATCTAGATTTGCGGATTCATCGTCCAGGTAACCGGAACAACGTAGCGTTTGTTTCCAGGTGGCAAACGCCATGCTCACTCTCATTTGGCTGAGGTGATTGCGATGAGTACAGACACAGCGGCACCCACGAACCAGCCGAAAGCGGATACCCCCCACGAAGTGGTGGTCACCTGCCCGGCCACCGGAAAAGTGGTCGGCCGCGTCCCGGTATCGACATCGGATGAGGTCGAGACGGTGGCGGCCCGGCTTCGGGCGGCCCAGCCGGCTTGGCAGCGGATCGGTGTCGAAGGCCGCTCGCGGTGGCTGGGTAAATGGCGCGACTGGCTGCTCGACCAGACGGCCGAGCTTTTGACATTGCTGCAACTGGAGTCCGGCAAGTCTTGGGGTGACGCCAACCTAGAAATCAACGGTTTGGAGAGCATCAACTATTGGATCGACAAGGCCGGCGAGTTCCTCGCCGACCAGACCGTTCGCCCGTACGGTGCCGCCAACGCGGCAAAGAAGCTGACCATTGCCTACGAGCCGTATCCGCTCGTCGGCGTGATCACACCGTGGAACGGCCCGCTGTTGGTGCCGCTGGTCGACATTGCGCCGGCGTTGATGGCCGGTTGCGCGGTGCTGTCCAAGCCCTCGGAGGTCACCCCGCTGGTGTGGCGGATGGCGGTCGATGGGTGGAAGCAGATCGGTGCACCGGACGTGCTCGACGCGGTGTACGGGTTCGGCCAGACCGGGGCAGCGTTGGTCGATCTGGTGGACTACGTGATGTTCACCGGTTCGGTCAATACCGGGCGCCGCATCGCCGTCGCGGCCGCGCAGCGACTGATCCCGTGCAGCCTGGAGCTCGGCGGTAAAGACGCCATGATCGTCTGCGCCGACGCGGACATCGACCGGGCCGCCGACGGCGCGGTCTGGGGCGCGTTCACCCTCACCGGCCAAGTCTGCATATCGGTGGAGCGGTGCTACGTCGAGGAACCGGCCTACGACGAGTTCGTCAGCAAGGTGGTGACCAAAACGTCGCAGCTACGCCAAGGCATGGATGCCAAGCACGACTATTCCTGCGAGGTCGGGTCGATGACCACCGCGCAGCAACTCGCCGTTGTGTCCAGCCACGTCGACGACGCCGTCAGTAAGGGTGCGAGGGTGCTGGTGGGCGGCAAGTCGAGTGACCCCGCCACTGAGGGACTGTTTTACCAGCCGACAGTGCTGGTCGACGTGGACCACGGGATGAAGTGCATGCGGGAGGAGACCTTCGGGCCCACCTTGCCGATCATGAAGGTTCGCGATGTTGCCGAGGCCATCGAGAAGGCGAATGACTCCGAACTGGGGTTGTCCGGCAGCGTCTGGACGCGAGACAAGAACAAAGGGATAGCGTTGGCGCGCAAGATGAACACCGGAACGGTGAACATCAACAACGTCATCGCCTCGTCGTTGTCTGTACCGATGGCGGGCTGGAACGACTCGGGGGTCGGTTCCCGCTCCGGTGGAGCCGACGGAATCCGGAAATATTGCCGCACCAAAAGCATTGTGGCCGAGCGGGTTACGATGAAAAAGGAGCCGATCTGGTATCCCTACAGCCGCAGGAAGGGCAAGATTATCGCAGCCATGCTCCGGATGACGTCGGCCAAAGACTGGCGGCGCCGACTCGGACGGTAACGCCGGGTCACAACCACCAGGACGCGGTAGCGTCCAAGTGACGACGCGTGCGGTAACGCGTGAGGCTGTCGTCGCCATCCCCAATCGCCTCGATGATTCGCAGGTGAGCGCGTTGCACGTCGACGAAATCGCTGTGGCTCGGGATCGGCTGCTCGGTGCTGACCCAGTGCCGGCGGAACACTTCGACGAGGATCCGTAAGAACAAGTCCAGCACGGCATTACCGGCCAGCTGAGCCAGTCCGGTGTGGAACAGGAACTCTTCCATACCGGCCTTGCGCAGATCGTTGCCTGCCTGCTCGATGGTCAGCCGATGGGTTTCCAGGAAGGCACGCACCTCCGGCGCGTCGCGGCGCTTGACCACCTTTGCGACGTTGTCGATCTCGATGGCGTCGCGGACCAACCGTAGGTCTTCGCCGCGGGGCTTGCGGTATTGCAGGTAGAGCGCGATGGTGTCAATGCTGGCCTGCGCCTGCGGTTCCGCCACCACCAGCCCGCCACCGGGTCCGCGTCGCATCTTGGCCACCGCGTGGTGTTCCAGCAGCCGCACTGCTTCGCGCAGCACCGACCGGCTGACTCGATAGCGTTCCAGCAGCGCGACTTCGGTCCCGAAAACCTCCCCGATCTGACGGCCGCTAACGGCGATATCGTCGCGGATGGCGGTCGCCAACACCTCGGCGAGCTTGCCGTGCGGCGCCTGGCGGTACAGGCCGTTCCGGTTGCCCGGCCGGCTCGGAGGCTGGTGGTCTTGCAGCCACCTCGTCATCGATTCCGCGTGCCGCTCGCTCAACGTTTTGGCCCGCGCCGAGTCGCCCGCGGTGACCGCATTGACGATATCCGCGTGTTCCTGACGCCTGCGGTCGATCGCCTCGAGGGCATCGCTGGCGGAGTCCAGCCGCGAATCTTCGGCATACCGGACGGTCAACCGCATGAGGATGTCGATAAATAGTTGCAGCACCGGATTTTTGGATAGCTCGGCCAGTGCTGCGTGGAACTCGTGGTGTGGCGTTGACGGGTCGCGCGTGCGGTCCCCCTCCGCCCGTAACACCGCGCGCAGCCGATCGATGCCGGCTTCATCAATCTGTTCTGCGGCAAGCGATGCCGCCAACGGCTCGAGTAGCAGCCGCGCATCGAGCAGCTCACCGGTCGTGGTGCCCAGGTACTCCAAATAGATGATGATGGCGTGAGTTGCCGGGGCGGCGTCGGGCTCGCAGACCAGCAGACCGCCGTTGGGCCCGCGACGCATGCGCGCAACTTGGTGGTGCTCGACGAGCCGAACGGCTTCCCGCAGCACCGATCTGCTCACCCGGTAACGCTGTTGCAGCGCCTGCTCGGAACCCAGAATTTGCCCGACCGGCCAGCCACGCCGAATGACGTCGGCCTCGATGCGACGTGCGATCTGCGAAGCTCGCTTATCGGACCGGTGCTCGCCGTCACTACCGGCTTTGACATGCGGACGAGCGTGCACGCTCAATTGCACGCCCGCACAGAGTCACTCAACATGTCAGCAGCATGCATCCGGCGATCGGACCGCCACCCACGGCGGCCACCGCGACTTCGGGCCGGCGCTGCACCTGCCGCTCCCCTGCCTCACCGCGCAATTGCAAACAGGTCTCGTGCAGTAGCCAATAGCCATGCATGCGGCCCGCCGACAGCTGCCCGCCGTAGGTATTCAGCGGCAGCGCGCCGTTAAGGGCGATCCGCTCGGCCCCCTCGACGAACGGGCCCGCTTCGCCGTCGCCGCAGATGCCCAGAGCTTCCAGCCACGCGAAGGTGAGGAAGGTGAACCCGTCATAGAGTTCTGCGAGGTTCAGATCGGCGGGCGTCAGATCGGTCCGCGACCACATCTGCGCCGCGGCGTCGGCGGATGCCATCTTTGGATAGTCCGCGCGGTGAAACCAGCCACCTGCGCCGTCCGTACCCCCGATCGCCTCGACCTTCACCGCCCGGTGCGGACAGTCTTTGGCGTAGTCGGCACCCGACACCACCACCGCGATCGAGCCGTCGATGGGGACATCGCAATCCAGCAGCCCGAACGGTGTGGAAACCGGCCGGGCGGCTAGATAGTCGGCCATCGTCATCGGATCCCGATAGACCGCAAGCGGATTCAATGCCGCATTACGCCTGCTGTTGATCGCCAGCCAGCCCAACTGCTCCTTGGTGGTTCCGTACATCTCCATATGCCGACGGCAGTTCAGCGACAGCCAATTTGCCGCGGAATACGCATGGGCGGCAACCAGATCGTTGACATCGTCCATCGGGCCGACCACCGGCGGTTCTTCGCCTTCCGGTGTCTCGAACATCCGCGCGAGCGGCGGTGCCGGCGCATTCTCATCCTTCTTCACCGGGACCGTGCCGCCCAGCATTTGAATCGTCCGGTAGATGACCACATGCCGCGTGTGGCCCTCGGACACCGCACGGCATGCCGACATCACCGGATTCAGCAGACCGCCAGTGCCGAACCCCGACCCGCAGTCGGACGCCTCGATTTGCAGCGCGGCAAGGACTTCGGCGGCGGGGGTGTCGCCCAGAGTGGCAATGCCGTCGATGTCGGCCGCAGCCAGGCCGGCGTCGTCGATGGCCGCGCGGACCGCTTCCATGGTGAGCTCCAGCCCGGGAATGCCGGTGCGACGGCCGATTCGCGAGATGCCGATACCGGAAATGATCGCGTCTTTTTCGAAATAGCTCATCTGCGCCGTCCGTTAGACCAACCCAAGGTAATTGAGTGTACTGTATTGTCCGTGTCGAACCAGTTGCTTATCGAGCACTGCGAGAATTGCGCGCACTGGGTGCACCCCGCGGCCGGCGAATGCCGCGACTGTGGCGGTCCGCTGATCGCGCGACCGGTATCGGGTCACGGCAGCGTATTCACCTACACGGTCAACTATCACGCCTTCAACCCGGAGCTGCCGACCCCCTACGTCATCGCTCTCGTGGAGCTTGCCGAGCAGAGCGGCCTGCGCGTAGCGGCGAATATCGTTGACTGTGAGCCTGATTCAGTCGCGTGCGGCATGCGCGTGGAGGCACTGCCCGAGCCGGGCCCCGGCGGCGCACCACGTTTCGCGCCCGCCTGAGCGGGCTAGTCGATCAGCGCTTGCGCGCGGTGACGAGCAGGTACTCCCACTCCATCGTCGACGCACCAGCCAAGTATCGGTCGCCCAGTTCAGCCAGCTCGGCGTCCAGCGCTGCGGCCCGGTCCGGCTCGCCCGCGATCCCCCGGTATGCCGAGATCGTCGGCCCATAATGGGCTTTGAAAAAGTCGCGGAACGACACCCCGTCGGCAAACCGGTCCACTCTCAGCGCACGGTGTTGCGCGGTGAAGTCGGTGACGCCATCGCCCAGCAGACCGCGCACGTAACGTGCGCTGCCCCACTTCGGCGGCGGCTGCAGACCGGACGCCGGCGCCGCCACGTAAGGCTTCATCGTCGCGAACATCTGGCCGACGAAGCCTTCTGGCGTCCAGCTGATCAGCCCGATCGTCCCGCCCGGCCGGCAGACCCGGACCAATTCGTCGGCCGCGCGCTGATGATGCGGGGCGAACATCACTCCGACGCAGGAGAGCACCGCGTCGAACTCATCGCGGTCGAACGGCAGCCCTTCGGCATTGGCTTCAAGCCATTGCAGGTCGACACCCCGGGCCTCGGCGAGCGCACCCCCGCGCTCCAGCAGTTCCGGGACCAGGTCGCTGGCAATCACATTTGCGCCGGCGAGCGCGGCGGGGATCGCCGCATTGCCCGCCCCGGCGGCGACGTCGAGCACCCGATCACCTGCACGGATCCCGCTTGCCTCTACCAGTACCGGACCCAGCGGTGACACCAGTTCGGTCGCCACCGTGGTGTAGTCGCCCAGCGCCCACAGCGCGCGGTGCTTGCTTTCGAGTCCGCGATCGGCGGTCACCATGCCTGCGTCAATTCTGGTAGTCATTTCACTCGCCCTTCCTCGAGAATCGACCACAATCGTCGTGCTCGCCGCTGAACCGTTTCCAGTGTCAGATCTGAACCCACCGTGGTTCACAATCTGTACTAGTTAATTCCGCTGCCAGACGGTCTACTGGACATACCGGAGCGAAGGGTTTTGGAAAATGTCGACATATGGCCAGTTCTGCCCGATCGCCAAGGCGATGGAGTTACTCGATGAACGGTGGACGCTGCTCGTTGTGAGTGAATTACTCCGGGGCAGTGTGCATTTCAACGACCTGCGACGTGGGCTGCCGAAGATGTCACCAGCGCTGTTGTCCAAACGGCTCAAGTCGCTGTCCCGCGCAGGTGTTGTCGAACGCACCGAGATCGACGGTCGCACGTCATATTCGCTGACACCGTGCGGGCAGGAACTCGCTGGAGTCGTGGATGCGCTCGGCGAGTGGGGAATTCGCTGGATAGCTGAACTCGGCGATGACGACCTGGATCCGCACCTGTTGATGTGGGATATCCGTCGCACGATTTCCGTTGATGCGTGGCCGCGAGCGCGTACCGTGTTGGCGTTTCGCTTGGCCGGGGTGGCCCGCAAGGCCGCTCAGTGGTGGTTGATGGTGTCGGAGGGAGTGGCCGACGTATGCGATTTCGACCCCGGCTACGAGGTGGCCGCCACCGTCGAGACCAGCCTGCTCACCCTGACCCGGATCTGGCGCGGCGACCTGTCGTGGTCCCGCGCGATGCTGAGCGGCAACGTCACCATCCACGGAGCCGCGGATGTTCGCCGGGCTGTGCCGGGCTGGCTCGGCCAGTCGCTCGCGGCCGCGGTCCCCCGCCCGGCCTGACGTCGGCGCTAGTTGATCAGCGGGTCGCGCGGCATGCCCAGTATCCGCTCGGCGATCTGATTGCGGGTCACCTCGGAGGTACCCCCGGCGATGGCCATACCCCGCGCGCCCATGATCAAGCGGCCCGACAGCGCACCGGGCCCGTCGAGCAGCGCGACCTCGGGCCCCGTCAGCGCAGCCATGATCGCCGCGCCCTCGACCATGTGCTCGGCCAATTTCAGCTTGGTGATGTTGCCTTCCGGACCCGGGCCCGCTCCTTCGACGCTGCGCGCGACTCGGCGAAGATTCAGCAAGCGCAGGGCATTCTCCTCGGCAAGGTATGACCCGACCCGAATTCGCCCGCCCGCCAACCGATCCGGGTGGTCCCGGACCAGCTGAACCAGCTGCGTCGCCAACCCCTCGTAGAACGACCCGCTGCCGCCGATGCTGACCCGCTCGTTGCCCAGCGTTGCCCTTGCGACCGTCCAGCCGGTGTTGGGCTCGCCAACCACGTCCTCGTCGGGCACGAACAAGTCGTTGAAGAACACCTCGTTGAAGTCCGAGCCACCGGTAATCTGCCGCAGTGGCCGCACCTCGACCTCGGGGGCCTTCATGTCGACGATCACCGTGGTGATGCCGGCGTGCTTGGGCGCCTCCGGGTCGGTACGCACGGTGGCCAGACCGCGTGCGCAGTAGTGCGCGCCACTGGTCCACACCTTCTGACCGTTGATCTTCCAGCCGCCGTCCACCCGGGTGGCCCGGGTCTTGATGGACGCCGCGTCCGAGCCGGCTTCGGGCTCGGAGAACAGCTGGCACCAGACCTCGTCTTTGCGGAGCGCCTTCTCGACGAATCGTTCTATCTGCCAAGGCGTTCCGTGCTGGATCAGGGTCAAAATCACCCAGCTGGTGATTCCGTAGTCCGGGCGCTTGATGCCCGCGTCACGGAACTCCTCCTCGATGACCAACTGCTCCACCGCATCGGCGGCCAGCCCCCACGGCTTGGGCCAGTGCGGCATCACGTAGCCCGTCTCGATCAGCTTGTCGCGCTGCGCCTGTTTGTCCAGCGCGGCGAGCTCGGCGGCGTCAGCACGAATCCTGGTGCGCAACTCCTCGGCCTCTGGGGGCAGGTCCAGGCTGTTCTCCCGAGCGGCACCGGCGGCCGTGCGCTCGAACACGTCGCGTGCCGGCGCGTCACCGCCGAACAGTGCCGTCGTCACCAACGCTCGGCGCAGATGCAAATGCGCGTCGTGCTCCCAGGTGAATCCGATACCGCCATGCACCTGGATGTTCAATTCCGAATTGCGCGCATACGCCGGAAACGCCAGCGCCGCCGCCGAAGCGGCCGCCAGGCGGAACTGGGCTTCGTCTTCTGATGAGTCCTCTGCTGCCGCGCGGGAGGCGTCCCATACCGCTGCGATCGCCGACTCGGCGCCGACCAACATGTTCGCGCAATGATGCTTGACCGCCTGGAATGTGGCGATGGTGCGGCCAAACTGCCGGCGCACCTTCGCATAGTCGACGGCGGCTTCGACGCAGTCGGTCGCCCCACCGACTGCTTCGGCGGCCAACAGCGTTCGGGCGCGGGCCAGCGCCGATTCCCGCGCTCCCGGCAAGATGTCGTCGGCGGAGACACTCACCTTCTGGAGTCGGACCCGACCGGAGCGCCGAGTCGGATCCAGATTCTCGGGGACCTCGACCGACACTCCGGCACGCTCGCGTTCCACCACCAGCACGTCGTCACCCGCTGCGATCAACAGCAGGTCGCCCAGGCCCGCACCGAACACCAGTCCGGCCTCGCCGTCGGCCACGCCATCGTTGAGTCCTACGTGGCCTTGCAGGCCGATGCCCGCGGTGACGGTTCCGTCGATCAGCCCCGGGAGCAACCGCGACTTTTGCTCGGCGGTGCCGTCTTTGGCGATCAGCGCCGACGCGATGACAGTAGGCACGAACGGGCCCGGCGCCACCGCACGGCCGAGTTCGTCGATGACGACCACGAGCTCGGGCAGCCCGTAGCCCGAGCCGCCGTACTCCTCGTCGATGTGCAGGCCGAGCCAGCCGAGTTCGACGATGCCCTGCCAGAACGGAGGTCGGGCCTCCTCGGGCGCGTCGAGCAGGGACCTCGCCGCCGAACGCGCCTTCTGCGACGTCAGGAAGCCGCGGGCGACCTCGGCGAGTTCGCGGTGGTCATCAGTAAGTGCGATACCCATTCGAGGGCCTTCCTCTTGGACGCCGTAGGCCGGTGGGAAAGAGTGTACTTAAATGCGGTTGCCTCCCAACCGGGTGGTTGGCTCAGACGACGACTATCGCATCACTTGGGCGCGAACCGCTGTCCGGCGTCCAGCCGTAGGCACTGGCCGTTGAGCATCGGGTTGTCCACGATGGCCGCCACGAGTTTGGCGTACTCCTCCGGGCGGCCCAGCCGTTTGGGGAACGCCGCGTCCTTGGTCAGCGCGGTGGCGTACTCGTCCGGAATGCCCTTGGTCAACCCGGTAGCGAACAAGCTTGGTGCGATCGCCAATACGCGGATGCCCAGCGACCCGAGATCGCGTGCCATGGTCAGGCACATGCCGGCGATGCCCGCTTTGGCCGCGGTGTAGGCGACCTGGCCGATCTGGCCCTCGAATGCCGCGATGGACGCGGTGTTGATGATGACGCCGCGCTCCTCGTCCTCCGGCTCGTTCTTGCTCATGTGGTCTGCCGCCAGCCGGCTGATGTTGAACGTGGCGATGAGATTGAGGTCGATCACCGACTGGAAGGACTCGAGATCGTGCGGACCGGACTTCGACATCGTCCGCTTGGCGATGCCACCGCCGGCCGTCGTCACGGTGACGTGCAGACCGCCGAGACTGTCGACCGCGGACTGCAGGACCTCCTCGGTACCGGCGAAATCGGTGACGTCCACCGGATAGAAGGAGCCACCGATGCCGGCGGCGACGTCCTTGCCGTCCGAGCCTTCGCGATCCAGCACCGCGACACTCGCCCCTCGGGCGGCCAATAGTTCGGCGCTGGCGCGGCCCATGCCCGAGGCGCCGCCGATGACGACCACCTTCTTGCCGTTGATCTCCATTCAAACCTCCGTGTTTGATCCGGTTCCGATTACCCGGCGTCCCGATTGCCCGGCTCCTCCTCATCGCGCTGCGCGCTCTGCATCGTCGCCGGGCGTAGCTGCACGTTATCGCGGCCGTGCGTGACGTTGTCGGCCAGGCGTGTAAAGGTGGGCTGTGCTGCTGATCGACGTGGCGACGACCTCGGCCGAAGTGGGTGGCTCCGCGTCGCGGCTCGCCAAAATCGCGCGGATCGCCGACTTGCTCGGCCGGGCCGCATCCGATCCCATGCTGGTCGCGATCATGGTGTCGTGGCTTTCCGGGGAGCTGCCGCAACGCCAAATCGGTGTCGGCTGGGCGGCTCTGCGGTCGCTGCCGTCCCCCGCGGCGCAGCCGAGCCTGACCGTAACCGGCGTCGACGCCACCTTCTCGACGATCGGCGCCGTCTCGGGCAAAGGCTCGCAGGCGCGACGCGCCGAGCTTGTTGCCGGATTGTTCGCGTCCGCAACAGAGGTCGAGCAGACGTTTCTGCGACGGCTGCTTACCGGTGAGCTGCGTCAGGGCGCGCTGGCCGGCGTGATGGCCGATGCGGTCGCCGCCGCCGCGCAGATCCCGGCAACCGTGGTGCGGCGCGCGGCGATGCTGGGCGGAGACCTGCCCGCGGTGGCCGCCGCGGGCCTTACCGGCGGCACAGCGGCACTGGACGCGTTCACCCTGCGAGTGGGCCGACCGGTCGGCCCGATGCTGGCGCAGACCGCGGCAAGCGTCCGCGAAGCGCTCGAAAAACTCGGCGGCACAGCCGCGTTCGAGGCAAAGTTGGATGGCGCACGGGTGCAGGTGCACCGGGCGGGTGATCAGGTCACGGTCTACACCCGGAGCCTCGACGACGTCACCGCCCGGCTGCCCGAGGTGGTCGAGGCGACGCTGGCGCTACCCGTCACCGACTTGATCGCCGACGGGGAGGCGATCGCGTTGCGCCCAGACGGCCGGCCGCAGCCCTTCCAGGTCACCGGATCGCGATTCGGCCGATCCGTCGATGTCCCGGCCGCCCGCGCGACCCAGCCGCTGTCGGTGTTCTTCTTCGACATCCTGCACTGCGACGGCGTCGACCTCCTCGACGCAGCCGCTAGCGAGCGGTTGGCGGTGCTCGACCAGATCACGCCCAAGCAGCACCGGGTCGATCGGCTGGTCACCTCGGATCCGGCCGCCGCAGCCGACTTCCTCGAGGCGACCCTGGCCGCGCGCCACGAGGGCGTGATGGCCAAGTCGTTGACCGCGCGCTACGAGGCGGGCCGCCGCGGGGCCGGCTGGCTCAAGGTCAAACCGGTCCACACCCTCGACCTGGTGGTGCTGGCCGTCGAGTGGGGTTCGGGCCGGCGTCGGGGGAAGCTGTCCAATATTCATCTGGGCGCTCGCGACCCGGCCAGCGGTGGCTACGTGATGCTGGGTAAGACGTTCAAGGGGATGACCGACGCGATGCTGGACTGGCAAACCACACGGTTTACCGAACTGGCCGTCGGTGGAACCGGTGGCTATGTCGTGCAGCTGCGACCCGAGCAAGTGGTCGAGGTGGCGTTCGACGGGGTCCAGCGGTCGTCGCGCTACCCCGGCGGTTTGGCGCTGCGGTTCGCCCGGGTGCTGCGCTACCGGGACGACAAGGGTCCGGACCAGGCCGACACCGTCGACACCGTGCGCGCCCTACATCAGAGCTGAACCAGCGGTTGCGCGACCGTGAACGTCGCGACGCGACACGCCCATGGAGACGTGGGCGTGTTCACAGGCGCGTAGGGTCCCGGCCGTGGAAGCGCACACTGGGGTCAGTGGGCACGTCAGCTACGTCCACACCGATGACGACCTGCCGCCCGTCGCGGTCATCGACCGCTCGCCGATCCGCACCAGGCACAAGATCATCTTCGCGGTGATCGCTCTGCTCGGTGCGGTCGCCTGGGCAGTCATCGCCGTCGTCCGCGGCGAGACGGTCAACGCGGTCTGGTTTGTCGTCGCGGCGATCTGCACTTACGTCATCGGGTACCGGTTCTATGGGCGGCTGATCGAGACAAAAATCGTCCAGCCGCGCGACGATCAGGCCACCCCGGCGGAGATCTTCGAAAACGGCACTGACTATGTGCCCACCGACCGGCGGGTGCTCTTCGGACATCACTTCGCCGCAATCGCGGGGGCTGGCCCGTTGGTCGGTCCGGTGCTGGCC
>Ga0210386_10002095_pt1 | contig 17415 bp, 15 predicted proteins | sample IncBWH32OmetaG_FD_160091 | JGI IMG/M metagenome (GOLD analysis project Ga0210386, IMG submission 160091) | Forest soil microbial communities from Barre Woods Harvard Forest LTER site, Petersham, Massachusetts, United States - Inc-BW-H-32-O ... | reverse complement strand
GCAAATGGCAGGCAAAAGACGACAAAGGACAAAGACAGACATCGCGTCTAGCCGGAATACTCCAAGTGGTCGATAACCGGCTTCGCGGGAAATCTGGTTAGATCGTGATAGGTCCTGATAAACGCCCTAGTGCTTACCGATTTCCACTGAGTGTCTACTTGGGCGAAAGTTGGCTTGTTGGGCGCATGAACCACCCGCGAAGTCTCCGTACAGCCGCTCTCTTTGCTCGAGTTGATCCATTGTCGTGAAAGCGTGCGCCTGCAAGGTCCGCCTCGACTCTAAAACTTTCATCGCATCCTCGCCGCAACTTAAACATCCAAAAGTCACCTCTGCAAAAGGATGAATACCCATGGATGAGCTTTTTGTCACCACTGTAGTCACATCATGGAAGCAGATTGTGAATCGTCTGGACGAGCGGTTAGCTTCCCTCGACAACGAGCAACTGCAGAAGCAAATCGCGCCGAACAGGAATCGTCTTTTTTATCTGCTCGGCCACCTCACTGTCGTTCACGACCGCATGTTGCCGCTGCTCGGCATCGGTGAACGCCTGCACCCTGAACTCGATGAGGCGTATCTCACCAATCCCGACCAAACACTTTCCGATCCGCTTTCAGTTCCCGATCTGAAGAAAGCATGGAGCGAGGTGAACGCTGCTATCACTTCTGCAGTTGAGAAATTCTCCGTCGACGACTGGCTAAAGAAACATACCGCGGTCTCCGACGAAGACTTCTCCAAAAATCCAACACGGAATCGGCTTGCCGTCTTTCTCAACCGCACCAATCACACATCGTTTCACACCGGACAAATCGCACTCGCCAAATAGTTTCGTAAACCTCGCAGCTGATTCAGAGCTTATTTCCCCTGGATCAGCAGGCCGAGCGGTTTAAGCGGACCGACCGGAATGAACTCGAACCCAAGGAAGCCGTTCGCAGCGAGCGGCAGCGCCTGTATTGTTGCCTTAGCTTCATCGACCGACTCGGTGTTCATCAGGAAGATCACGCCCGGCTTATCCTCGCGGAACCAGAACTGCTCGATCTTGCCTTCGAGATAAAGCTTGAGTGTGTCCGGCACTTCCTTCAGCATGATCTGTCGCCTCTCTTCGTCTGTGATTGGTTTGGCGAATGATCCGATAGCCAAAACTTTCATGACTATTCTCCTTGTCAGAATCTGAATTTCGTTGTCTGACAAGGACTAATTTAGCCATTTGGTGGGCTGAATGGTAGAGTCGTAAATGACAACTTTGATGTCATTTAAGCCATGCATATTTCAGTTCTTGCTCTGGATGATTTGTGGACCACCGGCCTCAGCGTTACGCTCGACGCATTCGCGCTGGCCAATGGTTTCTCCGCTCGACAAATGGGCCGATCACCATATTTCGATGTCTCCGTGGTGGGCGTACGCAAGAAGGTCCGATCCGGTCAAGGAATGCCCATACCAGTCAAAGCGATCACGCCAAATTCGAAGCCGGATTGGGTTATTGTTCCGGCGCTCAATACGGGAACGCCGGACCGGCTGCTGCCAGCCCTTCAACGACCGGACGTGAAAGACGCCAAGGCACAGTTGCTCAAATGGCATGCTGAAGGCGCTTGTATAGCTGCTTCCTGTATCGGGACCTTTCTTTTAGCCGAGACAGGACTTCTCGATCAGTGTGAGGCGACTACAACCTGGTGGCTCGCTCCATTATTTCGACAACGTTATCCGAAGGTTCTGCTCGATGAATCTCGCATGCTGGTGTCAGGGGGCACTGTTGTAACAACGGGCGCCGCGATGGGGCATCTCGATCTTGCGCTGTGGCTGATACGCACAGCGAGCCCGGATCTGTCGGCCATCGTCTCACGTTACCTCCTTGCGAACATACGCTCGTTACAGGCCACCTATATCATCCCCAATCATCTCGCGCAGGCAGATCCCCTGATTCTGAGCTTCGAACGGTGGGCGCGAGAAAATCTCAAGAAAGGCTTCTCGCTGCAGAAAGCTGCCAAAGCGTTGGCTACCAGTGCACGCACATTGCAACGCCGTTGCGACGCAGTGCTTGGTAAATCACCACTCGCCTACTTTCAGGACTTACGTGTCGAGCATGCACAATCTCTTCTGCGTGGCAACGATGTCGATATCGAAGAGATCGCAGCGGAGGTTGGCTATGCCGATGGCGCAACATTGAGAACACTCTTACGTGAACGCCTGGGACGAGGAGTGCGCGATCTTCGAGCGCAGCTGCGATAGGGCATGTTGAAGGACGCATTGGCCCCGTAAAAACACTTTACATTTAGTGAAGTCACTCATAAGTGATTTGCCGCCGATGCGCTCACTGACAATGGAATGCGAGCCAAGTGGACGAAAAGTCGGCTATACGGACACCTGGCGGCCAGCTCCCAGTATCCAAGAGCAGTGCTGCGCCTGCTGAATTACAGTGAAGAGATGAAGGTCGCTGAGTTACCGCACTCATTTGTACACCACTCATTGAATGGGCGCGGCCTCAATCATGGTGCGATCTTGGTTCCGGAAAAGGAACATTCACGATTGCCCTCGCTCAATTATTGACTCCCGGCAGCACAATTTATGCAATTGATTTTGACCAGGAAGCCCTGGAGAAAATTCCTGAGCAACACGACGGCGTGGAGATTCGTAAGATCGTGGGAGATCTGCAAAGCTCCACCCTCCGTCTCCCCTCGGTTGATGGAATTCTTATGGCAAACACGCTGCACTTCATTCCAGATCAACAGCCATTCCTAAGAAGGCTTTTATCTGCGGCAGATCGCTGTTTGATCGTAGAGTATGAACGATCCACGGGGGAAGCTCATCGGATGCCGTTTGTGTTGTAGCTCTACGTCATCCGTATCATGACTGAGAAAGAGAGACCGTGTTCACCCTCGATGGCATTCGAAAATTCTACGGCTGGACCCACGAATGCCGTTTCGAAGCACTTTTATGGGCATCAAGTTTAGTTCTGCGCAGAAACCACCAGATGCGAACAGCAGGTAACCTCTCAGTTACGAACCGTTGAAGCGTCGATCACTTCCGCTATGCCGACATCTCGATACAAATCGGTTCGTCGCTCTTGTGATGAAACTTCCTGCATCAGGGAAACAGCTGAAAGCCAAAGTCATCTTACCGGTCATGAGGAGGTTTTAGCGATGAACATGGCTGACAATGCCAGGTTGCGGCGGCGATTGCAGAGGAGAGGCGTAAGAACAAAGAGGCTGTCGAACATCACGGGGTGGTGTCGCAGGAAGAATGGGTGAAGCGGCGATTGAAGCTGATGGAAAAGGAGAAGCAACACATGCGGGCGGGGGATGAGTTAGCTGCGGAGGTGCGGGCGCTTCCATGAGTGAAGGTAGAGAAAAGTTATGAATTCACGTCTCCGCAGGGAGATATGACGCTCGCGGGCTTGTTCAAGCAGCATCGTCAGTTATTCATCAAGCACTTCATGATGGAGCCGGGGCAGAACTGGCAGTGTGAAGGCTGCCCGCTCGCAGTGGACCATATAAACGGTCTGCTGCCGCACTTCGAACATCATGACTTATCGTATGTGGTTGTGTCGCGGGCACCGATTGAGTAGATTGAAGTAGTGCGGAAGCGGATGGGGTGGAAGTTCTGCTGGGGTATCGTCGTATCAATCTGACTTCAACTACGACTTCCATGAGTCTTTCAGCCCAGATGAAGTGAAGGCTGGTAAGACGATCTATAACTTCCGCGAGCAGAAAATTGGCCCAGAGACCTACACGCTTTCAGGACACAGCGTTTTCTACAAGAACGCGAAGGGCGAAATCTTTCACACCTACGGGGCGTTCGCTCGGGGCGATGAACAGTTTATGGGAATTTTCGGATTCCTGGACGTATTGCCGAAGGGCCGCGAGGAATATGGACCGGCGCGCTCGATTCCGGATTGGGCAAAGGTTCACGACCGGTATGAGAATAACGGCAAAGGTCAGATGGCGTGCGGATGCGTGACCGCGAGTGGCAGACAGATAGTGAACCGTGAAGATGCACGGTTCGCACTGTTAGCGATAGCAGGGCTAACGGACAACAGCGGCATCTCGTTCATCAATCATCAGAGGAGCTATGGATCGTTCCACGTTCTCGAACAGAAAGCTGCGGCTCTCGTACCTCGATTCGGGAGGGTGCAGACCAAATACTGATGAGGATGGGTCGGGTTATCATTTCGCGATTCTTTCACGTCACCAGTCAGCAGCCCTGAAAGTTGCAACACATCGCCCCTGAGAGTAACCGGTGCCGTGAACCTTCACGTGTACGAACCTGCAAAACATTGAGAGATCCGAAACCGGACTGAAGAATCGCCGAAGAAGACAGTGCCATCGGCGCGGAAGTTAACACCTCAATCAGGAAGAACGCCATGCTCGCCAAGGGGTGTTCGGAGGATAGTTCTGGACTTATTAGAGGTGCGAGTGCCGGGTTCAGGTGTTCGCGGCGGTTTCGCAGAACGTTACGTTGGCCTGTCCAGGTTTAAACAGCAAAGACGGTGCGACGCCGAACATTGCGCGGAAAGTTCGCGACAGATGTGCGGAATCGGCGAATCCGGCAAGGTGAGCCGCTTCGGTCAAGCTCGCTCCACGCATCGCCGCCTCAGTCGCTGTGCGAAGGCGACTCCATAAAACATAGCGCCGCAACGGCACGCCGGTCGCTTCGCGGAAGCGGTGTGCAAGCCGGCTGGGAGATCGATGCACAGCCTTTGCCACAGCCGCCAGTGTGATCGGGCCGTCGAGACTCCGGTTGATGAGCGCGACGGCGCGAGAGACTAATGCATCGTCGCTTAGCGCACTGCTCGCAGACTCTCCAATTAAATCGTCCACCAATGACCGTGCTGCAACTGCATCGCCAGCCGCAGCGCAGTGAGCAATTGCGCGCAGACGCAGGTTGAAAGGCAAAGGCACAACATCGCCCTTCTCTCGGCCGGGAAAATGTAGCCACTCTATGCTCTCGGGCCACAGATATAGAAATGCCAATGCACCAAATGCTGGATGTGCATGCGGCGTATTCGGGGAAATCAGAAGCATGTCGGCGCGGTGTACGCCGGTGTAGGGACTCTCAAAGATGACCGGCCCGTCTAGTCCGAACGCTATCTGTGCGGCGTGGTGCCGGTGTTGGGCGGACGCATAGGCCGGTCCCAGCATCAGCAGACGCTGCGGCCAAACGTAGAGCTGGAACGGCGCCACGGACATCATAGCCAGTTTATTCAAGTTCGAAGAACAACGCATTGCATACGCTGACAGCATTGAATGCAGCACCTGCAATCGCTGCCCGCAGCGCGGGCAAGTGACAACGGCGCTGCGGATCGGAGAAAAGCATGATGACGATAGTTGATCACGAGAGGACGGCTATCTTGAAGAACGCACTGGATCCCACGGAGTTGAAAACCGCCATGGATAAGGTCCATCACGCAGGAATACCAGGAGTGATCGCCGAAGTGTGCGACGGAGGCCAAGTGTGGCGCAGCGCTGTCGGCGTCGCCGATGTCGGCACCGGTCGCCCCGTTACCCCTGACATGCGACACCGTGTCGGCAGCATCAGCAAGACCTTCGTTGCCGCGGCGGTCCTGCAGCAGGTCGAGAACGGCCAGATCGGGCTCGATTTGCCGATCGGCCACTACCTGCCTCGGCTGCTGTCCGGAGGACGCAGCGACACGATCACCGCGCGAATGCTCCTTAACCACACCAGTGGTCTGGCGGAATACCTCCCGTACGCGTATCCGTCCCTGAAGGCGTTTCCTTCGCTGGCGAAGACCACGCCTGAGAGTTTGGACGACAACCGGTTAACGCGGTTTCATCCGACCGAACTGATCGATATGGGTGTAAGAGTACCGGCCGTAGGTACTCCGGGTGGAACTCCGGGGGTATATTCCAACACCAACTATCAGATCCTTTGCCAACTCCTGGAGAGTGTAACCGGCACCACTGCGGAGAAAAGCATTACGCAGAACGTCATTGAGCGCGCCGCACTCCGTGACACCGAGCTTCCAGATGGACCGGAAGTGAGTGGCCCTCACTCGCAGATGTACGAGTCGTGGTTCGGCATGATCGACCCGCCGCGCGACTACAGCGTTTACGACATGTCCTGGGTGGGCCCGGCCGCGTCACTTATATCGACTGTCGCGGATCTCAACCGCTTCTACGGGTTGTTGCTTGCGGGCGAGATCGTCAACATATCGTCACTGGCCCAGATGCAGAGCACAGTACCGGTCATCTCATTTGAGGGAAAGCGGATCGAATACGGCCTCGGCTTGCACAAGACAGAGATTCCTGGACACGGCACATTTTGGGGCCATGACGGAACGGTCTGGGGGGCGGGGGCAATTTCCATGACGCGAGTCGACGGTAAGCGGCAGATATCGGTCATGGTGAACCTCATGAGGTGGAACAAGCTGGATTTGTCAGGGAAGCCTCAGCACCATCCCATCGATGACGCGTTGTCTGCTTTTTACCAGGTGGCGATGTGCGGTAGAGGAAGCACTGCGTAAAACTGTTTTCGAGGGTTGGAAATGCAAGCCGCTCAACCGCTGGTTTTGGCGAAGGAGTGTTGCACCAATTGCCGGAAATAACAGGCGCCTTCGTCAACATCTGTTCGTGCATGCCAGAACATGACAATATCAATGGTAGTGTTGCAAGTTTCAAAATGCGGTAGTTGCCCCGACCGGCACAGAGCCGGATCACATTACAACGAAGTGCATTTTGAAGAGCACACTACCGTGCATCTCAAAGAGGTGGAAATCCTCCCTGACGGAACCACCATCAAGATCTCACACCACTCCCAGGCCTCACTGCATCACAGACAAATTCGAGATGCTACCATTGGCCGGTGTTCAGATTCGGCAAACCCGAGACACCGGGCCAATGGATTGGCCACATCATCGCTGCCATCGTGGCACTATTTCTAGTCTGGTGGATGTTACGGGTTTTCATTCTCTAATTAAATATTGAGCCCAGGTATCGCAAAACCAATAGACAAAGGGCCGGGTATATAACCCCGGTCCTCATTTTCAGTTAAAGAGCCTATGAAACAGCTCTGTTGCCTGAATGGCCAATGCTAAGAATTTGGAGAGAACTTCGATCGTTCAAAGAATCTTTCTACTCCGCATTATTGTTTTAACGGAGGCCAGAGCAAGGTTAAGCAGCCTCAACATAAACCAGTAAGCTGCCTACAACAATTGGAACCGGTTGGTCTTGCGTGTACAAGATATAGTCGTGTTTACTCTCTTGATTCCAGGTAGCGTTCTCCTCATCTGTATCATGCGGGCTTCGATATTAGTCCGCAATGTTTAAATCATCCCCCTCAAAAGGGCTGCTCGCTCTTCATCTAGCGCTAATGAAAACGTCGACAATACCCAGGCATATTTTCCGCCGCTGCGAGTCGCGCCATTCGTCAGATCCAGTGATAACTGAGCGCCCATCTGTTTTCTCGATCAAGACCAGAAATGAAGAGGATTGTATCGCCTTACTCCGACCTCTATTCCTCGTGCAATGCACGCGCCGGATCAACCAGCAATGCACGTCTCGCAGGAAGTAGCATCGCTAGTGCCGCAATCGCAATCAATACGGCAATGCCTCCCGCATATCCGGCAGGGTCAAGATGACTGACTCCATAAAGTATCTTGTGTAGGAACTGAGATATACCGGTAGCTAGTGCTGCTCCCGCCAGAAGGCCAAGGGCTACAGGCGCCAAGAACTGCTGCAAAATTACAGACAAGACATGCAGCGGTCTTGCGCCCAGGGCAATGCGAATCGCAATCTCTTTCCCGCGTTGCGAAACCGTATAAGCCACCAGTCCAACAATGCCCACTCCGGCGATCAACATAGCAACCAGTCCGAGCATGCTGACGATCATCGCGAGTCGTTCCAGTGCCAGCGTATTTGTGCGGAACCCCGACTTGAGCAGCCAGAGAGAAGGAAACAGCTTTGGGTCCATGTTCTTGGCGATCGCTTTTACTCTGGGTACAAAATCATCGGGAGTGCCCTCCGTCTTTATCAGCAGGGTCATTCCCGGCATGTCGGATTGTTGCGCCGGCCAATATGCTTCCACAGCTTCGCCATCGTTCAGGGCTTTCACCCGCGCATTTCCCGCCACGCCTACGATAATGTCCTTGCCTGGCCCATCCGGCCAGAGACGTTTGCCCACCGGGTCTTCGCCAGGCCATTGTTTTCGCGCCAACGATTCGCTGACAATGACCGCATTTGTCTCACCTGGGAGAATGTTGCGACCGTGTAGTAAGGGAATGCCCATGGTCTTGAAGAAACCGGAATCCACCCAGTTTGGATAGATATTGATTGAATGTCCGCGGACTCCGACTGTCATATAGGACGTATAGCCCTCTCCCAACAGAGGAATTCTGGACATCGCAACCGATGTCACTCCCGGAAGCGCCTGCAAGCCGCTCTTCAGTTCATCTATATAAACACGAGCCGTGGTTGCGGTATATCCATGCTGATCGAGCTGGGGATCGACGGCAAGAACTTGCTCATAACCAAATCCAGGGTCGGTATAAAGCATGTGAAGCACCGCGTGCACCAGAAGGCCGGAGACAATCAGCAGCACGCAGCTCGCGGCAATCTGTGCGCCCACCAGAATCTGCCTGGCAATCGTTTTACGCTGGCGCTGCCTCGCGATTTGCAGCGCAGGTGCAAACCCAAAAAAGAGCGCCGCGACGAATGCCAGTGACATTGCAAACAACATCACGCGCCAGTCAGGAGTTGCGTTCATCCATTTAGGAGGGTCGGTGAGAGCGAAGATAACGCGCATCGCAATGTAGCTCAGGAGCAGTCCGCAGAAAGAACCAAGGAGCGCCAACAGGAGGCTTTCCGTGAACAATTGCCGGAAGATGCGTTTCCGGCCTGCTCCAATCGCGATGCGGATTCCAATTTCATGTTCGCGCGCTACTCCGCGCGCAATCATCAGGCCGCCCAGGTTTGCGCATGAAACCGCGAGAATCAGCAACGTCAGTGCTCCAACCATGGCTGCTGCCTGATATGCCTCCGGCTGTATCACCTGCATGTGCCCGGCAGGATCGCTCCGGATGTACTCCTTGTCCCAGATGTCCTTGGGAAACTGCTTGCGGCGTTCATTCGTCAGCGCCAGCAATTCCTTCTCTGCCATTTTTGCGGTAACGCCTGGAGCCAGTCTTGCCCACATGCTGACACTCCCGTCTTTGATGTTGGTCAGCACGGTGCTCCCGTCCACGAAATACGGCTGCTGCGTTACAGGCAGCCAGAGATCGGCGCGCTCGTCATTCAGGCTGCTGAATCCCTCCGGGGCCACTCCAATCACGGTGACCGCCTTTCTGTTCAGCCGGACCACCCTGCCCACAACCGACGGATCAGCATCAAAGCGCCTCTGCCAGAATTCATAACCCATCACCACTACCGGAGGAGCATCGAAAGCCTCGTCACGTGCAGGATCGAGCAGGCGGCCACGCGCCGCTGAAACACCGAGTTCAGAAAAGAAGTTTGCCGTGACGAAATTCGTCTTCAGCGGCTGTGCGTCGTCTTCCAGGTTCAGGCGCGCTCCCATCATTGCAATTACCGTCGAGAGGGTCTTTGCGTGTTCACGATAGAAGAGCACCGACGGATACGGCACTACGCTTGTAGTGATTTCCGGCGACCGTCTTTGCAGCCGCACCAGAGTATCCGGATCGCGCACCGGCAGCGGCTTCAAGGCCATCAGATTGAAAATGCTGAATGCCGTAATATTCACACCAATGCCAACAGCCAGCACCAGCACAGCCGTCAATGTAAATCCCGGGGAGCGCCACAAAATCCGCCTGGCATAGCGAAGGTCCTGTAAAAGGTGGTCTATCCACGTCCATCCCCATGCTTCGCGCGATTGCTCGCGGAGCCGCAGCGTATTGCCAAAGTTCCTGCGTCCTTCGCGCGCAGCCATCTCACGGTGGAATTCCATGTCGCTTTCCAGTTCGCGGTCGAAGCGGCGGCGATTGATGAGGTAATGAAGACGGCGAAAAAACTCACCCATGGAGTTTCCTTTCAGGCGGTACGCAATATGGTTTGAATAGCCTCGGTGACGCGTTCGTAGCTCTCTACCTCAGTCTCGAGCTGTCTACGACCGGCAGCGGTCAGCCGGTAGAAGCGTACCTTGCGGTTTGTTTCTGAGATGCCCCATTCAGCCGTAACCCATCCCTTCAGCAGCATCTTCTGCAGCGCCGGATAGAGTGACCCTTCCTCTACCGCCAGGACTTCGCTGGATAGCAGATGGATGCGCTGCGCAATCGCATATCCATGAAGAGAACCTGAACGCAGCACTCGCAGAATCAGCATCACAAGCGCGCCGGAAGGCATTTCATTTTTAGGCATAAAGATCTAAGGCATAGATAATCTATGCCTTAAAGAAATGTCAACACCTTTTTTATTAATACCGATGGCCGTGGGCGCTTTTCGATTAGTCCCCATACGCTCTTTTCGTCACTGATCGGCCACTGAGCAGCACTATTCCGATCGGAGCGCCTCCCGCAGGAGAGTATGAACTCTACGCGGGCGATAGCTAACATGTTGTTGACGCGCACTTCCAGCAGTGCGCTTCCGTCGTGCGCCTTGTCAGTACGTTGGAGTACATTGGGACGTCGGAGGCGTCACTGCGTGCATAGCATTTTGCTACAAGATGTGCGGCACGCTCTTCGTGCTCTGGCCACCTCTGCCGCCTTGCGCGATGCTGTTGATTGGTGCCGGCCTGCTCATTCGCAGCTTTGCTCGTGTACGCGACTTAAATCCCGGCTTCGATCCTCATAATGTCCTCACCCTTGAACTAACCATGACCGGTGAGCGATACACAGACAAAGAAACGGTTCTCGCTGCTTATCACGATCTTTGGTAGAGGCTGGAAAACTTGCCGAGCGTCACTGCGGCAGGGGCCGTCACATCGCTGCCGCTGAGCCAGATGTTTGCCTGGGGACCTGTCACGGTTGAAGGACGGGTGTCGCCGCCGGACGAGAAGTTCATCAATGCCGATATCCGCGTGGTCTGTGGACACTATTTTCGGGCAATGGAAATACCGCTGCGCGAAGGCCGGTTATTCACCGATGATGATGTTGCCAACAAACCCCATGTGGCGGTAGTCGACGACTACATGGCGCAACAACTCTGGCCAAACCAAGACCCGATTGGCAAGCGCTTGCATTCGGAAGCATTAGCGAGACAGATTCTCCTTGGATCACTGTTGTCGGCGTGGTTGGCCGGGTGAAGCAATATACCCTGGACGCAGACTCACGTATTGCGTTGTATGTTCCTCAAATGCAATATATGACGCGCGCCATGAATGTTGTTATGCGGAGCAGCGACGATCCGACTGCTCTGGCGGGCGCAGTCAAGCAGCAGATTCACGAACTCAATCCTGATCTCCGCTCTACAACGTGACCACGATGCAGGAGCGCTTCGACAAATCTCTGGCCCGCCGTCGTTTCACCATGCTGGTACTCGGGACATTCGCGGCAATTTCGCTTGGGCTCGCGATGATTGGAATTTATGGGCTCATTGCTTACTTGGTTGGCCAAGGCACCCGCGAAGTTGGCATTCGGCTGGCCCTCGGCGCGACACCTGCGAATATTAAAGCGCTGATCGTTCGCGGCGGGATGATCCTGGCCTTTTGGGGGGTCGGGATCGGCATTGGAGGTGCACTGGTAGTCAGCCGCTTGATGCGCTCGCTGCTTTTCGGTGTCGGAGTCACCGATGTCGTGACGTTTGTCGCGGTTCCCATTCTACTAACTTTTGTCGCTTTTCTAGCCAGCTATGTCCCAGCGCGACGCGCTTCCCGTATAGATCCCAGCACATCGTTGCGATGCGAATAGGAGCGACGCTACTGACAGCGTTGCCCTCATAAGGCATCTGTCATCTACCCGGCCCTATCTCTTCAATATAAAAGTTGGAATGTTTTCGGAATTCGTATTGAGAAACGCATGTAGCTATTTCAGATCGGTAGAGCGAAGCACAATAGCACTCATTCGGGGTATGGCGACGGCTCCATCGCGAATCTCCTCTTTAGCCCCCTCTCTCCATCGTCCATCCGGATCCACCGCAGCGTTGCCAAACGTAATTCCTGTCTTACTTTCTCCGGATGGAGCAATGAGTCGGAGAGCAATGCCTGTGTTCATCCCTAATTCTCTTATCGAAAGATGCGCATCCTGCAAACTGTCCTTGTTCACAATGACCACAGAGCTCGGCTTGCCGCCTGATCCCAGAACATACGTCGTCATGTTTATGCCATGAGTATCGATGTCGATTGGAAGAACCTCATTGCAACCAGTAAGGGCTACAGCAAATGCCAGCATGCCGTAATAAGGAGCGCCAGCCGTATTCGTGCCCTTTTGATCGTCCTGGATTGGAGAGTAGGAACTGATGAATCCCAGTTGATTGATACCCGTTTCGATGTTGACGCCAGAGCAGCCGTATTGGGCCAATAGCAGCATGTAATCCAGCGTCCAAAGGGCACCCACAAAGGTATCGCTCACTCCTGGACGGCCTCCCCCATAGAACGAATTTGTTTCACACATGCGCCAGGGAATTCCGCAATGTTGAGCAACGGCGCGAAGACGTACCAGTACATTTGTCAGACGCGGATCAGGACGAAGAAGCAGTTCGGGAGTGCCGTACTTCTGATTGCCTCGATAATAGTGGGTTGTCAGCAGCTGAACGTCCCCCTTCGAGTCGTTCGCCATGCGTTCCACCCACTCAACTGAGCTGGCAGTATCCGGAGCGGCCAAGCGGATACCGGGCACTGCCTCACGAATCGCGGCGAGCCACTCGCTATACTCAGCACGGTACGTCTCGTAGTTATATGGCGATGTGCGGAATGGCTTTTCGCCGCGTCCGTAATTTTCCACTTCGTTGCCAAGTTCAAGAGCCAACAGCTGACCGCCGAGCGCGTTGGCAACCGCACGCGCTTCGACGATCGCATCTTCTATACCACCCTGTGCGAAGTTGACGCTCCAGATCGCACTCCAGGCAGTTGTTTTGAGGAACAGGCCGAAACGATCCAGATCAGCGTGGGTAATGACTGTATTCTGGCGCTCTGCTCTCGAAGTTCCATTCGGTTCGTAGCGGGTGTAATTAGCAACGATGCCTCCAACGCGCAGCACCCCTGCAGGTCCCAGCCCCTTGATGAGATTCACGTAGCGATGATTGTCTACGTTCAACAGCCCCGGAGTGGCAACCGAGGACATTTCATAGCCCAACCCGATAAAGTTGCCAGGGACAGATACAGGCGCAGCCCCGCTTAGCCTCAGTGTATGTAACGGATCACTTACATTGACAACGGCAGGACTCGAGCCGGTAAGCGACAAACTGGCGCAATACTTCACCGCATTGCTCAGAAACGCGCGGCGACTAAACATGTTCGATCACTCAAAGTGAAGTAGATATGAGAGAGTTACTTGCCGTTCCGTTCAATCCTCGACCTCATGGTATCTGATCTGATTTTTGGGTTCAAAGAATCCGCTATGAAAAGCTTGTCTCGTGGTAAGCAATCAATCACCAGAGCCATTCACGAAGACCAATCAATTCCACTCCCTTCAATCAGTGCTTTGCCCTACCATCCCGATCCGAAGAGTTGGATTGAGCATGCGGGTTGAACTCGTTTCGAAACACGGGCAGTGTGCGCAGTCTGCTAAAGTTCTTTGCTATGCAAGTCTTCATTGGCCGCCTCGCACCCCAACGATCCTGCTTTGTTCCGCTGCTTGTCCTGATGCTTTTCACGGCAGCGCATCCGCTGCCAGCGCAAGCGCCCTCAGCCCCGCCGGCATCTGCACCCATCGTGCCGGACTGGGCGCAGCCGGGATCTCCTACGCACGCTCAGGTACCGCCACCGGCAGATTTTCATAGGCCGAGCAGGAACTTTGATTCGCCGATAGGAGTGTTTCAGGGCCAGTCTGACATTGGCGCCGCGGTAGTGCCAGGCAGTACAAATTACGACGGCAACACGAAACAGTACACCATTAACTCTGCCGGCTATAACATCTGGTACTCGCGTGACGAGTTCCGCTATCTCTGGAAGAAGATGTCGGGGGACGTCTCGCTCGCGGTCGACGTTGCTTTTCCAGATCCGAAGGGCTATGACGACCGCAAGGCAGTCCTGGTCATTCGCCAGAGTCTTGATGACGATTCCAAGGAAGCCATGATCGGCGAGCATGGGGTGGGCATGATCCACCTGGCGTGGCGTCCGGACAGGGGCGCGATGATGAAGGACGCTCAATTTCGCTTCGGGGGCACCCTTGCCGGGATCAAAGCTAAGCGTATCGGAATCGAAAAGCACGGGGATTCCATTGCGATCTTTGTCAGTCTCGAGGGCGAACCCGTGCACCAGCTTGGCCCGCCAGTCACGCTCCACTTCGACGAACCTTTTTATGTGGGCATCGGTTTCTGTTCGCACTTGCCCGCAACATCGGACACGGCTGTGCTCTCTAACGTCGTTCTAGCGAACTCGGCGGGTAAAGTGGAGTAGGTCCTAGCAATGCGCGCACTGTGGGCCTGGGAAGAATCCCTCCAGCGTGTTCCGGCCGCTCGTGAGTAGACCATGCGCGTGCCGGCTCTGTGGAACGCCACGACGGTGCTCGACCACGTTTTCGAAACGATCTTGCTCGACAAGAACAACTTCGCGATAGTAGTCAGATAAGACACGAGCAGCAACAAGACCCGCCATACTCCCGCCATAACAATGGCCCGATCTCAATTTTCCGATCTGTCTGTATGCGGAATCGAATTCATGCTGCCTCGCGTTTCTCTGTTCAAAGGAAATAATCAAACCCCTTCGTTTCACGGATGGCGTCGCGAATCGCGAGGCCGTCCCTACGCGATCCGCGATCATATTAGGTCTGAGCGCACTCAGCTGAGATTCAGGTCCCGATGCCGGAACCTACTCATGGCACACGAACCTCGACCCTTCTTTACGAGGGTTGGTGCACAGAGGCCCGAGATCTGTTACTAGATTCGGCAACGAGATCATTGCATTCGGCCCGGCGTCTTGTTCGCCGTTGAAAGGCGTAGGGGTTTTGGGGTTGAACCCGCAAGCCTCAGCGTCTTCCGGTTTGTTGAACCAGAATCCGACGTGAAATGTGTGGGTGGGTAGCAGGCCTGCAGCCGGATCGAATCCGAAGATTTGATCCAGCAAAATGGTTTTGATCGCTACCTCGGCTTCTCCATTGCCATCAGCCTGGACATCTGTCTGGTACCAGGCCAGTCCGAAGTTCTTGAATTTGGGATCTACTTCTCCGTTGGATAGGAGGTTCGTGTTCTGGATGGTGAACAGATCAAAGCCCAGATTTGGTTTCAGGTTGTGGGCACGCAGAATGAGAATGTCATTCAGCTCACCCCTTTGAACGATGACTTCAGCGGTCGGCGCGGGACCGTATGGTACCCCCAGACAGCTTAGGAACTTCGGTTGGGGTACCAGGTTAAAGACGATCTCAGGCGCTTGCGCAAATGCGGACTTTCCGACAAACCCAAGACTGATGAGGGCAAGTGGTAACATGAGCCACTTCTTCATGACATTCTCTCCTTGTCCTGCCATTAGCCGCGATTTAAGATCGTGGCTAGTGGTGTGCAAGACTCCGCCATATTCATCTGCAACCAGCTTCGCCGTCCTTAAGGACTGCCAAAGAAAATCTAAGTAATTTGCAAAGAAACGCTGGCGAAGCAGCGAGCACAATTTATGGAGTTGAAAACAGGGAGCTTTTATGAATGCGGCCCTTTTCGCCTGGAGCCAGCCGAGCACCGGCTGACGCGCCAGGGAAGCCCCGTCTCGCTTTCTCCTAAGGCGTTCGAGTTGCTCGTCTTCCTGATCAGGAACCAGGGCCGACTGGTCACCAAAGAACAAATCATGCAGGCTGTGTGGCCTAGCAGCTTTGTTGAGGAAGCCAACCTTACCGTCTCAATTTCTGTTCTGCGCAAGGTGCTGGGTGAAAAGGAATCCGATCTGCGGTATATCGAAACGGTCCCGAAGAAGGGCTATCGATTTACCGCTGTGGTGAAAGAGATCGAGAGCCCACAAACGGTCCTGATGCAACCTGATGGGGGGCTAAAACAAGCAGAAGTCCAGTTATTTCAGTCAAGCGGCAACGCTTCTACGGTCTCGGCTCCGAAACTGCCAGTGGGCGAAACCGAGGATGGGAGCTGTGCCCGTGACGGTCCCATACTAGTTCCCCATGAGGCGGCACATCCCACGAGCCGGTACCGGCTGATGATCGCTGTGCTTGCCGTTCTAGTTTGCATCCTGACCATAATTAGCTACTTATCTTATCGAAGACGGGCGCTCTCAAAGCCTTCCGTGCCAGTGCCGCACAGTCTTGCGATTCTTCCGCTCCGGAATCTCAGACAAAATCCGAATGATGACTTCCTTGGTTTTTCCCTTGCCGATGCAGTCATCACGAAGTTGGGTCCAGTGAGTTCGCTGACAGTACGACCGTCCTCTGCAATTGAGAAGTACAAAGGCCAAACCATCGACCTGCAGAGAGTTGCCGCGGAGCTGAATGTCGATACGCTGCTTACAGGTACATTCATTCACGATGGAGATGATTTACGAATCACTTATCAACTGATTGACGCAAAAGCTGACAAAATCCTCGGCAGAGACATGATTGATCTGAAGTACGATAAGCTCCTTACTGTACAGGACAATGTCACCCAACAGATTATTAAAGGGCTGGAATTGAACCTCTCGCCATCCGAGGCGGCGCGGATCAAGTCCAGTACGCCTGTCAACTCCTTGGCATATGAATATTATCTGCGAGGAGTTGACCTCGTAGGCAGTCATAATTTTCCAGTTGCCATTAGGATGTTGGAAAAGTCTGTTGAGATTGATCCGAACTATTCTCTGACCTGGGCTTACCTCGGACAGTCTTACGAATCAGCAGCGGCTTTCGAGTTTGGTGGGACGGAACAATATCAAAAAGCGCAGGCTGCCTACGGACGTGCACTCGCACTTGATCCGAAACAGCTGGAAGCTAATATGTTCCTGGCCAACCTGCTCGTTGACACAGGCAAGGTTGAGCAGGCCGTACCTCTGCTGCGGAATACGCTAAAAAACAATCCCAACAATGCGGCCCTGCACTGGGAACTGGGATATGCTTATCGCTTTGCCGGCATGTTGAGGGAGTCCGTTGCAGAATGTGAGCAAGCGCGTCAGATCGATCCTCTGGTGAAAGGCAATGGTGCCGTCCTCAATGGGTATCTGTACTTGGGAGAATACGACAAATTTCTTCAAAGTCTGCCTGAGGCGAATGATGCGGCATTCATCCTCTTCTATCGCGGCTTTGGAGAATACCATCAGAAGAAGTGGGATCTGGCGGCCAAAGACCTTGACCGGGCTTATGAGCTCGATCCTACCTTGTACACAGGAATCGGAAAGGCATTTAGCAACTCTCTCGCTCACAGAGACAAAGAGGCGCTGGAACTACTGCAGCAACTCGAG
>Ga0210386_10002092_pt1 | contig 17433 bp, 14 predicted proteins | sample IncBWH32OmetaG_FD_160091 | JGI IMG/M metagenome (GOLD analysis project Ga0210386, IMG submission 160091) | Forest soil microbial communities from Barre Woods Harvard Forest LTER site, Petersham, Massachusetts, United States - Inc-BW-H-32-O ... | reverse complement strand
TTTTATTTATCGCGAAGCCAATTCACGCTTCATCGGCGTCCAGTTCAGCGTGCGGAATCGCGATCTGGCTGGCGCCGTTGAGGAAGCGCGCCGCGCTGTCCAGAAACAGGTACAACTGCCGGTCGGATACACCTTCGACTGGGGCGGCGAGTACAAAGACTATCTGGCCGCGCGCGAACAGATGAAGGTTATCGCGCCCATTACCGTTCTTTTGATCCTTCTGATTCTGTTCGCGCTGTATGGAAACCTGAAATTTCCGCTCATCATTCTCTTCAGTGTACTGGTGACTGAGCCGGTCGGCGGACTGTTGGCGCTGTGGTATACGAAAACGAACTTCAGCGTCTCGTCGGGGCTCGGATTCGTCGCGCTGATGGGTGTCGCCGTGCTGACGAGTGTGATTCTCTATTCGTTCATCAATAAGCTGCGCATGGAGGGGAACGACATCATCACTGCGACCTACCAGGCTTCGCTACTCCGGCTGCGGCCCATCATGATGACCGCGCTGGTTGCCTGCATCGGTCTGCTTCCGGCCGCCACCTCCACCGGCATCGGCAGCGATTCGCAGAAACCATTCGCGATCGTGATTGTGGGCGGTCTGCTTTCCCGGCTTTTGTTGTCGATTTTCCTATCGCCCATTCTGTACGCGGTGGTCGCGCGTGAAGACGATGTACTGAAAGTCTGAAGGTCAGTCCGCCGGTGGGCCGTGCTGCTTCAGGATCATGATATCGCCGACGCGTACGCGAAGGTATAAGTTCGCGGCCGGCGCCGTGCTCTGATGGTCGAATTTCTCGCCCAGCATCCACCGGTTCTGATCGCGACCTTCAAAATCGGAATAAACGCGGCCGAGTGTGCATCGGGCGTCGATCGCATATTGGCCGCGTGCCGCGAGTATGAGCGAGATCTGTCCGTTGATGACCGTCGCATGAATATCGGCGGTAATGTCGGAGACGTACACTCCTCCGTTATTGTGATCTATGATCAGGTTCGAGGAGCGCGGCGCCTGGATGTGGTAGCTGACGTCGATATCGCTGCGCCGGCTGAGGGGATGCACGAAACCGTTGAGCGGCGGATACGCCGTGGAAATAACCACGTCGTTTCCATTTTGCTTGGCGGTGATTTGAACGCTGTCCAGACGCCGCTGAGCTTCGGCGCGCTCTTTAGCGTCGTAAAGATGCTCGCTGGAGCGGACCACCGTAACTTCGACTGCGGGTCGGTCCCATCCTTCGATGTCCACCTCGCCGAACGAGTTCTCAAGCCGAATCGCGCCGGGCGCAGGTACGTTGAACCGCTCCGTATGAGTAGTGCTGAGTGTTTGTTTGGAGCGATCGCCGGCCATGAGCGGAAGTGCCAAAACGATCGAGAGCATCAGTAATTTGCGCATCTCGTAAGAGTCAAGATAACATGTACGATCGGCGCTGCCCGATGGCGCTGATTGAAGGCACGTGACAGGTCCGTTCCTTGTTCCGTTACTCGGTCGTATCATGCCGCGGGGCGGCGCCAGGTTTTTTTGGACCCAGATCAGGACCCACGGCGAATAGCGTGATGTAAATTGCCACTACTACCAGCAACATCACAGCGTCCAGCCAAGTAAAGACAGGCACCGTTATGCCGGACATGCTGTATTCCCCCCAATAATAACGATGCAAACAGCGTCGGTTTGGTGCCAGTAATATTCCTCGAAGTGAGGGTGCTGGCTTTAACGGCTGCGAACGCAACTTTAACATCTGGACTGTTCCGAACAAAGTGCCAGGTGGCTAATCATCGGCTGGTTTCGCGCTTTGCTGCGGCCGAGACGGCGACCAGCCGCCAGCCTCAAGCCCTTGATCCAGCCGTGCCCGTCCTCCGTCGTCAACGCTGGTGACATAGCTGACGTAAATCCGTCGTGCAGCGCTTTTCCGCCTGGTTCGCGCGCTAGTCATCGTTGGGCCGGGTCCATGCAACGTTACTGCCAGCCGCCGCCGAGAGCCTTGTAGAGTTGCACGACGCTGTCCAGTTCACTGAATCTGATCTGCGAAAGCGTTAACTCGGCCTGAAACAAGTCCCGATCGGCATCCAGTGCATTCAGCAGCAAATCCACGCCGCCGCGATAGCGCAGGTAGGCGAGCCGGGTTCGATCCTGCAGGGCGGCCACCAGCAACTCCTGTTGCACGCGGCTTTCGCGTACCCGCTGATGAGCGATGAGCGTGTTTGAGACTTCGGTGAATGCGGTTTGAATCGTTTTTTCGTATTCGATCAGCGCGCTGTCGCGTAATGCTTCCTGCAGCTTCACATTCGATTTGAGGCGGCCGGCCGTGAAGATAGGCTGCGTCACCTGCGGAGTGAAATTCCAAACGGCGCTGGGTCCGCTGAATAAGCTGGACAATTGGTTGCCCTGCCCGCCCAAAAATCCTGTCAAGCTGATTTGCGGGAAATAGGCTGCCTTCGCGACGCCGATCTGGGCATTGGCGGCGACCAGGTTTTGCTCGGCCGCGCGAATGTCCGGCCGGCGCTCCAAAAGAGCGGAAGGCAAACCGGCGGGTACCTCGGGAGGCATCTGCTGTTCGGTGAGGCTTCGTCCGCGCAGAACCTCGCCCGGATTCTTCCCCAACAGCAAGCTGATCTGATTCTCGGTCTGCTCGATCTGTTGCTGTAGCGTGGGGATTGTCTCCGCCGCGGTATACACGAGCTGCTCGCCCTGGCGCAGGTCCAATAACGTCGCTACGCCTCCCGATTGCCGCGTCCTGGTGAGGTCCAAAGATTCCTGGCGTGTAGTGAGCGTCCGCCGTGAAATCTCAAGTTCGTCGTCCAACTCCCGCAGGCTGAAGTAAGCGTCCGCTACCTGGCTTACCAACGTGATCATGACGGCCTTGCGGGTCTCTTCCGCGCCCAGCAGGTTAGCTCGGGCCGCCTCGGTGGCCCGCCGCAACCGGCCCCAGATATCCAGCTCGAACGACAGCAAGTTGAGCGTTGCCTCTCCGAAGGTGCGATTCTGCAACGGCGCAACTGCTGCTGGCAGAGGGAGTGATCCGTTCCTGGAGAATCGGGTAGTGGTGATGTCCGCTCCGGCATCAAAGTTGGGAAATTGATTGGAACGCGTGATTCCGAGGTTTGCGCGCGCGGCCTCGACGCGAGCGGCCGCATCCCGCAAATCGTAGTTTTGCACCAGCGCGGTACGCTCCAGTTCCTGCAACCTCTCATCCTTGAAGACCTCAAACCATTTGAGATCGGCCAAGGATGCGGTTTCGGGGGGCGTTGGGGTTGGCGCGCGAAAAGAATCAGGCGTCTGGATCGCGGGCCGGTGATAGTTCGGTCCCACCGTACATCCGCTGAGTAAAACCGCGGCCAACGCCGCCGCGATGGGCGATGTCCGCATAAGTCAGTCCCCCTCCGCCGGGGCGGTTTGTCGCGGCACAATCACCGGCGATTGTTTGGCGGCCCCTGAAAGCCTCTCCACCACATAGAAGATGGCTGGTATGAAGAAAATGCCGATCACGCTGGCGGCCAGCATGCCTCCAATCACGGTCGTGCCCATGATCTGGCGGGCGACGGATCCGGCGCCGGTGGCTGTCCATAGCGGCACGCAGCCCAGAATAAAAGCAAAGGAAGTCATCAGAATCGGCCGCAACCGGAGCCGGGCGCCTTCGAGCGCGGCGTCAACCAGATTCTTCCCTTGCTCGAATTCGTCTTTGGCGAACTCGACGATCAGAATGGCGTTCTTAGCCGCCAGTCCGATGAGCATGACCAGACCGATCTGTGAGTACACGTCGGTTTCGATCTGCACCTGGTAAGCCGGCAGGAATTCTCCCAGTAAAACACGGCGCAACCACAGAATCCCGAAGGCGCCAAATACTGCGACCGGGGTGCTCAAGAGAACGCTGAAAGGCAGCGACCAGCTCTCATACAGAGCAGCCAAAACGAGGAAAACGAACAGCAGCGAGAATCCGAAGATCACCGCCGGCGGCACGCCTTGCTGCGCCTTTTTCTCCTGGTAAGAGATCGCCAGGTAGTCGTAGCCCATTTCTCGCGGCATCGTTTGATCGAAGACTTCTTCGAGCGCCGCCATGGCCTGCGCGGAACTGTACCCCGGGGCGGCGGCCCCGTTGAGCTGAGCGGATCGATACATGTTGTAGCGCATCGTGAATTCCGGACCGGGCCGCGACTCGAATTTCGTCAGCGCGGAAAGCGGAACCATTTCGCCTTTGTTGTTCCGCACGTAGAACTGACCGACATTTTCGGCCCTGGTGCGGTAGTCGCCTTCCGCCTCGATGTAAACCTGCCACTGGCGGCCAAACCGGTTGAAGTAGTTCACAAACAGACCGCCCATGAAAGCCTGGAGAGTCCGGTAGACGTCGTTGATGGCCACTCCCTGCTTGAGAACTTTGTCTTCGTCGACATCCACAAACTCTTGGGGCACGCTCGGAAGAAAAGTTGTGCTCAGACCGGCGATCTCGGGACGTTTGCGGGCCGCCGCTATAAAGGTATTAACGTTCGCCGCCAGGAACGGTACGTCTTTCCCCGCCCGGTCCTCGAGAACAAATGTGAAGCCGCCGGAAGTGCCCACGCCGGGAATTGCCGGTGGCGAGAAGTCAAATGCGATTCCTTCGGAAAGCTTGCTTAGTTCGCGGTTCACGCGCTGCTTGATAACTTGAAATTGTTCTTCCCGGGACTTTCGCTGGTCCCACTCCTTCAATGTCACGAAGAAGAAGGCGTTGTAACTGGTGCGCACCAGGCTGAGCAAACTGAAGCCCACGACTGTGGTTGTGTACTGAACGCCAGGCGTGTGGGCTAGAACATTTTCGATTTTCTTGGCGACTTGGTCGGTACGTTGCAGCGATGCCGCATTTGGAAGCTGGAGATTGACGTAGAAGTAGCCTTGGTCTTCATCCGGCAGGAAGCTGGAGGGAAGCTTTCCGCTGAAGAATCCGGCCCCTAGGCCGCAGACCACCAGGAGCACCAGGGCGATGGCGCTCTTGCGGATGAGCGCACCGGACAGTCGTACGTAACCCTCGGTGGCATGTCCGAAGACCCGGTTGAACCAATTGAAGAACTTTCTCAGCAACCCGTGGCTTTCCACCTTTGGCTTGAGCAATAACGCCGACAGCGCCGGGCTGAGCGTAAGAGCGTTGAACGCCGAGAGGATCACCGAAATGGCAATCGTCACGGCGAATTGCTGGTAAAGGCGGCCGGTGATTCCTGGAATAAACGCAGTCGGCACGAATACGGCGGACAGAACCAGCGCGATGCCGACCACCGGGCCCGAGATCTCTTCCATGGCCTTCAATGCCGCCGCTTTGGGAGCCAGCCCGTTCTCAATGTGACGTTCCACCGCTTCCACCACGACGATGGCGTCGTCCACCACCAGGCCGATCGCCAAAACCAAGCCGAACAAAGAGAGTGTATTGATGGAAAAACCGAAGATCGGAAAGAAGACGAATGTACCAACCAGGGAGACGGGGACCGCCAGCAGTGGAATCAGCGTCGCGCGCCAGCCCTGCAGGAAGATGTAGACCACGATAATCACCAGCAGGATCGCGATCCCGAGCGTTACGATGATTTCTCTTATCCCCTCGGTGACAGCGCGTGTCGTATCCAGCGCAACCGCATAATCCACGTCCTGCGGGAAACGTCTCTTGGCCTCCGACATCAATTTATTCACGCCCTGGGCTGCCTGGACGGCGTTCGACCCAGGCAACTGGTAAACCGCGATTACCGCGCTCGGGTTCCCGTTGAAGCGGCCGATGTTGGCGTAATCCTGGGATCCCAGCTCCACGCGCGCCACATCCTTCACCCGCACGATCCCCCCGTCCGGTGTTTCACGAACCACGATCTGTCCGAACTCCTCCGGTGAAGTACGCCGCCCACGCGCCCGGACCGAGTACGTATACTCTTGACCGGGAGGAGCGGGCTCGCTGCCCACTTGACCGGCGGGATTCACCGTGTTTTGAGTCTGGATCGCGTTGACGATCTCGGGCACTGTGATGGCGAGTTTGGCCAATTGATCGGGCTTGACCCACAGCCGCATGGCATACTGCCCGGCGCCAAAGACCTGGACGCTGCCTATGCCCGGCACTCGCGTAAGTTGGTCATTCAGGTTTATATAGGAGTAGTTGGCCAGAAACCTCGCGTCGTAGGTGCCGTGCGGCGAATTCAGAGTGATCAGCATCAGCGGGGCCGTAAGGGTTTTCTGCACCGTGACGCCATAAGCGTTAACTTCGGCGGGAAGCTGAGAGGACGCCAGCGTTTCACGCAGCTGAGCCAGTTCGAGGTCGGTATTGGGATCGGTCTTCACGTCGAAATCCACGATCATTCTCAACTCGCCCTTGGCCGTGGCGTTGAGAGAATACATGTAGTTCATGTTGTCGACGCCGCTCATCTGCTGTTCGATGGGCGTGGCCACCGACTGCTCGATGGTAAGCGCGTCCGCGCCCGTGTATATCGCCGACACTTGAACCTCCGGCGGCGCAATCTGAGGAAAGAGGGCGACAGGCAGGCTCGCGATCGTAATCGCGCCTATGATCACCATCAGGATGGCGATCACCATCGCCACGATAGGACGATTGATAAAAAACTTAGACATGGCAGTTACTTTCCTGTCGTTTCCGCCGCGCCCACGTATGGCTTCGGTATCACGGCCATTCCAGTGCGAACTTTCTGCACGCCCTCGGCCACTACCCGTTCACCCGGCTTCAATCCCTCGTCAATGATCCACTGGGTGTCCACCCGATCACTGGGTTTGACCGTCCGAATGTCAATCTTGTTTTCGCTGTCAACCACCGCAACTTGGTAGGCGCCTTGCAACTCGGTTACCGCGCGCTGCGGGATGAGTAACGCGCCCGGCTTGGTTCTAATGGATGTGCGAACCCGGCCATATTGACCGGGGCGCAGCAGGTAGTCGGGATTCGGAAAGAGACCTGCTATGCGAATCGCCCCGGTCCCCTGATTGACCTCCCGATCGGCGAAATAGTAGCTACCGACACGTGGGTAAATGGTCCCATCCGCCAGGATGAGCTCTAGCTTCAACCCTTTCCTCGCTGCGTCGAGGGTGCTCGGGGTTGCGTAGCGCCGGTGAAATTCAAGGTATTCTTGCTCGCTGGCGGTGAAGTAAACCCTGATCGGATCCACCGTGGAAACCGTGGTCACAGCCCCGCTGGCCGGATTGACCAACGCCCCTACTTGTTGCTGAGCGAGACCGGCCACGCCGTCGATCGGCGATATGAGCCGCGTGAACCCGAGGTTGAGCTGTGCGGTTTCGACAGCAGCTTTGGCCGCTTGGACAGTGGCGCTAGCCGCCTGAATCTGAGCGCGCGAAGTTTCAATCTGAGCCTGAGCGGCCTGTACCTGGGCCTTCGCGGCCAGGTTGTTCTGCGTGGCGTTATCGAGATCCTGCTGGGTAATAGCCTGCGCTTTTGCGAGCGGCACGTATCGGTCGGCATCCAGTTGGGTTCTGACTTGATTCGCCTCAGCTACGGAGAGCTGTGCTTCAGCCTGAGTCAGTTGTGCCTTGGCCTGTGCCAACTGTCCGTTCGCCTGTGCGAGTTGGCCCTCACTCTGATCGACCACTGCTTGGAACGGCCGCGGATCGATTTCAAACAGTAACTGCCCCTTCTGAACGAAAGAACCTTCCGTGTACGCCTGACTCTGCAAATAGCCGGAAACCTGAGCTTTGATGTCGGCATTCACCAGTCCATCCGTTGTTCCGATCCACTCGGTATAAATCGGAACGTCCTTCTGCTCGACCTGCACCACCTCGACCGCCGGCGGTTCGGAAGCGTTGGCCGCTTGTGTGTTCTTCGAGCAGCCAACGGAAACAGTCACGCTTATGGCGATCAAGCCAATAGTCATCCACATAACAATCTTTTGTATCAACACGTGGACCTTCCTCTCCGGCGCCGCGCGCGCCGTGAAATATCTGATGACTATGATATTAAAATGGACTCCGGTAAAGACCCTCGCAAATAGATCCTCCAACTCCCGGCAATCACGCCGTCCGAGGCGGCTCGCTATGGAACTTCGTCGCGGCGCGAACGGCCAACATGCCGAACAAGATCAGGGCGACGAGCTTAGCCATCTGGAATGGCGGCTCCGATTGCGTCGGTGCAATCTCTTTGAGCGTGGGCGCCTTGAGGAAAAGCTGCACGATCAGAACAAAGACATTAACGCTGGTGGCCACGGTTGTCGTCAGGAAGATCATCGTCCGGCCATCGAGGCGTTTCGAAGTGATCAGGCCGTACAAAACAACAAATCCCGAACCAATTCCTATCAGGCTCAATACGACGTGAAACATTGTGAATGCACTCAATATCATGGCGATCTTCTCTTTCGAAGATTAAATCGTTGAAGCGGAAAGTGCATCACGAGCTTGTGTGGTTTTCAAGTACCACCATAGGTACCTGTAGAACTAACCCGATCGTGTTAGCAAGCAGGAAGGACCGTGTGGGCCCGTTGGCTGGATCTCAGCGATAGGAGTGAACCACGCTCAAGCCACGAGTCGCCTTACTCGATCGTTCACTCTCCGTTTTGCCGCCGGCGAGTTCGTTGCTCGAGCGCACTGCCTGTTCTGTTTGGAGAAGAGATGTCGCGAGCGACGCTCTCGAAACGCGGCGGACTATCGGTTCCACCAGAAATCGAAGCGAAGCCGGAATGTCGCGGCTCAGGCCAATCGCTTCGAGTTCCAGATAGACCCCACCGTCGCGTTCCGCGTAGCGCGTGATGCTGAATAACCGCCAAATGATGCCTCTGCCTTCGTCCTGTTGCAGCGTGCGTTGCGCCGGGGTGCCGTACTCGTCTACTTCCTGGATGCGAGTCGCCCGCGAGATGCTGTATACACGTCGATCGTCTACGTGAACGTACCTGGTTTCGTAATCGGCATCGAGCGCCGTCTTCAGAAATGTCGACTTGTGGATGAGCACCATTGAAAAGCGGTCTTTTGTTTCGCTCGTATCTATCACTCTGGACTCGATCACGGTTGGCTGATACAGGTCTTTGTACTGATCATAATTGCGCACGACCTGCAGCACGTCCGGGAGCGTAGCGCCGGGGATGAAGGCCGCTCCTACCCAATCGTGTATCAGCCCGGATGGCACTCTCTTCGGATTCTGCGGGCCGACCGGCGAGACCACAATCTCCCCTGCCCGGACCCTTTGGAGCCGGTCCGTTTCTTCGTCCACCCAAAGGAACGATTTGCCGGTACTCAATCGCAGGTCCATTCTTGTGTTCGCGGACTCGAGATACTCCTCCCATGCCTTCAACGTGGTTGGCTCCAGGCTGGCCCCATAAACCACCACCGGACAAAGCAATGTAATCAGCGGCACTAAAGCAGATTTGACAATTCCGGTCTTTCGTCCCATGCAGTTTGGAAAGCAGTTTGCCCGCCAAAAAGGCTACGCACAGCCCGATCTCGCAAATCGAAGCAACTACAATCGAAGACGCTAGACCTCGCGTTCACCAAGTGCCACGTGCCCGCAGGCATTTGCCGAAAGTCCGACAGTTCCGAGACCAGCACGGACTGAGAAAGATGCAGTCGCTAGTCGAAGGAGGGCCGCGCGATCGAGTCGACGTCAATTTCCATCAATAGTCCGGCATTTGACAGCAAATCGGCCTTCGTCTCGCCCCGGGAAAAAACCCCGTTCTCCATTTCAACTGTAGAGTGTTGCTGTGTGACGGGTTACGACCGATGCGAATGGGTGGAGCGTTCTTGGCTAGCAAAATGCTTGTCTTCTCTATGAAAGTGGTGGCGGGAAGAGGGGACAAATGGAGCGAACGGTTGAGCTGGACACGCATCTGAGTGATTGGGTCGATTTACTCGGAGTCTTTTGGTGCAGGCATTTTCATGACTCAGTGATGTGGCCGATTCACGGCGAATACGAATGCCGCTCCTGCGGCCGGCGCCATTCCGTGCCGTGGGACCCACGCAACAATGTACCGGAGCAGCATGTCCTGGAATTGGCTGCATAGAGCGCTAGGATAGCTGGCCAGCGGCTGTGGCAAGCTCCATTGCTGGTCCTTGCTGTTCGACCTGATGGCGGGCCGGCGAGTCGCCCTGCACCGCTTCCGCGGTCTGCTGTCTCGCGCGGGCCAGGGTCTTACACCTACGCAACCCGTCTTGAACGCGAGCCGGACCAAAGGGGCTCTAGGTCCTGTCGCATTCCGGCTCGGGCGCGATACAGCCTGGTCTTGGTGGCCGCCAAAGTGATGCCCAGCTGCGCTGCCACTTCTTTTAAGGACAGGTTTGAAGCGGCGTAGAGAGCGTACGCTTCGCTCAGATGTTTCGGAAGTCTGGCGAATGCTTCCGAAAACGCCGAGGCGATTTCCCGCGACCACGTGGCGGTTTCTGGAGATGGGGTTCGGGAAGTGAGAACGTGCGGCTCGTGCCCGCCGCCGAGATCCTCCAGCTGTACCCATGCTGCTCTACGCCTCGCTTCACGAAGCTGCATCAGACAGCAATTCACAACTATGCGGGTAATCCAGGTCTTGAAACATGCTTCGCCGCGAAACCGGCGGAGGTGCCGGAAAGCCAACAGATACGCCGCTTGCACAGCGTCTTGGGAATCATCTTTGGAACGCAGAATACCGCGGGCGACCCGAAGGCAAGAGGCATAATGACGGCCGAACAATTCCGCTAAAGCCGCCTCGTCCCCCTGTCTGCCATGCGCGATCAGTTCGATTTCCGATTTTTCCTGCATATACCGTCCTATAAAGCGCCAGCCGCGGCAGCCTTTCCGCGGACAATCCCCAGCTTCCCCATCCTATGAATGAGAGTGGTCCTCGCCATACCCAGCCGCGCGGCGGCGCCGTCGCGACCGCCCACTACCCAATTAACCTCTCGGAGAACCTGCGTGATATGGTCGCGCTCAGCGTCAGCCAGGGTCCGGACCAGAGATGGCGTGTCGCCTCTTACTACACCTCTTAGTTCATGCGAAGGGAGGCGCAACTCCGGCCCCGGGCACAGGATCATGGCCCGCTCAATATAGTTTTGCAACTCACGGATATTTCCAGGCCAGTCATACTGTTGCAAGGGCGCCATTGCTTCGTCCGGGATATAGTTGAACTCCTTGTTCATTCGCCGTCCAAACTTGTCCACGAAGTGCCGCACCAGCAGTGGAATATCCTCCGGACGTTCTCTTAACGGTGGGAGCGCGATTGGGAAGACATTGAGGCGGTAAAACAGGTCGGCCCTAAAGCGGCGATCCAACACCATTTGCTCTAAATTTCGATTAGTGGCTGCAACCACGCGAACGTTAACTCGAATTGTCCGAGTGCTGCCGAGCCTCTCAAACTCCTGCTCCTGGAGAACTCGTAAGAGCTTGGGTTGGAGTTCCAGCGGCAGGTCGCCAATCTCATCCATGAACAGCGTTCCCCGGTCGGCTAATTGGAAGCGGCCAGTGGTTTGGGTCAAGGCCCCGGTGTAAGCTCCGCGCTCGTGCCCAAACAGCTCGCTTTCGAGCAGACCGGCGGGCATCGCGGCGCAGTTGAGTTTTACGAATGGACCGGAACTCCGCCGGCTCTCTTCGTGAACGGACCTCGCAATGAGCTCCTTTCCAGTGCCGGTCTCGCCCTGGATGAGCACAGCGGAATCTGTTGGAGCGACCATCTGGACCAACTTCCGGACCCGCCCTAATCCGAAGCTGGACCCAATCATTTCGCTTTCGCGCCGTATCGAGCTCAACGGTGCGCTAGCTATCATATTGACCACGGTTGCCATACTCAAATCTCCTTGGCCCCAGCGTTTTTGCAATACTAGGACCCCGCACTCTTACATTACGCGTGACCCGGGAAATATACATCCCAAGATCGAATGTTTCTTGGCTACCACTGCCGGTGGGGGCCAAGATACCGCAATAGTGGTAAGGCAGCCTCACATTCGAAATTAGGCGCTTGCTTTCAAACGCGCCGCGGAACCCTTTGTTTGCGATTTTGGTCATGGCATGCTCTTTCGCCGTATGATCCCCTGAGTAGAAATCTGAACCTTGGGAACGGGAACAGCACCACCCGATCCGATGAAGTTCCACTACTTCACGGTTCCAGTATTTGGAGGTGGAATCCGCCTACGATCGGCGCACGAGGGGCGGGAAAATAATTTCTCGGCGTCCGTACAGGCGAGCGTCCACGGAAAACGCGCCTGGACCAAGCGTCACAATGGCCCATAGAATCGTCAACCCAAAAACGGCGGCGGCTCTTGAATCGAACAGCGTCGGCGTACATGCCGGAATGAGGGAGAGCCAGGTCCCGAGGGCGCCTAGACCTACAAAGCTGCCGGCCAATGGCGTCAGAAAGCCGATCAGCAGCATGCTGGCGGCCACCATCGCCGCCAAACCAACAGTCCAGGCTGCCAGTGTAGGATCAGGCTCACTCACATAATATGTGCCCTGAACCAGAATGCCCAACCCGGCTACCATCCGCATCAGCAGCAGACCGGCGCCCGGCCATCCACTGGGAAAAGCAAAAAAAAGGCGTTGCACTAGGCTCCCCAGGGCCTGCACAAAACAGACCTACTACAGAGAATACTGATTGTTTCAGCCTGGTGAATCCCTCGCTGTTGGAATCTTTAGATACCACTATTAGGGGACTTACAACTGGATGATGCCCCGCCGCACTGCGATCGTGATGGCTTGAGTACGGTCCCGGGCTCGCAACTTGTCCATGATGTGCTTGATGTGAACTTTAACCGTTTCTTCGGAAATAGACAGATTATCTCCGATATCGCGGTTGCGATTTCCGCCGGCGACTTGCCGGAGCACCTCGACTTCCCGGGGGGTGAGCGCTTCGTCGCTCATGTGTTCGGCTAAATGCGATACCACCTCGGGAGGAACCCGCTTCTTGCCGCCATGCACTTGTCGAATCACCTGCACCAACTCGCTGGGCGGCATGCTCTTCAGAAGGTAACCTCGAGCTCCCGCTTCCAAAGCCCGGTGAATCTCAACGTCACCTTCGAAAGTGGTCAGCATCACGATGCGAGCTTCCGGAGATTCGGCGCGAATAGCAATCATGGCATCGATTCCGCTCTGATCCGGAAGTCTTAAATCCATGAGGGTCACATCCGGCCGGTGTTCCCGATGGTATTGGATCGCTTCGGTGGCGTTTGTGGCTTGCGCGACCAGCACCATATCCGGCTGGTTGCTGATGATGGTGGCGATCCCTTCCCGCAGAAGGGGGTGGTCGTCGACGCTGAGAATACGGATCTGAGCTGGTTCGGTCATATCCTTCTCTCATTCTGGACCGGCGATTGACCAACATCCGCTTTTAACCGCCAGCTCTTTCGGAGCCGATGAAGCACGCCATCCGGTGGCTGCTCAAACGCAACGCGGCCTGGAACCAAGAGTTCAACTTCCGTTCCCGCCGAGGCGCGGCTGAAGATTTGAATCCGGGCTCCGATGCGATCGGCGCGCTCCCTCATTCCCGTGATGCCCCAGTGCCCATCCTGGCCTGTCCGTAGTATGCCGGAATCGATTCCGCAGCCGTTGTCGCGTACCAGCAGACGAAGTTGGCTGGCGCCATATCTTAGTTCTACCTCGATTTGGCTTGCCCGGGCGTGACGAAACGCGTTCGTCACCGCCTCCCGGCCAATCCGATAGACTTCGTCACGAAGCAGCGGACGGAGCGGCTTTTTCTGGCCTTCCACAGTGACACGGTACGCGACGCTCGCCGCGTTCATTTTCTTTGGGTCAAGCTCCTCCTGAATTCCCGCGAAGGCCTGCGCCAAATCCAGGGATACCGTGCCCGAGGAACGGAGTCCTCGAACGGCATTCCTGCCTTCTTCGATCACCTGCCCCATTAGTTGCAGCGCTCGCGTCAGGGTCGGTTTGGCTGGCGAATTCTCGGGCAAGAGATCGGTGGCGACGTGAAGCTGCATCGAGGCGCTTAGGAATCCTTGCAGTAAAGTGTCGTGCAGTTCCTGAGCGATGCGGGTTCGCTCCGCCAAACGCTCATCGAAGCGGGCATTGATGCCGGCCGCGATCCGTCGCACACGCAGCCTGTAAAGCAGCGAAAGCAGAATGATAGCGCTTAAAACGCAGAGTAGACGGAACCAGGCCGCTTGGAACCAGGCCGGCGAGACGTTGAAATTCAAAGTCGCACCCGCGTCGTTCCAAACGCCGTCGTTGTTGGCGGCGATGACGTGGAATTTGTAGGCTCCGGGGCGAAGCTTGGTGTAATATGCCTGCCGGCGGTTGCCAGCGCTCTGCCATCCGCTATCTACGCCATCCAGCTTGTAGCGAAACTGCACGCGCTCGGGGATCGCCAGGCTCAGCGCGGTGTAGTCGATTTCCAGATTCTCAGTGAGTGCTGGAAGAACAAGTTTCTTTGAAGCTGCGTAGCTTTTCGAGCTCGAGATAACCGCGGAAATTACCACCGTGGGCGCCAGACCATTACGATTTTGTGCCAGGGCCGCCGGGTTCAGCCATGCGATGCCTTTAGTGGTCGCAAACCACAGGCGGCCATCGGATGCTTCGACCACGGATGGCTCCGGGAGCTTTTCTCCAGAGAGACCCCGTAGACCATCCCGTTCATCGAAGCGCTCGGCGGGAACAGCGAAACCGGGGCCGCGGAGCCACTTCTTCAAGTCGGCGGCGGGGACGTGCGTGACGCCTGAGAAACCATTCATCCAAAGATCGCCTGTTTCAGTCTCGACCAGGCCTGACACCCTGCCGGGCATCTCCGGATCTGCCCATTGCATCGTGTAAAAGTGACCCCCTGTAAATAGCTGAACCCCTCCTGGTCCTCCCAGCCACACGCGATCGCCCCGGATCGACATCGTGGTTTCTGAGATATCGCGCGCCTCGCGGATGAATGTGTGGTAAGTGGATCCGTCCCACTCGACCACTTTGTTAGAAAATGCAAACCAGATGTTTCCTGCCAAGTCATCTGCCATGGCGCCAATCACGCCAGGCTTTCTGCCCAGAGCTTTGTTCTGGTTGATCCATGCTCCGTTCGAGAGGTGATAAATTCGGCCGCTCCGAGCCAGAATCCAGGGGTCGTTATTGCGATCCGCCGCCACCGATACTACGGCGTCGAGGTCCTCCTCGGGATAGTGCAGCGGAGAGAAGCCTGCGCCCGAAGACCGCCACAAATGGAAGTTGCCGGCGCCGGCGGACCAGATCGTTCCATTGTGATCGCGGCGAATGCATATGGGATCGACTGTCTTAGGGAAACCTAAGATGGAGCCATCCGCCGTCACCTGAGTAAGCGGCAAGTTGCTATTGCCGGTCCACACAGAACCACCATCGCCGGCAGCGATGTTAAACTCACGCTGTTGCGCCGGCGGGAGCGTAACCGAGAAAAGCACATTGCGCCGCAGCCGGTCGAGACCGGAATTCGTTCCCACCCACGCGCTGCCCTCGCGATCGATCAGCACCTTCCACGCCGCATCCGAACTGAGCCCCGTGCCGGGTGTGAAGCTTTCGCTTGCAGCCGTTTCCACCGTTAGCGGCGTCGACCATTGCTCTACGTGATCAAACCGTTGCACGCCCTTGTCGTTCACTGCCCACAGCGAGCCGTCCGGGGCGAAAGTGAAATCGCCGAATTGAGGATTCCGTTTGTGCACTTGGCCCCGCGGCGGCGAGTAGGCTCGCGCATCCAATTTGCTTGTGACCCGGCGAAGCCCCTGATCGTCCGAAAGCCAGATCGTCCCGTCGGGCGCTTGATGCAGGAACGCATAACTGGTCGACGGGCCGTTGCCATACTCGCTTTCCTGAAATTTCGACTGGCCGCTTGGCAGAAACAAAAGCGGGCCCTTGCGAGTCTTCACCCACAAGGTTCCGTCGCTATCCTCGAAGAGCCCCGCGGCGAAGCCCCCCGCGTATCCCTGTTTCGGCCCAACCGCCTCACATACCGACCCTCGCAGATGGAACAGGCCGCCCGCTCCTTGCACCCATAGCGAACCATCGCGGTCCTCGACCAGCTTTCCCATTTTCCGGGTCGGAGTACAGCGCCGGTCTCGAAATTCAGTGAGCCGCCCCTCTTTCCAGAAAAGCAGCCCTGCGCCTTCCGTGGTCAGCCAAAGCCCGCCGGAGGACGAGAGGAACACTGAGTCGATCTCGCTGCTGCGCGCGGCTCCGAGCGTCGCTTCAGCTACAGACTGAAATCGAACTCCGTCGAAGCGCAAGACCCCGTTCGATGTTGTAAGCCAAAGGTATCCCTCGGGAGATTGCTTGATATCGAAAACCGCGCCGACATCGTTCCACTCTGTGTGATGGAAGTTTGCGGACGCGCCGTATGGAGCTACAGTTGCGCCGCCGGCCGCTGAAACCAGTCCCGGAATAAGAGAAACGCCAAGCACCCATCCGAACTTCTGGAGAATTTCCCGCATGATCCGAGCTTTGCGATTGTACAGCGAAAGCTGTTTTCTAAATGTTAGCTTGCTTGGATGCTGGAGCGAATCCCTCGGCTGCAGGGTGTTGCAATACCTCTTTCGAGGTATTGACGGCGGGAGCCGACCTTTGAGAAATCCTGGAGGCCGCTGCGTCTTTGCGTCCCAGGACCTTGGTGCTTTGGAGAACAGGCGTGGTCGCTGGCACTTCCACCAGCCGACTCCGCGTTCAAATGAGCCGCTGTGTCGTCCGTCCGCTCAGTCCTTGGCCCTCACTGCTTCGCGTAGTTTGCCGCAGTGGCGTGCGGCTCGCCGAAATAGGGAAAATCCGGGCGCATCAGCCGCTTATCGGGCGCCACGCCATCGCCGAGAGCCGTGTTCGTGGCCAGCGAAAGAATCACGTCCATCACGTCGTCGCAGAGGCTGCGGCCGTTGAAGGCGGCAAAGGTGAATGCGGCGGGCGTGTCCAATTCGTATGGAAGGACGCCTGGGCAGAGGCGCGCGAGGAGTTGCGTAGCGTAGGCGGATGGGTCGGCCGCTGAGTCGGCCAGCGCGGTGACTTTTTCCACGAAATCGCGGAACGGCTTGGAGAACAGCGCCACTTCGTCCGCCGGGACCGCGCGGTTGTAGTTTTCCGATGCGTCGTGCAGCGAAGGATCGGAGAGCAGGATGTGGGTGATCATCGGCAGGCCCCAACGCGATACCTGCACCTCCGGCGCGTGCCCGTAGAGCGATGCGGTGGCCCAGGCGTGCACCACACCTCGGCCGATCAGGCTGCTGGGGACCTCGAGGACGATGGCGGTGACATTGTTGCCGCCGAAGAAGTTCTGGCGATTCTGGAACGCCTCCGGGGCAAACCGGTTTTCGGACCACAGAGCTTTTCTGAAGGCACCGAAACCGGCGCCATCGGTGGCGAACAGATCGGGCGCGAGGCCTGCGTACGCCAGGCAGCCCTGATCCGCTTTCACGACGCGTCCCGTATTCCCGGAAATGATGAGTTCGCCCGCGGCACCCTTCAGAGCGTCCGCTCCGGTGGCGCGCCGGACCGCGAAGGTCTGAACGTGCCGGTGCTCGCCGCCATCGGCGTGGGCGGGCGCGCCGAACTGGACCTTGAAGGCGACGTCTTCGCGAAGATCGCGATCCGTGTCGAA
>Ga0210386_10002091_pt1 | contig 17439 bp, 13 predicted proteins | sample IncBWH32OmetaG_FD_160091 | JGI IMG/M metagenome (GOLD analysis project Ga0210386, IMG submission 160091) | Forest soil microbial communities from Barre Woods Harvard Forest LTER site, Petersham, Massachusetts, United States - Inc-BW-H-32-O ... | reverse complement strand
ATTCCCGGTGGATCAAACGTTCGTGTGGTAAGTTTCGAGGGGCTGACATTACACGTGGTTCCGGCTGAGCACTCCGCGCTCGCAAAATAAATTGCTCTTGCACACGGTGGAAATCCGCAGACAATGAGTCGGGCAGCAGGCGAGGAGGAAATATGGATCTTTCGAGTTTTTCACTGTACGGAGTAATGATCGCGCTGTTTATCGGTTTTATCTGGTTCTGGAATTCCGTGAATGTGCTGAAGGAGTGGGAACGTGGCGTGGTTTTGCGCCTTGGGCGCATGATGCCAAATGCGAAAGGTCCGGGGCTATGCCTCGTTTTTTATCCGATCGAGACGCTGACCCGTGTCTCTTTGCGAATCGAAACTCTGGATGTGCCTTCGCAGGACATCATCACGCGTGATAACGTATCAGTGAAAGTAAATGCGGTCGCTTATTTTGCGGTGGTCGACGCGAATCTTGCGGTGTCGCGCGTGCAAAATTATATGTACGCGACTTCGCAGAAGGCGCAGACCACGCTGCGCAGCATCGTCGGACAATTTGAGCTGGATGAAATTCTCGCCGAACGCGAAAAAGTAAATAGTAAACTGCAGGTGATACTTGACCAGGATACCGAGCCCTGGGGTATTAAGGTAACTAAGGTGGAAGTCAAGCAGGTTGATATTCCGGAACAGATGCAGCGCGCGATTGGCCGGCAAGCGGAGGCGGAACGAGAGCGGCGCGCAAAAGTGATTCACGCGGAAGGTGAAGCGCAGGCTTCCGCGAAATTGGCTGAGGCCGCGCAAGTGCTCGCAACTCAGCCCGCTGCGATTCAACTTCGTTACCTGCAGACCCTTACCGAAATTGGCGTGGAAAAAAATACAACGATTGTGTTCCCGTTGCCGATCGATATCATTAATGAGTGGGTACAGGCGATCGGGTCCAGAAAACAATAGATGGCGTCAAATACAAGAAAAAGCGGCAGTGATTTTGTTCTGGAAAGCAGACACCTGGTCGGATTGTTTCTGCTTCTCGTCGTCATTTTTGGCGTGGTTTTTACGCTCGGTTATTTGATGGGGCGCAGCCAGGGCGATTCCAGAAGTCGTACCGTAATTGCCGCTCCGGCCGAACCCGGCACGTCTGCCGCTGTTCCTCCATCCTCGAAATCCAAGGCCAAGCCCGAACCGCCGCCGGACGATACTCAGGCGCAAAAAACAAATTCCGATTGGGATTTTTATCATTCCGCTGATCCGCAGGCGAATTCCGACCATTTGCAGCCTCCTCCAAAGGCTGCAACTCCTCCCGCAGCTGCGTCCAAAGCTGCTCCTCCCGTAAAGGCTGGAAAATCGGGCAAGGCAACCGGCGGATTGGGCGGTCCGTTGATTCCGAAAGGCACGATCATGCTGCAGGTCGCGGCCGTGTTGCATCAGGACGATGCGCTGGCCCTGGCGCAAGCGCTGCAAAAGAAAAAATTTCCAGCTATCGTGATTCCGCCCAGCGCGGACAAATATTACCGCGTTCAAGTCGGGCCCTACCCCGACAATCAGACGGCAGCCACCGCGCGCACTGAGTTGGAAACGAATGGATTCAAATCAATTACCAAGCGCTAGTACGCTTCCCGGTGCCGGCGACCAGATTTATTTGCCAACGAGTGAATAAACGCATGTGGGCTATTGTGATTCTGGAATAGCCTTGCTAATTTCGCACTAAATTACACTTAAAATATTCAGCCGTGGGAAATTCGCTTCACTTAAATTTCCCCAAAGCTACCGCAGGAAGATGCGCAGCAAGACTTCACTTGGGGGATTTCCGTGGGAGAAGAAAAAATTGAGGAACGGCGGCTAAAGAAACGCCATCTGTTTTCCGCATCAACAGAAATTACGGAATTAACATCGGGCGCGCGTTTCTCAACGCGCGCAGCTGACTTAAGTTTGCAGGGATGCTACCTGGATTCTCTGAACCCACTTGAAATAGGTACAAAAATTCGGGTGCGGATCATGTGGGACGGAGCCGAATTAACGTGCTCGGCGCTCGTGCGCGATTCGCAACCCGGATTGGGGATGGGGGTCGCCTTCACGGATATGGACGACGCTCGCAAAGCACTTCTTCAAGGATGGATTGAAAAACTTGATCCGGCGGGGAGCTCCGATCAAGCTACGCCTTCCATTTCAGAAATCAGCAAACCGGTTCCGAATCCTGAAACGAAAGAAAACCTGGCGCTAAGGTTGATAGACCTTCTTCACAAAAAGGGCCTGCTTAACGCCAGCGAAGTCTCTGGCTTGCTCCGGGATAAAATCTAGCAAGCGTTTCGAACGTGCCGCATTCCACACAGAGCAGGCCAAGGACGATTTGCCGCCTGAACCGCCAACCTCTCTGTTTTGATTTTGTGCAGCGAACGCGCGAACGGTCTACAATGCCGTGGCTATGAACTTGTCGAGGGCTGTGCGTCTGTTGCTTGCAATATGTTCCGGCCTCGCGCTGGCGCTGGCGTACCCATTATTCAATATCCAAATTCTGGGATGGATTGCGCCGGCCCTCTTGATTGTTGCTGTGGTCGGCGAGCGGCCGCGATTTGCGATTCTGCTGGGATTTGCGCAGGGCGCGGTGTATTTTGGACTTAGCCTGCCTTGGTTTTATAACGTCATGCGGCAGTATGGTCCCCTCCCCGTTGTGCAAGCCGCGGGTGTATTCCTTCTAGTCGTCCTCGTTTTGTCCATATTCCATGCGGTGTTTGCCGCGACCATTGCCTGGCTGGGAAAAATTTCCGTGGAACGCGCGTGTTTCGCCGCGCCGTTTCTTTGGGTGGCTCTGGAATTTGCCACGATGTACATGCCTGCCATCGGTTTTCCCTGGAATTTGCTCGGCTATGTGGCCGCGAGAAATTTGGCATTCGTCCAAATAACGGCAATCACGGGAATTTTTGGGCTCTCGTTTCTGGTCGCGGCTTACAACAGTCTTGTTGCGTGGGCCATCCTGCGATTCATTCAACATAAAAAAACGGAATGCAAATTGTTGGGGGGCGCGACAGCCGCACTCTTTATAATCGCAGGTGTGGGGCCGCAATTCGTACCGAAAGTTACGGCGGATCATGTTGCGCATTTGGTGCAAACAAATTTTCCAGTTTCCAACGGCTATCCGTCGGACTGGATGAAAACCCACGCCGCGGAAATGGATCAGCTGGAGCAGATTAGCATCGAGGCGGCGCAAAAAATTTCCGGCATCGTCGTGTGGCCGGAAGTTCCCGCGCCATTTTCTCTCCAGGACGCGGATTTTCATTCGCGCGCCATGCGCATCGCGCGCGGCGCGGGGAACGGGTTTTTGGTCGGTGTGATCGACTGGAAGCCGCTGGGCAATGGCCAGGTTGGCGCAAGCAACAGCGCCGCGCTGCTCGGCGAAAACGGCGAACTCGATTTTATATATGACAAGATTCACCTCGTGCCGTTCAGCGAATACGTGCCGTGGCGGAATTGGTTTTTCTTTGCGCGTGATTTGACCAGCTTGATCGGCGATTTCCAGCCCGGCTCGCAATTCAAAGTGGGAAAAATTGGAGGTGGCCCTGCAAGCGTCTACATTTGCTATGAAGCAATCTTTCCAAATGAAGTGCGGCGTTTCACGCTCGCCGGTGCGCAACTTTTTATAAATATTTCGGACGATGGCTGGTTCGGCGGTTCGGGCGCTCCGCAGCAGCACCTGGCGATGGCTCGCGTGCGGGCTGTGGAAAACCGCCGGTGGCTTTTGCGCGACACGAATGACGGAATCACGGTTTCCGTCGATCCCTACGGGCGAATCGTCGCACGCATGCAGCAGAATATTCGCGGCGAACTGGACGCCCCCTACGCATTTCGCTCAGACATGACGCTGTATACGCGATGGGGAGACTGGCTGCCGTGGCTGTGCGTTCTCCTCGCGCTCGTGTTACTGTTGATGGCTGCGCGCGGCATGCAAGCGCGCAAAATTTCCTGATTGAGCGGGACATCCCATCATGATGATTGAAGATTTACAGCGGCAGCAGGACGATCTTCGCAAGCGCATCGAACTCGTGCGGAGTTATCTTTGACGTTACACGCAGCCGCGACACCATAGCCTCCCTCGAAAAGAAAATTGCGCTGCCTGATTTCTGGGGGGACCAGGAACAGGCTCAGAAAGTCATGCAGCAGCGCAAAGCGGCCGAGGCGGTCCTCGCCTCGGACACGAAGCTGGCGACCATGGCCAGCGACATCGAAACCTATTTTCATCTGGCCGAAGAAGAAAAAGATTCGGCGCAGCGCGATTCGCTGCTCAAGGAAACCGAGCGCGAAATGACCGCCGCGGAAACCTACGTTTCCGAGCTTGAAACCGTCACCCTGCTCACCGGTGAAAACGATCACCTCAACGCCATTATGACCATCAAGCCCGGCGCGGGCGGAATGGAATCGCAGGACTGGGCTGAAATGCTGCTGCGCATGTATCTGCGCTGGGCGGAGCAGAAGGGATTCACTGCAACCGTGATGGACTTGACCCCAGGAGAAGGCGCAGGCTTGAAGTCGGCGACTGTGCGCGTCGAAGGCCAGAATGCATTCGGATTTTTGTCCACAGAAAGCGGCGTGCATCGCCTGATCCGTATTTCGCCCTTCGACCAAGCCGCGCGGCGCCATACCTCTTTCGCTTCCGTTTTCGTTATTCCGGAAATTGACGATCAAATTGATATCGTCGTGAAGCCGGAGGAAATTCGCCTGGACACATTCCGCGCGGGCGGCGCGGGCGGCCAAAACGTAAACAAAGTGGAAACCGCGGTGCGCATCACACACATACCCACAGGGATCGTCGTGCAATGCCAGAACGAGCGCAGCCAGCACAAGAATCGCGAGCTGGCCATGAAGTGGCTTCGCTCCCGCCTGTATGAAGTGGAGGTCGAAAAGCGCCAGGCTGAGACCCGCAAGATGGACGAAACCAAGCGCGACATCAGTTTTGGCAGCCAGATTCGCACATACACTTTGCAACCCTATCGCCTGATCAAAGATCACCGCACAAAATTTGAAATGGGCGATGTCGATCGCGTGCTCAACGGCGATCTTGATCCATTTATCCGCCATTATTTGTTGGCGCGGCGAAAAGGCACACTAGGCATGGCGGCCGAAACGGAAGATGATTCGTAATCGTTATGCGCCAGTCGATGATCTCCGCGAACCGTTCAACTCACTTCTTTCGCTATTAAGCGTTTGCTAAATCCGTTTGGCCTCAATTCGTTGACATGGGTGTAGTCGCATGTTAGCGTCGATTTGGGTCAAAATAGTTCTTGGGATGCAGCCATAACCGCGATTTTTTGCGGATTATTTTAGATAGAGGTGCTGGCTTGAGCGATAAGAATCGCAAATTTTTGTTTACGTCGGAATCCGTGACCGAAGGTCACCCGGACAAGATTGCCGATCAGGTTTCTGACGCGGTACTGGACGCCGTGCTCACGGCGGACCCCATGGGGCGCGTGGCCTGCGAAACGCTCGTGACCACCGGACTCGTCATGGTGGCCGGCGAAATTACGACTACTGCCGTGCTGGACTATTCCGACCTTGCCCGCGACGTAATTCGCGACGTCGGCTACACGCGCGCCAAATTCGGCTTCGACGCCGAAACCTGCGCCGTGATTTCCTCGCTCCATCGCCAGTCTCCGGATATTGCCATGGGCGTTGACACGGGCGGAGCAGGCGACCAGGGCCTGATGTTCGGCTTTGCCTGCGATGAAACAGAAGAGTTGATGCCACTCCCCATCACGCTCGCTCACAAGCTGGTGAAACGTCTGTCTGATGTTCGCCGGCAGGGCATTGTTGACTTCTTCCGTCCTGACGGCAAATCGCAGGTGACGGTTGAATATCACGGCGACAAGCCCGTACGTGTGGACGCCGTAGTCATCTCGACGCAGCACAGTGAATCCGTTTCGAACGCGGACCTGCAAAATGTAATCCGCGACGAAGTCATCCGCAAAGTGGTTCCCGCCGAACTGATGGACAAAAACACAAAATTTCACATCAACCCGACCGGCCGCTTCGTAGTGGGCGGGCCGATGGGTGACGCGGGCCTCACGGGCCGCAAGATTATTGTGGACACCTATGGCGGATACAGCCGGCATGGCGGCGGTGCGTTTTCCGGCAAAGATCCTTCGAAGGTCGATCGCTCGGCTTGCTACATGGCGCGCCATGTCGCCAAGAATCTGGTGGCTGCGGGAGTCGCGCGCAAGGTGGAAGTACAACTCGCCTATGCGATTGGCGTCGCGGATCCTGTTTCAGTTATGGCCGATACGTTTGGCACGGGCACGATTCCCGATGAAAAAATCACGGATTTAATTCGCAGCACCTTCAAACTGACTCCGCGCGGGATCATCGAATCGCTGAATCTGCGTCGACCTGTCTACCGCCCCACGGCATCCTTCGGCCATTTCGGACGCACAGGCCCTGGATTTACATGGGAATTGACGGACAAGGCGGATTCGATTCGCAGTCAGGCTGGACTCAGCGGAAAAGAAGTTGTGGCCCGGCACTAAGCCCAAACACTTTTGTTTCAATTCAATTGGCGGGTAACCCACAGGCGATAGCTTGTGCGACTTGAAAGACAGGAGAGATTCGCGTGACAAATATTACGCAGAGCACGGCGGGGGACGTTCGCGATATTAAACTCGCGGAGACTGGTAAACGAAAAATCGAATGGGCCAATCAGCAGATGCCCGTTCTTCAGCTGATCCGCAAGCGATTCATCAAGGAGCAGCCGCTGAAGGGCGTGCGCCTTTCCTTGTGCTTACACGTGACCAGCGAAACGGCAAACCTGGCCATTACTCTGCGCGACGGCGGCGCTGATCTGGTGTTGTGCGCATCGAACCCTCTTTCGACGCAGGATGAAGTCGCGTCCTCACTCATCAAGGATTATGGAATTCCGACGTACGCGATCAAGGGCGAAGACAACGCCACGTATTACGCGCACTTGAACGCCTGCATCGATCACAAGCCGCAAATGACCATGGACGACGGCGCGGACCTCGTGACGTTGCTGCTGACGAAGCACCAGCACCTCGTGAAAGACGTAATCGGCGGCACGGAAGAAACGACGACAGGCGTGATTCGCTTGCGCGCTATGGCCAAAGACGGAACATTAAAATATCCCGTGATTGCGGTGAACGATGCGGAGACGAAGCATTTCTTTGACAACCGCTACGGCACGGGCCAATCCACGATTGACGGCATTATCCGCTCGACGAACCTGCTGATTGCCGGACTCAAAGTCGTGGTCGCCGGATACGGCTGGTGCGGCAAGGGCGTGGCGATGCGCGCCAAGGGATTAGGCGCGGACGTGATCGTCACCGAAATCAATGCGGTGCGCGCGATCGAAGCCGTGATGGATGGTTTCCGCGTGATGCCCATGGCGGAAGCCGCCAAGATCGGCGACATCTTCGTCACCGTGACTGGAAATAAATCGGTATTGGCCCACGACTCCTTCGAGCGCATGAAGGATGGCGCGGTAATCTGCAACTCGGGACACTTCAACGTCGAGATCGATATCCCCGCGCTGGAAAAAATGTGCAACGGCAAAAAAATCGCGCGCCCATTCGTCGAGGAATATTCCACAAAGGACGGACGCAGGATTTATCTGCTGGGCGAAGGTCGCCTCATCAATTTAGCCGCGGCGGAGGGGCATCCGGCCGCCGTGATGGATATGAGCTTCGCCAACCAGGCGCTCTCGGCCGAATACATGCTGAAGCATGCTTCGGAGCTGAAGCCTGAAGTTTACGTTGTGCCCGAAGCAATCGATCGCCAGATCGCCAAGCTCAAACTCGAATCGATGGGCGTCCAGATGGACAAGCTCACGCCCGAGCAGGAGTTGTACCTGGCCAGTTGGTCGGAAGGCACGTAAAAGTATTCTCAGATTTTCTCAGCATTTGTTTTTTTCTGTGTTCTCGGTGTCAAAGCGTTTGCCTTTGTTTTTTGTTTTCGTTTTCGTGAATCCATGATGCGGGACTTCGCCAACTGGGCGCTGGAAACCGCGAAGGTCCGCGGCGCAACTTACGCGGACGCCCGCGTCATGGATATCCGCCTCCGCGATCTCTCCACGAAAAACGGGCAAGTCGGCACACTCTCCGAATCGGAATCCTACGGCATCGGCATTCGCGTGATCGCGCAGGGTTCGTGGGGCTTCGCTTCCACCGACCGCCTGACGCGGGAGGGAATTGCCGCGTGCGCCGCGCATGCGGTGTCCATCGCCAAAGCGTCGGCCTCGGCCAAGCTGCGCAAAGTGGAAATGGTTCCAGTCGCGGCCTATCAGGACACCTGGCAGAATCCGTACATCAAAGACCCCTTTCAAATTCCAATTGAGCGACAACTCGATTTGTTGCTTGCAGCCGACCGCGAAATGTCGCGAGTGAAGGGCGTCACGGTGTCAGAAACTTCTATGACACTTCGCCGCATAGAGCAATTTTTCGCTTCGTCCATTGGATCGGCCATTCACCAGATCAAAATGCAGTCCGGCGCGGGAATCTGCGCAACTGCGTTTGCGGGAAATGAAATTCAAAAACGCTCCTACCCGAATAGTTTTGGCGGGCAGCACATGCTTGCCGGCTACGAGCTTGTCGAGTCGCTTGACCTGGTGGGCAATGCGCCGCGCGTTGCGGAAGAGGCTGTAGCGCTGCATTCGGCGGCGCCGTCTCCCGCTGGTCCCCACACATTAATTCTTGACAGCTCGCAGCTCGGCTTACAGATTCACGAATCCATCGGTCACCCCATCGAACTGGACCGCGTGCTGGGCATGGAAGCGAATTTTGCGGGCATGAGTTTTCTGACGCTCGAAAAACTGAACAAATTGAAATATGGGTCTGAAATCGTCAACGTAGTTGCCGATGCGCGCCTCGAACACGGTCCCGGCCTCGGAACATTCGGATATGACGATGAAGGCGTCCCTGCGCAGTGCACTCCGATTATTTCTGACGGCCTGTTCACCGGATACTTGTCCAATCGCGAGACCGCGATTTCCATTGGCGAGAAAACTTCCGGCGGCACCATGCGCACGGAATCCTGGAACCGCCTGCCGATCATCCGCATGACCAACATCAGCATTCTTCCCGGCACATGGCGCTTCGACGATTTAATTGCAGATACGGATGGCGGCGTGTACATGGAAACGAATCGCTCGTGGTCCATCGACGACCGCCGATACCAATTTCAATTCTCCACGGAAATTGCTTGGGAAATAAAGGGCGGCAAAAAAACGCGCATGCTGAAAAATCCCAGCTACAGCGGTATCACCACGGAATTCTGGAACAGCTGCGACGCAATTTGTTCGCGCGAAGATTGGACGCTATGGGGCACGCCGAATTGCGGCAAGGGCCAGCCCATGCAGACAATGGGCACAGGCCACGGCGCGGCCCCCGCGCGCTTCCGCAATATTAAATTGGGCGCAGCATTCGCAAAGCCGTAATGGTTTTAAGTGGCATAGGCTTCAGCCTGTGCGGGTTTTGGCCTTGCAAGGACTAACCCCGCACAGGCTGAAGCCTATGCCACAAAAAGCAACATATTCCGGAACCAGAGGATTTGTGGCTAAGAAGAAGACAAAACCCGCGAAGAATGCCCACGCAGCCACGCCCCGCAAATCCGGCTCGGCCGTCGCTGGCCTGCATCTGCTTTCCGACGCGGAGTTCCGCCGGATTGCCGAAAAAATTTTTAAATTGAGCGACGCGGACGAAACCGAAGTCGAGATCGGCATGACGTCCGACGCGCTCACGCGTTTCGCGAACAACACGATTCACCAGAACGTCGCCGAGCAGGTTTTAAATGTTTCCGTGCGTACCGTGCTCGACGGCCGCACGGCACGCGCCACCACCAACAAGACGGACGAAGATTCGCTGCGGCGCGTGGTGGAGACCGCGAAGACGCTGGCGCGCAGCCAGCCGCGCAATCCCGATTCGCTACCAATGCCCGGCCCGCAAAAATACACAAAAGTTGCGCGCTATTTTGAAAACACGGCGCACGCCACGCCCGCCGATCGCGCTCGCGCCGTGGTAAAAGTCGCGCAATTGGCGGAAAAAAACAAGCAAACCGCGGCTGGAATTTTTGCAACGGGCGTCACGCAATTCGCGATTGCCAACTCGCGCGGCCTCTTCGCTTCGCACCGCCAGACGCGCGCCGAATTTTCGATCACCATTCTGGAATCCGATTCCTCCGGCTGGGCCAAGTCCAATTCGCCGGACCTCGCGCAAATCGATCCGGTGGCATTGGCCAAGAGTGCCAGCGAAAAATCCGCCGCGTCGCGCAAGCCGTCCGAAGTTGCGCCCGGAAAGTGGACAGTAATTCTCGAACCTTCGGCTGCGCTTGATCTCGTTGGTTTTCTTTTTTACGATTTTGCGGGCACGGCGATGGCGGACCAGCGCTCGTGTTTTAACCGGCGCATGGGCAAGCGCGTGATGGGAGAAAACATTTCGCTGCACGATGACGCGTACCACCCGCTGCAATCCGGCGCGCCCTTCGACGGAGAAGGAATCCCGCGCCAGAAAATTCTGCTGGTAGACAAAGGCGTTCCCACGAACCTCGTGTACTCGCGCGCTACCGCCAAAAAAATGAAAACCAAGCCCACGGGGCACGGCTTGCCCTTGCCCAACGACATGGGCGAAGCGCCCATGAATCTGGTCTTCACCGGCGGCAATTCTTCGTTGGACGAAATGGTGCGCTCCACGGAAAACGGCATCCTGGTCACGCGCGTCTGGTACATCCGCGACGTCGATCCCTACGAAAAATTGTTGACCGGCATGACGCGCGACGGAACGTTTCTAGTGCGGGACGGCAAACTGGCAGGCGGCCTGCGAAATTTTCGCTTCAATCAAAGCGTCCTCGAAATGCTTTCGAACGTCGAGCTGCTGGGCCCATCCGTGCGCGCCGCCGGCGAAGAATCCTTCGACATGGTCGTCCCCTCAATGAAAGTCCGCAATTTTAATTTCTCCGAAGTCACGAAGTTCTAGTGGGATTGCACCTTTGAATTTCAGCTAACTCATCCGAATCCGCCTTCTCTCCGTAACATCTAAGTAGTGGTACATTCGAACAAAGACATATGGACCGACGCAGATTCATTTCGATTGCCGGTGGCGCGGGGCTGGGGATACTGCTGCCCTATGCGGTGTATCGTTCACTGGCGTATGGGTTTGGGGCGGCGAATGTTGACGTTAAGGGCTACGAAAAATTTGGGCCGGAGGCGGCGCTGCGGGCAATTGCGCCAGTGGACCAGTTTTACGTGACATCGTCGCATAGCGAGCCTGCGGTTGACGTTAACAAGTGGTCCTTGACGATTGACGGCCTCGTGACGGACCCGCTGCATTTTGATTATGATGACATTCGAAAGCTGGCGCCCTACGAAACGACGCTAACGCTGGAATGCATTTCGAATGAAATCGCGGGCGGCCTGATCGATACAGCCAACTGGCGCGGCACGCTGCTTCGTCCGCTACTTGAACGCGCCGGACCGAAAGCGAATGCGAAGTACGCGATCCTTTATGCGGCGGAAGGCTATACGACAGGCCACACGATCGAGCGGCTGTCGCGCGGCGCCAATTTTCTCGCCTATGACATGGACGGCGAACCGCTTACGCGCATTCACGGATTTCCGTTGCGCGTGCTGATGCCGGGAATTTACGGGATGAAAACGCCGAAATGGCTCACGCGCATCGAGCTGGTCGACAAGAGCCACCTGGGCTACTGGGAGTGGATGGGCTGGTCGAACGATGGCGAGCGGCAACTGCAGTCAGTGATCACCGATCCGCATGGCTCAACGCAGATTGCCGGACAGAGTTTCGTAGTGACAGGATGGGCGATTGCGAATGCCGCGGGCGTTTCCAAAGTGGAAATTTCTACGGACGGCGGCGCAACCTGGAATGCGTGCACAATATTCAGCAATCCGATGCCATCGCAGGTCTGGGCCTTCTGGCGCTACGTGTGGGCGAATCCGGCGAGCGGGAAGCACGAGATTCAAGTGCGAGCAACGGACGGCAATGGAAAATTGCAAACGTCGTCAAAGTCGGGCGAATGGCCGGATGGCGCGACGGGCTATCACACGGTTGAGGTGAATGTGGGATGATGCTGTGATTCGTGAGTAGTGATTTGTAATTCGTGAACTACTCTCGACTGAAACGCTCTGACTTATTCGACCTTTCTCTGCAATCTTATCGCAAAAAATACGCTGTTCGGTTTTACTAGCGGCGGCGTCTCGCAGGAGGTTTTCTGCTCGATCTGGCTACACGAAAAGTTGCCGGCGAGACGCCGGCGCTACGACAACATGTCGAATTGCAGGAGTCTAGCAATCATTGCGATGATTTGATTGGTTGAGGCGGGTAGCGTGCTACAATTTCGGCGATCTGCTCTTCACGAATCACGATTCACGGCGTCACAAACGTCAAGCTGTTCACAGCCTTGGCGATCACGTTTTCCTGAACCTGGATCAGATCGGAATCCGCCCACGTCATTCCCAGCAAAGTGTATGCTTCGCCGCCCTTCAGCAATGTTAAAAGAGTCACCGACCAATCGCGGCCGTCGGCAGTTCCGCGCGCGCGCTGTTCGACTGCGGGAAAGCCTGCTACGGATAATTGGCGGCTCGAAATCTGTCTGTAATTTTCGTACACATCACTCAGCTCTTTAACGGTTTTTGCAGCATGCGCGTCCAGAGAATCCTTGGCGTGAGCGCGGCCAATAACGAGCAGCGTGGTTTGATCGAGTGTTCCGAGCGCGGCGACTGCATCGGGCAGCGCTTTGCGCGCCGCGGGAATCAGCTCCCAGCTGGGCGGCTTGTACATCTGAAATCCGTAGGTGACATTTACATACTGGTTGCCGCGAATTTCGTCGTGGATTACGACAGGCTCAGGAGCGGGCGGCGGCGTGGCTGGTGCGGTTGGCAACGCAGCTATCGCAGCGCTTGTCGATGCGGCAGGAGTCATGGCCGGAGGCGTAATCTGCGCGGCTCCCACCGTTTTTGGCTTGGAAGCTGCGAGATCGGATTTGAATGACGCCGCGCTGGTCGCACCCCCTGCGGAAGTTGCGGAGTGGTCATGCGCCGCACCTTTTCCATCCAGGGAAGGACTGTTGGTGGAAGCGGGCTCCTTCACAACGGCGGGTATGACGGGTAATGCCGCAGGTGCAGTAGTCTCCACTGCCGCCGCCTGTTTTTGTTTCGAATCAGTATCCTTTTTCGACGCGGTGATATTGATGTCCGCGACTTTGTCCTTGCGAATGAGGGCAAATCCAAACGAAGTTTCCACGCGGAATGAGTCGTTTTCAAAGCCAACGATCGTGCCCTCGATTTTTGTGCCGTCTTTCAGCCGAATTTCGTCCGCGCGCAGTGCGCCCGCCGGAATCAGTAATGAAAGCAGGACCAGTGCGGGGATGGTTGCGCGGCGCATTGCACGTTTAGTATGGCAAATAGGGGAATCGCGCGGCAAGCGGAAGGCGGGCGGGAGTTTCCGTTGCGTCAATGCGCGCGAGAATTGCAATTTCAAATTTGAAATGTCCCTAGGTTAACGCTCGGCCTTTATTCGCAGTACGCAACATTCAATTTTAGTTTTGCAACCCAAACCCAAAACTCCAAACCCACGACTCTATACTCTCAACTCTGAACTTTAAACTCTCAAAACGCAGTCCACACACCTGCGGCAAATTTCTTGACCGTTGTGAATCCCAGTCTTTCATACAGGCGCACGGCGCGCTCGTTGCCCGACGTTACGGTCAGCGAGACCGTGTGGAAGTTGCGCACGCGCAGTGCTTGCAGCGATGCTTCCATCAGGCGGCGGCCCAGGCCGCGGCCCTGGTATCCAGGCATCGCACAGATTTGCGTGGTATGGCCAACTCCGTTTGCGACGCGCGAATTGAGGATGACCGCGACCAGCTGATTTTCGTAGGGAGCTCGGAGGACGAAGGAAGCCTCAGGCTGAAACTGTCCGCAACCAGGCAGAATAATGATGTTTTTCAGGAAACGCAGGGCGCCGGATTCGCTGCGGTACTGATCGTTAATTTCGCCGTCCACATGGCTCGCGTACGAAAGTTGAATGAGCCGGGCGCATTGCTCAAAGTAGCGATGGTCCCATCGCTCAAGAATCAAGCCGCTTCCGGGCCCCTCGCGAATCAGGCCGGGAACAACGTCCGGCGATGCAGCTGCCTGCTGTTCGAATCGCGCGATCATGAACTGGCGCATGTACAGTCGGAAACCGTACTCGGACAGAACAGGATCAAGCTGATATCCGAAGGGAATGAGCTGGGCTTCCACGCGCTCAAGTTTTGGAATGCCGCTGAGCGTGTTGAGCATGTCGGTCAAAAGCTGATGACTCAGCTCCTGTTGCGAATAGGTGGGAGAGACAAATAACCCGCCAACGAGTCCCTTGTGTTCTTCCAGCACATAAAACGCGTACCCGACTGGCCTGCCATTTTCAAGAATGGCGGAGCCCGTGAGGGAGCGGGCATCGATAAATTTTTTAATGAGCTCGGTTGATCCGTGATAATCCCAATGCAATTCTTCGCGCCATTGCACAGCCTCTTCCGCGAGCAGGGGCTCGAGCTGGCGGGAGGTTAATTGCCGCAGGTCGACTATCTGCATGGACTGGGCACCGGGTCTCTGGCTGGTGGCAAACACACCACCATTATTATCATATTTAGCCCCATTGAGACTGGATGTCCTTAAGAAACAACCATGCGATCGCTAGTCTGTGACGCGCTATCGTTTGTGCTACCATGCGAATGTCAGTGAAAATTAGCCCCTTCCACGGATTGAATCTCTGGACGGGAGTTCGTCATAAATCAAGAATTCGAGCGCATGGATTTCATATCCGAATTTCGACATCCCACATTCTGGTACAGCAAAGTCGCTATTGGTATTTTGGCGCTGTTATTTTTTGGACTGCTTGTTACGGGCGCCATGTCCGGGTTCGCGGTTTACCGGATGGAGTCGCCCTCCCGCAGGAGTTCAGATATAAATCTGCAGAATTTTCCCGGCCATCCTGAGGACTTGCATTTCAACATAAGTGGTGGGCAAGAGCGGGATGCATGGTTTTTCCCAGGACTGAAAACAGCTCCCACAATTATTCTTTGCCCCGCCTACGGATCGAGCCGCGGAGAACTGTTAACCCTGGCTTCCGGTTTGCAAGACCAGCAGTACAATGTCCTGACTTTTGATTTTTCCGCCCACGGATCTTCCGGAGGACATTCGACGCTCGGCCTCCAGGAAGTAGCGCAATTGCGGGCCGCTATCGATGCGGTGGCCAACCGCGGAGATGTGGACGTAAACAGGTTCGGGTTGTGGGGCGCGAACATGGGCGGGTATGTCGCGATGGCTGAGGCCACGAACGATGCCCGCGTTCGCGCGATCGTTGTCGATTCAGCTTACAAAAGTCCGAATGATATGGTGGCTCTCCAGGTGAACCGCTACGGACTTGGATCGGTTCCTTTCGTCACGGGAATGTCGCAAATGATTTTTGGTTGGGTCAATTCGCAATTCCGAAACGTGCAACCTCTCAATGCTCGAATCGGAAAACTTTCAGGCGTCCCGCAACTTTATCTGGAATCGCCGGAAGAGCCGCGCCTTGCTGCCTCGACCTCGGAATTATTCCGTATTTCGCCAGAGCCCCACGAACTCGCCATGCTGCCGCACGGAAATTACGGCGGTATGGCGGACGAAGAAAAACGCAATTATGAAAACCGGATCGTGAGTTTTTTCCTGGTGAACTTGCCGATTGCCGGCGAACCCTTGCCGCAAATCCGGTAAGGTTAACTTCTCTTTTGACTTTAATCGGAATTTAGAAGGACAATAAATACCTTCTCATCGTCCGTCGCCGGGAATTTAGCTTCCCCATGCAGGCTTTCCAGTTGCGGAGAATTGAGCGCTTCCTTGCCGCAGAATAATATCTTTGCGTGGGTGTTCTCCGGCGTCCATTCCGGCAAAGTCGCGTTGAAGTAATAATTCAATCCATAACCGTACGCGCGCGGCAAACCGTACACCGCCACTTCATCCGCGCGAACGGAATGTCCCATTGCCCACATAGCGGCCGGCCTTGGGGAAACAAGTGTGTCGACACCTGGAAGAATCAGGCGATTCGCAAGCAGGACGAGTAGCGAGGTGGTTGAGGCAGTGACGAAAATCGCTTCGTTCAACTTGCGTCGGAATGCATATATGGCGATGACTGTGGCGAGAATGGTTGCCGCACCGAGCGCAATTTGAAAGCCCCGGGCAATGTGGACGTGCAATTGCGGATCTATGTTTGCAGCATGAATCCACTGCGCAACGGCAATGGCTATGCCAATCGGAAACATCAATCCAGTGCAGATAACCGCTGAGGGCAGGCCGAAAGATTTTTGCCGTACCCGCCCCGCAGTGCTTACTGCAAGCAGCAAGACTGCCGGAGGAATTGCGGGCAGGATGTAACCCGGCAATTTGGATTGCGACAGGCTGAAAAACACAATTGTAAAAAGTGACCAGCAACCGATAAAAAGCGCTGGGGAATCGTGCCATTCAGATGCCCGCAACCGCTTGATTGCATCCGAGATCGACGAAATCAAAAACGGTAACCAGGGAATAATCGCTACCAGAAACACGACGCCGAAAAACCAGAACGGTTGCCGGTGCTCAAACACGGGAGTGAGGTAGCGCTGAAAATTGTGCTGCCAGATAAATACGTTCAGAAAATCCGGATTCCGCAGCGCGCAAAGCACGTACCAGGGCAACGCCGTGACACAAAAAACCGCGATGATTAATGGATGAAGAAAGCGAAACGGCGCTGTCCACTGGTGTGAAAGCGCGGCCCACAGAAGTGTTGCGCCGCCGGCGAGGATCACGGCTGCAGGGCCCTTTGCGAGCACCGCTGCGCCAAGAAAAAATCCGAACGCGATGCGCAGCACATTGCCCGGCCGCGGTTTCTGTAACATCTCGCTCGCAACGGCCATGGCTGCGGTTATGAAACCTGCGAAGAGCATGTCCGTGCTCGCGGCGCGCGAAAAAGCAATGACCGCGACAGAAGTCGGAAGCATCAAAAGCGAGAACCAGGCAGCAGCGATGCCATAAGAGCGCAGCGCGGTCCATGAAACCGCGATCACCGCAAGCAGCGCCGCCAAGGCTGATGGCAAGCGTGCGGCGAATTCGCCCACTCCAAAAATACGCATCGCAATTCCCGCGCCCCAATAATACAGCACAGGCTTTTCAAACCAAGGCGAGCCCCAGAGACGCGGCGTTATCCAGTCTCCCGTCGCGGCCATGGCTCTGGCGATTGCTGCGTAGCGCGGTTCATCCGGCCCGACAACGCCGAGCGCGCTTAACCCGCTAAACAAGCAGACATAAAGAAACAAAAGAAGAAACGGAACGCCCCAGATCGGAATTTGAAAGCTGCCTTCTTCGACGGCGCGCGAGCGGATTGGAGACGTGGAATTCAAACGGTTGAGTCTAGCATCTGCGGCAGCGGATTTCAGCAGGAGAGGGGGGAGTAGTGGTGATTGG
>Ga0210386_10002089_pt1 | contig 17443 bp, 25 predicted proteins | sample IncBWH32OmetaG_FD_160091 | JGI IMG/M metagenome (GOLD analysis project Ga0210386, IMG submission 160091) | Forest soil microbial communities from Barre Woods Harvard Forest LTER site, Petersham, Massachusetts, United States - Inc-BW-H-32-O ... | reverse complement strand
CTCTGGTGCCACTGAACCGGAGCTCAGTCTCAAGCGGCAGGATAAACGCGCCTGGGCGGCCTGCCGGCGTCCTTGGTCGCTGATGTATTTCACCGCGCACGGACGCGCGCTGCCTTGCTGCATTGCAGCCCTTCTCCATGCGCGGCTACAGCAACTACACGCTCGGCGACGCGACGCAGCAGGAATTGCGGGAAATCTGGAACAGCGCCGCCTATCGCGATTTCCGCACCGGCCTCCTGTCCGACGCGCCACCGGCGCCCTGTCAGAATTGCGGGATGCGATGGAGCCTCTGAGCCTGGTCATTCCGAACCGCTGGCGTGGACAGAGAGATGCCTACTGGTGAGATAGAGCGTTACACATTGCTTGCTCAGGTGACCCATCGGGCCGCGGCTGTGCTCATGTTGGCCGCCGTCGTGCTGGCCTGGGTGTTCATGGCGATGCCGGCAGACCAGGCCGGCCGCTTTGTTTTCATCACATTGCACAAATCGATCGGCCAGACGATCTTCTTTCTGGCCCTCTTTCGGCTGATCTGGCGGCGCTTCCATCCGGCGCCTCCTATGGGTGGTCGAATTGCGGCGTGGGAGGCACTGATCGCGCGGGCGAATCACTGGCTGCTCTACGCGATCATGATCCCCATGCCGCTGACCGGCTACGTCTTGGCGACGGCGGCGGCACGTCCATCGCCCTATTTCCGGTTATTCTATTGGCCACAGCCGGCGGTGAGCAGTGTGGTGGCGCACGATGCGCTGCGGGCCCATTTGGCGGGGCAATATCTCGTCTACGCGATGGCGGGCCTGCACATGGCGGCCGTTGTCTGGCACATCGTCGTCCGACGAGATGGGACTCTTGAGCGAATGCTTCCCGCCCAAGACGGACCGGAAATCGGATCGGCAGTTTGTCCGAGATCTCCGCCCCCTACCGCAACGAAGCGTCTTCCGTAATGCGGTGCCTCTCTCTGTTCTCGAGATCGTCGAGGTTGCGACCTCTCATGAATTGGAGTTCATGTGTCTAGACATCTCGACGGAAATAGCACCTTTCCCTGCATTGCGACGCCAGCGCTCGCGGCGGAAGCGACCGCCGCTGACTTTCCGGACGGCTTTTGAAAAGCGTTGAAGCCCACGGAGCAGGACCAACTGATGAACAGCCTAGCTACGAGGGGCGTATCACTTGAACCATCATCCAGCGCGCGTCGCAAGGGCCCGCTTTGCGAACGCAGACATCTTATAGCGACAGTAGGCACTGTCGGCCTGTAACCGCGAAGCACCGGTCTCCGAAAATGACAGTAGGAAGGCTTGTAGCTCTCCGACGGATGAGCGAAGAAGTGGCGCTTATATCTGTGATCCTTGTTGTGTAGGGTTATGAATGCACCTACTCCGACTCGCGTATCTCATCGGGATGAACTTGGCCCGAAGCGCACCGCGTGCACGGACGACAAAGCGCAAAGCCGCCTCGTAGAAGTGCTGATAACGCGATGAACGCCTCTGGTCTCGGTGGCTGGGGCCGGAGGCGCGCCCCTGGTTCGTCGTGCGCCGGCATCGCTTCCTAATGCCGAGCAACCGCTGACCAGTGATGAATGGTTTGAAAAGAATAGAGAGACACGTGCAGAACAGCTTCTACGTTTCCGAGACAGGGGCGGGCTCATACCGGATGCTGGGCATTCTTCGATGGGTGATGGTCGTTATATTTGTTGCCTTTGGGATGCAGAAGTTTACGCCGCAGTCGGCGCACGGCATCGAGCTCTACATCTCGAACAGTTTCTTTGTTTCGTGGCTTTCAGTCTTTGGCGTGAGGGGAGAGAGCCTGATCTGCTGGGAGTTATCGAGTTAACCACCGCCGCACTGCTTGCCGCTGGAGCCTTTAACCCAATTGCATCAGCGATTGGCGCACTAATGGGGATCGGAACGTTTTGTATCGCTTGGTCATTCTTCTTCTCGACGCCCGGCGTCGTAAGGTGGAGCCTTTCAACAGATCCGATCGCGTGGGATCTCGCCGGAGAATTCTTGTTCAAAGACATCGTACTTCTTTGTGTATGCCTCGTTCTATTTCTCGCTTCCCTGCCAAGGAAATTCGTCCCGCTCCGTTCATCATAGTTGGGCGTTGCCGTTGACATCAGCGGCACTCTATACTCCAGGATAGCAGCACGACGGCCGCGCTGCGGGCGACACCGGACCCTTCACCGCATCGTCGTATCTCAGGGTTTCCCGTGATAGGAAACAGGGAGTTGATGACCTGCGCGGCCGAATCGTTACGTGGTTTCAGCGCGGCCCCAACGAGGCGAGGGAATACACTCGAATGCGCTAATGCGGGAATACCATCAACTGTCGGCGCCGGAAACCACGTTGCCGACAGAGCAATTGTCGTCGACACCCGGTCGATTCAGTCACCGCCACATGAGCCGCTGCTTCCGAGCGCCGTGACTGAAGCCGAACGGCTGAGCACGCCAATTGCCTTCCGATTTTCGCGAACGCGCCGCCCAACCGTTACCGAAAGCTTCGGGTTGGCACCGGTATCCCCTCGTGGCGCCCCATCGGTCCTGCGACTTTCTGGCTGGTGCCTGCCTCACGATGGTCAGGTCCACTCTGACGCGTGACGCCATCACCGGGACCCTGCGGGACCGGGAACGGCTGCTGTCGGTTCCCGACGCTGCGGTAAGTCCGTAGGGTTCTCGAGCTGCTCCACCACCATGTGAATAACATGACCCTCACGCTGCACGCGACCACGACATGCGAGCATGATCGCCGCCTCGATGACCAGATAGTAGAAGGTCCGCAGCTTCAGCCGGGGTAACATCGCCATCTGCGCGCTGGGATTCGATCTGGAACACGCCGGTCGTGTCCGCCTTACGAATCATGGCGTAAGTGGCGGGATCCTCTGTCGGTACGCTGGCCAGATCGAGGCCTTCGCCCCGACGTTCCCGCAACAGATCGAAGGCACGGCGCATGCAGCCCAACATGCCAAGACCAAGCACATCCACCTTCATCCGGCGAAGGATGTCGATGTCGTCCTTGTCCCATTCGATGACCTGGCGGTCCGCCATCGCCGCCGGTTCGATCGGCACAAGCTCGTCGAGCCGATCGCGCTTCCGCACAAACCCGCCGGGATGTTGTGACAGATGTCTTGGACGGGTCCTCGGTAAGACGTTGAGCGTGCCGCTGTTTCAGGAGCAGGCGATGCAGGTGGCCATCGTCTGTGCCGGCTTCACGCCGAGCAAGGCCGATCAACTGCGACGCTCGATGGCGACGTTCTAGGTCACCGGTGGAATTGCGCATTTCGGTGCAAGTGGTTGGCTCGATGCCGCCTTGCGACCCGCAATGAGAGCAGCCACGCCGCTGGCGGCAATATTCGTCGGCCTGCGCCCGAACCAGGCGGTCCTGTAATTCCGCCAGCGTCAGACCGACCGTTCCAGCCGAGTATTCGATTGTATCGGTGCCGCCCGCACTTACCTCGTGCAACCGGACGATGCCGTCGCTCCGAGTCAAGTCCGCCATGACCCGCAACTTCATCCCGCTCCCCCAGTCGGCCGTTATCAGCCCGACATAGCACCCCCAGGTTTGAGACGGTCTCAGCTGCGGACAACGGACAAATTGCGTCCGGCGCAGCAATTCTGTTCCCTCGCGAAGTAGGCCATCCCAGAGACAGGGTTGACCTCGCACATCAAGGAATTTGACGACAGAACCATCGGATCCGGCTGAGCTCGGCGGGAACGGCGCGCTTCCTGGGTCGGTCGGATGGGGTGATGAATATCCGCGGCATCCGCATCGGGCCGGGGGAAATCTACACGGTGCTGCGCGCCTTCCCGGAGATCGCCGAGGCGCTGGCGGTGGAGCAGACCGTGGAGGGGAGCCGGGCAGCGCGCAGGCGATGTGGGTGCTGACGAGCAATTCTATTCGCTAGCGGTGTAAGCGGTCCCAGAGGCCGGATTGGACTCACACACCAAGGAAATTCGCGACAGAATCCGATCGAGCGCTCTGACCAGGCTGTCCTGCACCAGGTCGTCCGCCTCCGACCCATCCCGCAATAGCGACCAAGCATAGCGCCGCAGAGCGGGGATCCTCCAGGCCGGGAAGGTGAAGGGTGGGCTCGGCGAGGCGTTGTAGATGGCGAGACCGCTTAAAGCCCAAGATCGCGGCGGCGGCCACCCAGTGCACGACCCGGATGGGCGCAGGGTGCGCGAGCCGGGCCGGGCTGCTGGCTAGCGTCATGCGATCTCCAACGATCTCCCGATCACATCGGCGGCGGCGCGCCACGCGTGCCCACGGCCACGGAATTGGCCGTCAGCTTGCCGTCGTCGTTGCTGGCGTTGACGAAGACGACCTTGCCCTTGATCAAGTCGGATATCGTGTTCGGTTCGAAGGTCACGATTGGTGCCGTCGGCGGCACCAGGATGCTCTGCGCGCCGCCCTTGTATCTGACGGTGATCTGCTTGGCTCCGCTCTTGCCACCGACGGACGAGACGGTGCCGTTGGTCATGGTGCTGTTGGCCGTCGGACCATCGGACTGTATGGCCGAGATCGTGCCATTCGTCATGGTGCTGCTGCTCATCTTGCTGCTGCCGGACAGGGTCGTGTCGTTGATGCGATCCCAGCCGTAATGGCCCTCGCCCGCTCCCGTCATCGCCGACGGAAAAACCACAACTTCCAGCGCGATCATCTTGCCACCGACCTCCTTGGTCGCCGTGCCGATATAGCTGTCCTCGTCCAAGTTGTTCAGCGAGGACTTCACGACCTTCAAGTAGCGGGTGTTGGACGTCAGCCCGACGGTCACGTCCTTGTCGGCGGTGTGGATGGTGACGCTGTCCGCCGTCACGCTGGCAACGGTGCCGCGGACCCGCTCTGGCGTTGCCGCCATGGCAGCGGCAGAAAGGGCGGTGACGGCCACGATGGTCAGGCCAAAGAGTCGCTTCATAGGGAACCTTCTCGGTTGCTGCTGGGTATTGCAACCGGATAGACGCACGACGCCAAGGGAATATTCCCGGTTCTGTTGCAAACTTCCTGGGCGGACATGCGATCCCCATGGGCATAACGGGCTAGACACGGGCGAGGTAACAGTCCACAAAGAGACGTATGTGATCATTTAGCCGCGGACGGGCTTGATGCAATGGATCAACCGGTCAATGGTATAGAAAATGGAGATCATGCCGAGAGCGGCATCAGAATAGAGATAATGTTACGCGCGGAGCTGGTGCATTGCCGACGTTGGCGGGATGCCTTCGTCGGCAAGCGCAAAGACCATCGCTTCTACGAGCTGGTCGAAGACACAGTCCGACAAGGATTCGACTATAAATATTTTGCCATCAAAGATAGAGATGGTGAGGTTCGTGCGATTCAGCCGTTCTTCATTCTCGACCAGGATCTGCTCGCCGGCATAACCCCAAAGATACAAAGAGTTTGCCATGCTGTCCGACGCGTCTGGCCGCGCCTCCTAACGGCGCGAACCATGATGGTAGGATGTGCCGTCGGCGAAGGATGCCTCGATGGAGACGAAACATCGCACGAGTTCAATGCTCAGCTTCTAGCATCCGCCATTGTGGGCCATGCACGTAATCTGAGGGTGCCGCTGATCGTCTTAAAGGAGTTTCCGGCCAGACATCGGGAATCACTGAAATGCTTTCTGCGTCAAGGCTTCAGCCGAGTGCCGAGCCTTCCCATGACCTGCCTCAACATTGATTATCCGGACTTCGAAGCATACATGTCGAGGGCGCTGAACAGTGCGACACGCAGAAAATTGCGGAAAAAGTTCAAAGCTGCCGCCGCAGCGACGCCTCCAATCGATATGACTATCCTCGACGATGTTACTTCGATCGTCGACGATATCTATCCGCTGTACCTCGAGGTATACGACCGGTCGAAGTTCCACTTTGAGAAACTGACACCGTCGTTCTTTTGTGGTCTTGGACGCCTAATGCCTGACAAGGTGCGTTTTTTCCTCTGGTCACAAAACGAGCGAATTGTCGCCTTCACTCTGTGCATGATCGAGGGTGATGCCTTCTATACCGAGTATATCGGGCTGGACTATTCAGTAGCGCTCGATCTGCATCTCTACCACTATGCAGTTCGAGACATGATCTCCTGGGCAATGGCGCATGGCTACAAGTGGCTCCGCAGCAGTGGGCTGAACTACGATCCAAAATTGCACATGAGGCACTTGTTGGATCCTACTGATTTGTACATCAGACACACTTCGATGATTGTAAATACAGCTTTGAAGCGGATTCTGCCATTAATCGAACCGACTCGCTATGATCCAACACTCAGGAAATTCCCAAACTACCGAGAACTGTGGGGTACACTGTGACCATTGCTAGTCTCTGCCTTTATGAAATACACTCTGACAGTGGTTGGCACCGGCTAGCTAACAATCTCTTTCGTGGCATGAGTCTTTCGTGCATGCTCAGCTAGCGTCATCCCAAATGACCAAATGGCCCCGGGAACGCGATGGCTCTCGGCAATTACCTCTCTGAAGGAGCTTTCGATCCAGTCGCAATCTTGCTCCGAGAGCGTGAGCGCAGGCAGGAGTTTTACTGTGTGGCTCGCATGTCCAGCAACCTGCACCAGAATCCGGTGATGTTTGCAGAGCGGGATCGTGATCAGTTGGCAGAAAAGACCTGCGCTGACTGCTTCCAGAATGCTCCACGCCGCCCGGAGTCTCAGCGAACGGGGGCGGCCGAATTCGATGCCGATCATGAGCCCCTTGCCACGGACTTCCCGGATCATCTCATAGTCCGGCATCATGGCCTGGAACGCCGCGAACAGACGCGTCCCCAGTAACGCCGCGTTGTCAACTAGCCGCTCCGATTCGAGCACCTCCAGTGTTGCAAGGCCGGCCGCCATGGCCAGATCGTTGTTCGCGAACGTTAAGCTGTGAATGACCGCCCGATCCATCCGATTGAAGACCTTGTCGAGTATCCATTTGCGTGCCAGCACTGCTGCGACGGGAACATGGCCGCCGGAAAGGGTCTTGGAGAGCAAGATCATATCCGGCTCGACGCCCCAATGCTCAACCGCTAGAAAACGCCCAGTGCGGCCAAGACCGGTCTGGATCTCGTCGGCAATGAACAGGGTTCCGTATTTGCGACAGAGCTCTTGAACGCCAGACAGGTAGTTTTCGTCGGGTATATTTACGCCCTTGCCCTGAATGGGCTCGACAATGAATGCCGCCACCTGGCGTGTCGCCAGCATCTTTTCGAGCGCCCCGAGGTCGTTGAATGGGACCTCGGAGCAGTGTGTCAACAGTGGTCCGAATCCATTGCGGAAATTGCCGTCTCCAGTCACTGACAGGGCGCCATAAGAAAGGCCATGAAAGGCGTTGGCACAATATACCAAACCCACGCGTCCAGTGGCCCTGCGTGCGAACTTCAACGAGGCTTCAACCGCCTCTCCACCCGAATTGGCAAAAAAGACCTTGTCAAGATATGGTGCATACCGAAGCAGCCTCTCCGCCAGGATGCCAGCCAATGGCGAAACATCCATCTGCACCAAATTGGGAAAGTCTGCCGCGAGAACGTCCGTCAACGCTTCACGAAGCTTCGGATGATTCCGGCCGATTCCAAATACACCCCAACCGCTTAGCAGATCGAGATAGCGAACCCCGCCACGGTCGAAGAGATACTGACCGGTTCCTCTGCAGAAGCCGACATCATACCCGACGGTCTGCAGAACATGCACCATCATTTCATTCATGTAGCGTGAGTGAAGCGCATAACGCTCCGACTCACGCTCGGAAAACATCGACACGGCATTGGACGCCGGTACGGCCCGGAGATGCAATGACTCCGGATTTTGGTGGCTTGTCATCGATCACCCTCCTTTCGGTCCGCCGCATGATCCCATTGCAACCTCTCTGACACAGAAGTAAGGCGTACCGAGGCGCCACAGCGATAACGGTCGTTCGAGTCGGCTTTCAGTGTGCCATCGGGTGCCGGTAGCGGATGCGCATTTGTCGCAACGACAAGCATTTCATGTCTCCGCGACGCGACGTGCAGCGTACGAAGGAAGCAGGCGCATTAGAATCGGCAGCAGGCCGACTTTTCCGGGGAGGATCTCATCTCGTCCATTTTCGATATCGTGTAACGCGCGGTCGACCAATGCATGGGCCGACATCTTCGGCTGCCGTTCGGCTCTTGTTGCTGGTGTATCGATGAGCGGCGGCAGGACCTCGACAACTCGGATGCCTACACCCAACAGTTGACGACGCAGCGCCATTGTAAAGGAGTGCAGCCCAGCCTTAGTTGCCGAGTACGTTGGTGCGCGCGTAGCCGGGAGCAGTGCGTACCCGGAGCTGATCATGACGATCAAGGGATCGCGGCCAGTGCGCAACAGCGGCAGAAGGCGCCGCGTCAGTAAAATCGTGCCCGTGAGATTGACCGCGATCTCGTGGGCAATTCGATCGTCGCCTACCGTTTCCTCCAAAAGGTTGACCTGCTCCATGATGCCGGCGTTGTTTATTAGAACATCCAATCTGCCGTGGCGATCCTGGATGGCCGCCACGAGCGCGAGCACCTCTTGTCGAATAGTGATATCGCAACGGAAAATCTCGATTATGGGATGTCCCTCCCGAAGTCTCTGGAGAGTGGTCTCGTTGCGCCCACAGGCAATCACCTTCGCTCCATGGGCTGTCAGTCGCTCGACAAACGCACGGCCTATCCCGGAATTACCGCCGGTTACCAAAGCGACGCGGTTGCTCCAGACCCCCCTTTCAGTATGTTCAGAAGCCATTGATCAGACGTGAACGTATGAGTTGCCATCGGTAGGACATAGGCTGCTCCCTAAGACGTGAGATGTTGGCGACGACAAGATCCGACCATGCGCACGTTAACGTTGCTTCGAATCCTTCACCGGCATCAGGTACCGGAATTCGCTGCCCCTTAGCCGTTAGCAAGTGGCCGAGCAGGAGTAAGCGGAAGGCCTCAAAGTAGTAGGAATAGGCCCCCAGTGCTTCCCACCACCTGGCAGTTGGCATCTCAGTGCCCTGGAAAGGGCTGGGAAGATCCCTGCTTATTATCACTCGTCTCAACTGGGCTTACCGCCCGACGTCTGCATCGACGGGTGAGGAACCGTTCCGTAGGAATAGAACACGCAGCAGTCGTCCCGCTCTGGCCGTCGCGGCGCGCTGCAGCCTGTGCATTCGTAGAAATACTCACAGGGATCCGTCAGAATCGTCCCGACTATCGACGCGCCGCATGTTGGGCAGGTGATGGTGGCCTCCGCAATCATGCTGATCTCAAGCCGAGATACAGGAGTACAAACCCGATGGGCAGATCATGCTGACGCGGCGGATCCCAAGGGGCGTGCAGATCCCACCTTGCGCGCCGGCGATCACGCTACCCTACCGCCAAAGGTGGACGGCTCAACCCACCAGGCAGACGGTGGCTGCGGCAAGTAGGAATAACCGATGCGGCGCGGCGAGTAAGGGGAAAGCCACCCAGCCACGCGGTTTCCAAGCCAAGTGTGACCAGCATGAAAGGCAGGCCGCAGCACGATGCCACGCCAAAGGCGGCAACCAATCTTGCAAGGATCAACAGGATGAGGCCGGTGGCTCGTGCCGGTCGATCCTGGGTGGTGGTCGAATGCTCTGACACGTCAGCCTCCTTGTCGCAGGGTCAAACTGTAGCGGCGACGATCAGGGCGTCGATATTGGCGCAGAATCCCCTCATGACAAAGTACTGATCCGAGGGAATCCGCCCGATATGTACTGCGTGCAGCCACTGATCAATCGGCATCGCAATGCCGAGCGCATCATCGATGGCGAAGGTGATGTCCAGGAGATCTAGGCTGTCGATGCCGAGATCGTTCACGAGATTGCTGTCCGGTGTGATTCGCTCGCGCGGCACCTCACAGGTCAAGGCGATTATCTCGGCGACGATATCGAATGTCGGTCGCATCCAGGCATTCCTTGGGAGCTGAGTTCCCACCGTCATCGAAACGTCACCATCAAAGCGTCAAACGCACAAACGATAGGCTCATCGGTAGACCATTTCCCTCGATGCTCAAGTTGCCGCGGCAACAGCGGACAGCGATACCGGCCGCGCGAGATGACCAACGCGCCGCCGGAGGGTGCCGTGAGGACCCATTACGGAGGTCGACGCTGCGTGCCGCCGATCATTCCCTCGCAGTTGGCCAAGATTTGTGCACGTTCGTGCGATCAGCGGCCAATGCTTCCTATCAGGCGGACCAAGGGTGATCCGTGACCTTCACTGCGGGATTCGCGCCGAGGCCACGCGGTCGTTGAGCCGCTCGTCGTTGATGCCTGTAGGCTCCAGATGGGCAGTCACTTCAACGATGGACGGGAGGAATCGCTGCGTGATGGCATTGTCCGCCGCGTCGCTGATGGCGTGCCCTGGGCGATTGTGAGGTGACTGCCTGCTTCCAGGTAGAACTCGACAAAGGTCCGGTCGCCGGAATGGCGGGTCCGCAGGTCGGTGCAGCACACGCGTCTCGGGGCAGGTCTGCAACTTATCCCTGATGTGCTGGCGTTCCTTGAGCGGCAGCTCGCGATCGAGCAACTGCTTCAACGCCTCGGCCGCAATCCCCGCGACCGCTCGAGAGCATATATCCGGAGATGGCCAGGCCGAAAGCCAGGTCATCGCGTTCCCAGCCGGTGACCCGGGTTGCCGAGCACGGCGAGCACAGCAAGGTTAACTGCTACGTCCGTGAGGTAGTGCGCCCGATCCGCCGCGATCGCAGTCGAACCGGTTTGCCGCACGACCCGGGTCTGCACGACGACGAGACCGGTGGTAGCTAGCACCTCGCGTCACCGATTCTGCGGCGACGCGAGGTACTAGCCGTCCCGGCGTGGAAGAAGCTGCACCATCCGTTCGGGCTTACCTCCCCGCGCACCAACTTACAGCCGACCGGCGTGATGTAGTATTCGCACAGCTCGCAGTGCTGGCCGCCATTCGGATGGTCCTTAGCGCGCATCCAACTTGGCCATCTTCTGCTGCGCCCTCGCACGCTCCGCCTGAACTCCGACGAGGTCAAATCCTGTAACCGCGACCTTGACAACCCGGCGCCGGGGCATCGTGATGTGATCGAACATGACGTCTCCTGCGCTTCCGTTCAGGCGCAGACGTTCAAATCGTCAGAAAATTCCCGCCCACGCTAAAAGAATTCATTCTATCGAGTACCCGGCTTTATTACCTGGCCACAGGAATACGCCGCGCATGAGATCGTCTGACGCACGACGTTCACGTCGCAGGAGCCAGATCATTGCGCATGTGGTCTTGCGGTTTTCGTCTGGGGATCGGACTTCTTCTTCTTGCCCTCGGAACGCTCCTGCCGGCGGTATCCGACGTCGCCCATCCGGTTCCCGCCTTCGCGGGCGCAAACGCGGCAATCCCGACCAGCAGCGAGGGCATCGGTTCGGGGTCCGGGGTGACCGGCGGTGCGGCGAACACGAATTCCAGCGTGATCTCCACCGGCGCCCAGCATGTCCCGTTCCACTTCTACAATGTCGGTGTCGGCTTCACATCGTATGAACTGGACCTGTTCGGCCGCCTGCGCAGCCTGACGTCACAGGCGTTCGAGCAGTATCTCGGCGAGGTTGAGACGGCGCGCAGCACGCAGATCAGCCTGGTGTCGGAAGTCGCCAGCGGGTACCTGACCGTGTTGGCCGACCAGGCGTTGTTGAAGATCACCCAGGACACGTTGGCGAGCGAGACGGCCAGCTACGACGTGACCAACGCGATGTTCCAGCACGGTACGACAACGCTGTTGAGCCTGCGGCAGGCGGAGACCGCGGTCGACACCGCCCGCGCCAATCTGGCGTTGTACAGGCGACAGTCGGCGCAGGACAACAACGCGCTGGTGCTGTTGCTGGGCGAGCCGATGCCGGCCGATCTGCCGGCGGGCAGGGACCTGGATGCGCAAGGTCTGCTGAGTGACCTGCCGGCGGGGTTACCGTCCGATCTCTTGTTCCGCCGGCCCGACATCGTGGCCGCAGAGCACAACCTGATCGCCGCGAACGCCAACATAGGCGCCGCCCGCGCCGCGTTTTTTCCGAGCATCTCGTTGACCGCCAGCGGGGGCGTGGCCGGCAGCCAGTTGAGCCATTTGTTCACCCCCACCGGGACAAGCTGGAGCTTCGAGCCGCAGATCAATATTCCGATCTTCACGGCGGGACAGAATCAGGGAAACCTGGACCTGGCCAAGGCACTGAAAAACATTCAGGTCGCCCAATACGAGAAGACCATCCAGACGGCGTTCAGCGAGGTGGCGGACGCGCTGGCGGCGCGTGCCACCTACATCGACCAGGTACAGGCACAGCAGCAACTGGTCAATGCCGCCGCGGACAGCCTTCGTCTGTCGACGATGCGGTTTCGGATCGGCGTGGACAACTACCTTCCGGTCCTGACGGCACAGCAAACGCTATACTCGGCGCAGCAGACGCTGCTGGACCTGAAGCTGGCGCAACTCACGAATCTGGTGACGCTGTACAAGGCGCTTGGCGGTGGCTGGAACGAGCATGCGGTTGCGGCCGCCACGGCGGACCGCTCTAGCTGTTTAATCCCGGCCTTTGCTGGAGCGGGTTGAGGATGAATCGTTCTGGCTGCGAAGTCCAGCAGTTGCAGATGAACTCGGAGGGGGTGACGCCTTTGAGGGTCTTGAGGCGCTTGGGACAGTTGTAGGAGACCGTCTCAAACCTGGGGGGCTGGCAGCAGTGGGTCAGAGCCTTGCTCGGACAGAGCGCGAGGGAAATCGGCATCGTTAGCGTCGCCGTGAGTTACCGGCTTTGTTCTCCCCCCAGGTTTGAGACGGTCTCATCTGTCAAATCCGGGCGTTTCGTGCGTTCTGGCCACGTTGAAGGTCTCGTTCTCGATCTTCCAGCGGACGCGCCCGCAGTCGGCAAGCTCGGCCGCCGTCGCTGCGGTGATCGGCAGATCGGTGACGAAGCTGCTATTATGTTGCGTGACCTCGAGATGCGGCCCGGCCATCTGCGATGCTTCGCTCACGCGCGTTTGCGACGAAGCGTCCCGATCGGCTGTGCGTAGATGGCCGGGTCGAGCGTTTCGCCCTCAGGCCCGGTAGAACGGCTTGTCGCCCTTGACCGTTACCCGGTAGCCATGCCGCGTCTGCGGGTAGTAGTCCCACATCGCGTGGTGCTGCGCACAGCGGTTGTCCCAGAACGCCACCGAGTTTGGCTGCCACTAAAAACGGCATTGGAATTCCGGCGTCTCGATGTGCCGGTAAAGGAACTGCAGCACGGCATCGCCTTCTTTGCGGCCCAGCTCCATGATCCGAGTGGTGACGGTGGAATTGACGAACAGCAGCTTCTTACCCGTCACGGGGTGGGTGCGTACGACGGGGTGCACCGACACCGGGTTAGGACTTGCCGCGGTCATCGTAGTTGTAGCGGCCGCGATACACCGCCTCGCCCGGACAACGCGTCGTAGGCGGCATACCTGTTGGCAAACAGCGTGTCGCCGCCACTTTCGGGAACCACATGCGGATGCAGGATGCTGGCCATCGGAGGCTCGCGGTCGCACGATAAGTCGGAGTGCCAGTCTTCGCCATTGATCCGTTTGGAGTTGGCGTCGGTGTGGATCAGGAACATCTCGGGATGTCCGTCCAGCCCCGGCACGGCGGGATGGACGTGCAACTCGCCAAAGCGCCGGCCGAACGCCTTGTGTTGCTCCGGGGTGAGCGTCTGGCCGCAGATAAAGATGACCAGGTTGTCCATCAGCGCATCGTGGATCCCCTGGAAGGTCTGGTTGCCCAGCGGTTGCGACAGGTCGACCCCCGACATCTCGGCGCCGATTATCGGCGTCAGCTTGCGAACGGAAATCATTTCATAGGTCATGGTTGGACAGCGCCATTACTCACGCATTGCGCAGGCTGGCAAAGCAGCAGGCGATTCCTGTCGAGGGCCGGAATTCACACGGATATCTGCACCGGACTGATGAAGATTGCCATCGTTGGCGCCTCCGCCTACTTCGCGCGGCAGCGAACGCCACGTACGCACGATGATCTCGCCCGCCAAAGCTGCATTCAATGTCGTCTGGCCGTGGGTGGTGGCACGTTGGTGTGGACGTTAGCGTGGAGCGGCAAGATTCGGCGGATTTCGGTGGATGGGTGCATAATGGTCAACGACGCCGATTTGGCCACTCGCGCGGCCGTGGACGGGTAGGCATCGCTTACAGGCCCGAAGCACTGGCCCAGCCATTCCTACGCTCGGGGCAACTGGTCCGAGTGCTCGAGGATTGGTCGCCATCGTTCGAGGGCCTCTTCGTCTATTGTCCCGGGCACCGGCCGGTGCCTGCAAGTCTGCGCGCCTTCATTGACACGATTCGCGCCACATGCGGCTCGGCGTCGCCCAGGAGTTCACGCAAGAACCCCCTTACCGGGGACTGAGCGTGTGGAAGTCACGCCTATTGCCAGCCTTGAACGATCCAAAGCAGCGGCGGTCGTTGCAATTGGCGCGATCACTGCGATGCCCCGGGCGGTTTCTGACAGCACCGGGCGAGCTTTTGAGGGCACTTCAGCCTCCATCTGCGCCCCCGCCAATCTCACCTGCTCGACCAGGAAGTCGATCACCACGCGCGTGCGTGGCGCTAGATGCCGGCGCGATGGGTAAATCACGTAGGCTCGGCTGCGTTCCGATGGATAGTCCGCCAGCAGCGGATACAAGCGTGCGGCGCGAATGTCGCCAGCGACGTGCTGTTCCCACAGGAAAGCGATCCCGTATCCTGCCAGCGCCGCACGATGCACCACGCCGCTATTGTTGGCGCGGAACACGCCCGAGACGACAACCTCAATCAACCCGTCCGGTCCGATGAACCGCCAGACGGTGCTATTTGACCCGGTGTCGTGAATGATGCAGGGCCGACTGGCTAGGTCGGTCGGATTCGCCGGCTCGCCATATCGTTCCAGGTACGCCGGGGCGGCAACTGGAACGCGACCGAACGTGCCGACCTCGCGCGCCACGAAGGACGTATCGGACGGCTGACCGGCCTGCAGTGCCACATCTAGCCGTTCCTCGAAAAGGTCGGCGAAGCTGTCATGCACCACCAACTCAACCGATAGTCCCGGGTAGCGGTCGAGCAGCCTTCCCATCCGCGGTACCAGCATCGTCGACGCCGCGACCGAAAGACCCACGCGCACTGTGCCTGTCGGGGAACTACGGTTGCTGCCCAACGCGCCTTCCATATCCTCCGCCGCCGCCAGCAATCGACGGGCATGGCCGAGCAGATCCTTGCCGTCCTCGGTCAGGCTGAGGTGGCGTGTGGTGCGGTGTAAGAGCCGCAGGCCGAAATGCGCTTCAAGTTGATCGATCAGGCGGCCCACTGCTGCATGGCCACTGTTGGTCTCCCGCGCGACTGCCGAGAACGAGCCGGCCTCCACGATCCGGTTGAGCGTGTTGAGTGCCCGAAGCATATCCATGTTCTCACCAACACCTCCTCTCCAGCCATGTCGAAGGCCTTGCTTCTTTGCCGCGCGCCGCAAGGCACCTTCAGCCCTTGAAGGATATGTCCCGAATATATTGGTGAATGGCCTAAACTAAAATAGTGTATCGATTGCATTCTCTGTTGAAGGATATTCAGGAATGAATAGCAGCGCTCTGGCCGATCCCGACTGCGTTCGTGGCTCCTGGAGATGCAAGGACGTGTTGGATCGAATTACCGCAGTCGGTGTCGGGATGGACTTGTCTCGTCGAGCGCACCACTAACGTTGCTCTCACTCGCGCAAGTCGTTACGGCAGGCTTCACTGAATGCCTGGAGTATGTTCAAATCCGTTTCCGACGCGTTTTCCCGTTTGCTAAAGTTCCGATTTGGAAGGTAGTAGATCTCGCTAATATCCTTCATGGCTTTATCTGCCTCCGATACAAAGTCGGCAGATGCAAATAGCCGCAATTTTCCGATGGTCGCATAAATCTGGACGAACTTTGATGGATCGAGCTGCCCATGGGTCAAGGCATCAACGAACAGCGCCGACGATTCGTCGATAAAATCTCCATACAACCTTTCTCGCCGACCTACCGATTCGGCATGACGCTGGCACGATCCTCCGAATGTTGGGTTAGCCAGGTCGTCGCAATCGAAGCCACACCGCCAATCGCCGAGCCGGCGAGAGCAGAAAAGGCGGATAGGTAAGCAACATTCATAAATGATTCCCCTTCGGCGATACCTCGCTTCCCGCTGGTATCCTGCCGCCTTGCTCCGGTCCTTCGGCCGTCTGGCGCCGACATCGCCGATGGCGCGGCTGTAGAGATCGAGATGGCTGGCATAGGAACCATCGGGATCGACATCCGTCTCCTCGCCGATCACGATGTCACCTACCCTATTATCCGCCTTATCAGGCCCATTGGACTCCCCCTGATCACAGCGGCTCGGATGTTTCACCTCACTCTCAATCATGGTGGGGCCGTGTCTTCGGTTCTTCGGTTGTGAACTCTTGTGCACCGGAACAAAAATTTGCAGGCTGTACGGGTGAGACCAACATTCAACGCCGCCAACAATCTGTGTCCAGATGGCCAGCCGGCTGGCGAGCGGGACTACAATACATGCATAGGCGTCACGGAGCGGCTCCAACCACGGCTCGCTCGGCCGCATTGAGGTGGCGCTGCCGACGCGCCGCCACACGCGCCGCGTGGTTCGGGGAGCACCCGCCCTTCTGAGGCCAGCATTGTGTGCCAGATCCGCACGGTCGTCTGGCCTCCCAGGCGCGCGACGTCCTGCAGCTCAGCCTCTCAGGCCGATGCCACATCGATTGCCGTTCTGCGCAATCGTTTTCCTCATTCATTAGTTTACTTAGCTTTAATCCCCGTTTGGGCACGGTCCATTGACAGCGTTTGGGGCTGACATCATGAACAATCACATGGCGCGGCAGGATTCCAGACATGGCTAGCGCGATTGCGGATATGGAGACCTGTGTTCCAGCGCTCAGGCGATATGCCTCAGCGCTGCTGGGTGACCGCGATGCGGCGGACGATCTAGTGCATGACTGCTTGGTGCGGGCACTTGATCGTTTGCATACCCGTCAGGATGGCGACATCCGTCCCTGGCTGTTTGGCATCATGCACGAGCTGCTCGTCAGCCGCGCCAGGAGAGTCAAATTGCGTGACGCCACGCAAACACCCTATAGGGATGATTCAACAGCCCCTATTGAGAGTGCAGGTCAAGACGATCGAGTCAGCGGGCGAGACCTGATGCGTGCGGTGGACGCTCTGCCGGAGGACCAGCGCAGCGTCCTGCTGCTGATAGCGGTCGAAGACTTATCCTATGCTGAGACAGCACGCGTGCTGGGCGTGCAAGTGGATACGGTCATGTCACGATTGTCGCTCGCACGCGAGACGCTGCGCAAGAGCTCGAGCGACGCGGCGGCGCCGGCGCTGTGGAGGGTAAAATGAGCGGGTCGCAGCCGCCGATCGCCGAGGCAGATCTCCACGCCTTTGTAGACAACCAACTGCCGTCATCTCGCTTCGCCGCGGTGCAGCGCTACCTCTATGCCA
>Ga0210386_10002087_pt1 | contig 17449 bp, 17 predicted proteins | sample IncBWH32OmetaG_FD_160091 | JGI IMG/M metagenome (GOLD analysis project Ga0210386, IMG submission 160091) | Forest soil microbial communities from Barre Woods Harvard Forest LTER site, Petersham, Massachusetts, United States - Inc-BW-H-32-O ... | reverse complement strand
CATGTTGCCGGATGTTACGGCCCTGCTCGTGAACCGGATCGGACACGCGAGGGGTGTCATTCCGGCGGAATATTATCTGGTTCCCATAGACGATTGCTACAAGCTGGTTGGTTTGATTCGCATGCACTGGCGCGGGCTCTCCGGCGGAACGGAAGTTTGGCGGGAAATTAACTCATTCTTTGCCGCGCTGAGAGCACGATCGGGAATTGGCGAAGGGAGCCGCAATGCCTAATCTGACATTCGCAGTCGAGTGTGCTGAGGTGGTTCCGTATGCCGCCGTTCCCCAACTGTCGTTCAAAGTGAAGATCGAAAATAAAGTTGCCGAACAGGCGATTCAGAGTGTTAGCGCCCGCGCCCAAATTCAGATTGAAGCTACCCGCAGGAAATATGACACTGCGGAACAGGCAAATCTAAAGGATTTATTCGGCGAGCCGGATCGCTGGGGACGGACATTGCGGAACATGTTGTGGACGCATGCGAGTCTCGTGGTCCCCCGTTTCACAGGCACTGTGTTGGCAGAAATGTGCGTCCCATGCACATTCGATTTTAATATCCCGGCAACAAAATATTTTTACGGATTGAACAACGGTGATTTGCCATTGTGCTTTCAATTCAGCGGCACCATCTTTTACGAGGCAGAGGATGATGCCTTGCAGGTCGCTCCGATTTCCTGGGACAAAGAGTCTAAATATCGCCTGCCGGTAAAAATCTGGAAAGATTTGATGGATTTGTATTACCCGAATAGCGCATGGCTAGCCCTGCGCAGAGATACTTTCGAAAAGCTATATCAATTTAAAGTTCGCGAGGGGATACCCACGTGGGAAGAAGCACTAGAGAAGGCGTTGAGTGCGCTTCAAGAAGCGGTGCAATCGTGAACACTGCGCTGGTCGACGGGATTGTTAGGGCCGTGCTGTATGAAGGTTACATGCTTTACCCCTACCGGCCTTCCGCAGTGAAGAACCGCCAACGATTCAACTTCGGGGTGGTCTATCCGCGTGAGTATTGTGACGCTAAAAACAGCGGTGATGCGTGGGCCATGCAAACGGAGTGTCTGGTCGCGGGCAATCGAAAAACGGAATGCCTGATTCGTGTGAGATTTTTGCGCATGGTGGACCGTTCTATCGCAAAGTTGACCTCGGCATGCGACGAACACTTGTGGATTGAACCAGAAAAGTTGGAACGCGTCGAACGCCTGGAAGCAAATGGACAGATATTTCAGCCCTGGCAGGAGGCTGCGGAAGAAACGATAGAGATCCCCGGATTCGGAATATCTGATTTGGCGCAGCAACCAATGCAGTGGCCTTTCCGTTCGTGCGCAAAGCAAGAAAGGGAGTCTATTCGAGATGAGAATGGAGGAATTGTCGGGGCTATTAAGCGTAGCAAAGCAAAGTTGGAAGGCTTGATTGAACTGAAGGCCGCAATGGTTACGCCTGATGTATTCAAGCTCACTGTGATCATCGCGAATCAAAGCTACGTGCAAAATCCTAACGACGCAAACCGCGACATGGCCCTGTCGCAAGCCCTGGTTTCCGCGCACACGATTCTCGAAGTGAGCGATGGCGAATTTATTTCGCTGGCTGATCCTCCGGACCGATATCGCAATCTTGTTCGCGATTGCCAAAATGTGGGCACGTGGCCCGTGCTTGTGGGAGTAGAAGGCGAGCGCAATGCCATGCTTTCCTCGCCGATTATTTTGTACGACTACCCGCAAATCGCTCCGGAGAGCCCGGGCGATTTATTTGACGGGTCGGAAATAGACGAGATTTTGTCACTGCGGATTCTGACGATGACGGACGAAGAGAAAGGCGAAATGCGCCGGTCCGATGATCGCGCGCGCCGAATCTTGGAACGGACCGAAGCTTTGCCGGAAGAGCATTGGAACAAGCTTCATGGAGCGCTGCGCGGATTGCGCGCATCGAAAGGGGAATTGCCATGAACGAATGGGAATGGCAGATCCTCGAAGACAAGTCATGCCTGAAGTCCGTCGAGATTGCAGGCGTGCTGGTCCGCTGCGGCAATCGCGTTCGGTTGCAACCGAAGGCGGGCGGCGATGTCTTTGATCTGGCGCTCGACGGAAAAATTGCGACGGTTGAATCCATCGAACAGGACTATGAAGGAAAAGTGCACGTTTGCGTGGTGATTGACGACGATCCGGGCAGAGATATTGGAATGATGCGGCAGCCCGGGCATCGATTCTTTTTCGCTGTGGATGAAATCAGACCATTGACTGAAGGAGAACGAACACGGCCCGAGGAAATAAAAAAGATTCTGATCGCCGGGATTGGAAATATTTTTCTTGGAGACGATGGCTTCGGGGTGGAAGTAGCCGGACGTCTTGCCGGTCATGCGTTTCCATCTGGCGTGAAAGTTGCGGACTTTGGCATTCGCGGATTTGATCTCGCTTACGCTTTGATGGAAGGTTACGAAACAACAATTCTGGTGGACGCTTATCCGGACGAAGGCCAACCCGGAACGCTGTTCGTGCTCGAGCCGGATTCAAATCAATTGGATTCCCCGCCATCGCAACCGGGCTTCGTTGATCCTCATGGAATGCACCCGCTCAATGTTTTGCGAATGGCTAAAAACATGGGCGGAAAACTCAAGCGTGTCCTGGTCGTCGGCTGCGTCCCGGCAACCTTGGGACCAGACGAAGGGCAAATGGGATTGAGCGCGCAAGTGGCAAACGCGGTAGATGAGTGCGTGAAACTCATCGACTCTCTGGTGTCCCGAATACTTGCGGGAAAAGTGCCGAATGGGCCTGAAATAAAGTGACACGGTTCTGAACAAGGGAGCAGGCACAGTGACCATGGATACCGGGACGCAAAAAAGTATCGCGAAATTCGTGATTGATAAAACGGGAAGCAGGTTTACCGTTCAGGCGTTTTCCACGGGTCTGCTTTCCTCATTCGGCCACAATCCTACGATTGCGATACGCGACTACAACGGAGAAGTCGAAATTTCACCGGACACATTCGAACATGCTAGGGTCCGGCTGAATATACGAACTAAACAAATGGACGTCCTGGATCGAATGAAAAGTGACGATCGGAAAAAACTTGAGGAAGAGATGTATGCGAATGTCTTGAACGTAGATCAGTTTCCGAAGGCGTCCTACGAGAGCACAGAAGTTTCTATTCAGAAGCTCGGCGGCGAATTGCTGGTTGCGCACGTGGTTGGCGAGCTTTCGTTTCATGGTGTCCAGCGCCTGCAACTGATCGATGCGCGCGTGACAAGGATGGCAACAATGTTACGCATTTCCGGCCAATTCACATTGCGGCAAACTGATTTCGGAATTAAGCCCGTTTCGTTCGCGGGTGGAACGCTAAAGCTTAAGGACGAGTTGAAGTTCAACTTTGAGCTCGTGGCTAGAGGGCAGGAACAACCGGAAAATACTTATCAAGCGTGAATTGAAGTTTTTGTAAAAAGGGGTTGCATCGTGTGCCTTGCCATACCGGGAAAAATTGTCGAGATTGATCCCCAAAACCATTTGCTAGCGGTTGTAGAAGTCGTAGGTGTGCGCCGCAAAGTGGATTTGGGACTGCTGCAGGATGATCCGCCGATTGCAGGCGATTGGGTGTTGATCCATGTGGGATTCGCGATGAGCAAAATCAGCGAGGCGGACGCGCTCGATCAAATGCGCACGCTCATGATGCTTGGGGAGACCGAAGCGGCCATGGAAGAAGTGCGCGGTTATGGTCTGGGAGAAGGAGAAACAGATCCGCCGATTAAAGGTCGAAACCATGAAATACGTGGATGAATTCAGGAAACCGGAATTAATCTCGCGGGCGGCGGAAGAAATACGGAAGCTTGCCGATTCAAACCGCCATTACCGAATTATGGAAGTTTGCGGCGGTCACACGCATGCGATTTACCGTTTTGGCCTGAAGGATTTGCTGCCAGCCAATGTGGAATTGATTCACGGTCCCGGCTGTCCGGTTTGTGTTTTACCCATGGGCAGAATTGATGATGGATTATCGCTGGCTGCGCGGCCTGATTTTATTTTTGCCGCATTCGGCGACATGATGCGCGTGCCCGGAACGCATGGCAGCCCGCTGGAGTACAAAGCTCGCGGCATGGACGTACGAATTGTGTATTCGCCAGCCGACGCGCTGAAGCTTGCGCGGAACAATCCAGAAAAACACGTGATGTTTTTCGCCATAGGGTTTGAAACAACCGCGCCGTCCACGGCCCTGACGCTAATGCGGGCGAAAGACGAAGGCCTGCGCAACTTCTCCGTGTTTTGCAATCACGTCACAATCATTCCGGCGATTCGCGCAATCCTTGATTCTCCTGATATGCGTCTGGATGGTTTTGTTGGCCCTGGGCATGTTTCCACCGTCATCGGTTGCAGGCCGTATGACTGGATCGCCAAGAATGAAAGTAAACCCGTGGTGGTTTCCGGTTTCGAGCCGCTCGATATTCTGCAATCCATCGTGATGCTTTTGCGCCAGCTCCGCATCGGGGAATCGATAGTTGAAAATCAATATAAGCGCGTCGTCCCCTGGGAAGGGAATCGCGCGGCGCTGCGCGCCATGGCGGAGACGTTCGAGTTGCGCCCTTATTTCGAATGGCGCGGCCTGGGCTTCATTTCGCAATCTGCTTTAAAGATTCGAGAAGCTTATGCGCAGTGGGACGCCGAACAACGCTTTTCCGTTCCGGGCGTGCGAGTTACCGATCCGAAAGCGGCGCAGTGCGGCGAAGTTCTGAAGGGCGTATTAAAACCATCGCAGTGCAAATTGTTTGGGAATGAATGCACGCCCGAGCAGCCGGTTGGCGCCTTGATGGTTTCCTCGGAAGGATCGTGTGCGGCTTATTACAGCTACCAGCTTCACAAACCCATAACGATTTCGAATGCGGCGAGTGATTGAGGAAAAAATGTCAACACAGGCCACGCTTGCTCCCAAAATTAGTTTTCGCGAAACGCAAATTGAAATGTCGCACGGAGCGGGCGGCAAAGCCAGCCGCAGGTTAGTGGAAGGATTGTTCGCGCCGCTACTGTTTGGCTCCTCGGCGGGACCGCTGAGTGACGCCGCGCACATTCAACTCGATGGCACGAAAATCGCCATAACCACGGATAGCTTCGTGGTCAAGCCGTTACGTTTTCTCGGCGGCTCGATTGGAGAATTGGCCATCAACGGCACGGTAAATGATCTCGCTGTTTCAGGCGCGCGGGCTGAAGCGATCGTCGTTACGTTCATTCTGGAAGCGGGTTTGCCCACTGAAATTCTGGAAGCGGAAGTTCGCGCCATAGGTCGGGCTGCGGAAAAAGCAGGAGTCATCATTGCCGGTGGCGATACAAAAGTCGTGGAGCACGGCAAGGCCGATGGAATGTACATCACGACGACAGGAATCGGCCGACCGCTTTCCGGCGTGGAAATTTCCCCGCAAAGTGTGAAACCGGGCGACAAGGTTTTGCTCTCCGGCCCGATTGGCGATCACGGCATTACCATTTTGCTGGCCCGCGGAGAATTGGATCTTGAGGCAGAATTATCATCCGACACGCGATCCGTTTTTCCCTTGGTTCAAGCCGTCGTCCGCGCTGCAGGCGCTGGCGTGCGATGGATGCGCGATCCGACGCGCGGCGGCGTTGCGACTTCCTTGAATGAATTGGCGCGAGACTGCGGCCACGGAATAGTTCTGCGCGAAGAAAAAATTCCCGTGCGCGCCCCAGTGCGTGGAGCTTGCGAACTTCTCGGCATGGATCCATTACATATCGCCAACGAAGGCCAATTCCTGGCAGTCGTTTCCGCTGAGCATGCTGACGCGGCACTGCATGCCTTGCGTTCGACGCCAGGCGGGAACGATGCCGAATTGATTGGTGAAGTTTGTGAACAGCCAGAGGGAGCTGTTTTGGTGACAACTCTTTATGGCGGCACACGGATGATCGACATGCTGGTGGGTGACCCGCTGCCGCGAATTTGCTAGGACTCACAATGGCCACAAGTCTGGAGCTAACAACTCAAATCGAGCAGCGATTGCTGGCGCGCAACCAGTTGCTCCAATCTTTTTTTGCAGCCGAGGCTTTGCGACTGGCGGAAACATGCCGCGAAATGTCTGAGCGTTTTTTGCGCGGCGGCCGCTTGCTGGCATTCGGCCGCGGTCCGTACGCTACGGATGCGCAGCACGTTTCTGTGGAATTCGTGCATCCGGTGATTGTTGGCAAGCGCGCTCTTCCGGCGCTTGATCTCTCCGCGGCATTTGAACCCTGGCTAAAAACCCTGCTGCGACCGGACGACATCGTTATGGGCTTCGGTCCTCCTGATGGTGACCGCGAAGTTTGGGCCTCATTGGAATGGGCACGAGGCCGCGGGGCGATGACATTCTCTTTGCCAGGAATGTCCGGTTCTTATTTTTTTAATTCTGCCGCGCCAAATGCGTTCATGCATCAGGAATTAATTGAAATTCTTTATCACACACTTTGGGAAACGGTTCATGTGTTCTTTGAGCATCGCGAATTAGGGCATGACGTGGGAGCGGCTGGATTTCTGTATCCCTTCCTGGGCAAAGAAAAACAGGAAACGGTCGACATTATTTCCGAAGTTGCCGCATCGATTCAGATGAAGGTGCGTGACGACTCGATTCTTCGAGAGCTTGCCGCCGTCGAAGAAGCGGAAAAAATCGGCGTTGCGGCAGTGGCGATTCGACAACGAATCGATCGCGGCGGGAAGCTCATCATTTTCGGCAATGGAGGATCGGCGACGGACGCCAATGATTGGGCCATCGATTGCATCATGCCGCCGCACGGCCGTCAGCCGATTCCCGCAATTTCCCTGTCGATGGAACCGGCAAATATTTCCGCAATCGCCAACGATGTCGGCACAGAACTAATTTTCCAGCGCCAGCTGATCGCGCAAGCGCGCTCCCATGACATTGCGGTTGGAATTTCCACCAGTGGCGGCTCGAAGAATATTGTGATGGCGCTGGAAGAGGCTCGCAAACGAAAGATGCTGACCGTAGCGCTACTGGGCTATGACGGCGGCGAAGTTGCGCGGCGCGGCTTGGCGGATTTTCCAATTATTGTTCGATCGGATTACATTCCGCGGATTCAGGAAGTGCAAGCAACCATATATCACGTTATTTGCGAAACTCTGGAGGATTTGGGCCGTGGCTAGCCTGGAGCTTTACGGAACACAAGGCTGCCCGTACACGCGAGAAATGCGGGAATGGCTCGAATGGAAGGGAAGCGCGTTTAAGGAATTTGACATTGAGACGGATCGCGAGGCATGGGAGCGCTTGCGCGCATTTTCCGAGCCTCCTTTCACGGTCCCGCTACTGGTCCAGGATGGAAAAGTTCTACAGGTTGGGTGGCAAGGCAGAAGCTGCGTCGTGAACGCGAAATAATATTATAACTCAAGCCTTTGACATCAAAGTGCGCGGCGTGGTGCAGGGTGTAGGCTTTCGCCCATTCGTATATCGGCTTGCCCGAGAAAATAATTTGTGCGGTTGGGTATTAAATGCGGAAGTAGGTGTCGAGATTCATGTAGAGGGAGAAGGGAACTGTATCCGATTATTTCTCGACGAAATGAAATCTCGGCTGCCTCAGGCCGCATTTATCGCGGGCATAAATGTGGAAGCCGCAAAAATCAGAAATTACGAAAACTTCACGATCCATGAAAGTGCCGGCGGAGGCAAACCCACGGTTCGAATTTCACCTGACCTTCCGATTTGTGAAACTTGCCTGAAAGAATTATTCGACGTGCGGGATCGCCGTTACCACTATCCGTACATCAATTGCACGGATTGCGGTCCGCGATACAGTGTTGTTCAAAGCTTGCCCTATGACCGGCCCCGTACGACGATGGCCGCATGGGCTTTGGACGAATACTGCGCCAGCGAATACGGCGATCCCGCAAACCGTAGATTTCATGCGCAGCCTATCGCGTGTCCTGATTGCGGGCCGCACTACTTCTTTTTAGCACCGGACGAGGTAGTGCGCGACGACGACCGATCCATACGCGAGGCTGCAGATTATCTTGCGTCGGGGATGATCGTGGCGGTGAAGGGACTTGGCGGCTACCACTTGGCTTGCGATGCGAAAAATGGAGACGCAGTATCCGCGCTGCGCTCCAGAAAATTTCGCAAGGAAAAACCATTTGCGTTGATGGTGAAAAATATAGAAGTTGCGCACAGGCTGGTGCAATTGGATTTAGCGGCGGAATCATTGCTGAATTCCGTCGCGCGGCCGATCGTACTTGCTCAGTCCAAATTAGTATTGCCTGGAGTATCTCCCGAGAATAGTGAACTAGGCGTGATGCTTCCTTATAGTCCTTTGCATCATTTGCTTTTTGCCGCGGGCGCTCCAGAAATTCTGGTAATGACCAGTGCGAACCGTTCCAGCGAGCCCATCGCTTATGAGGATGAAGCCGCGCTCCTGCAACTCTCTGGAATCGCGGACGGTTTTCTGATCGGTGAACGTCCTATCGCTCGTCGTGTAGACGACTCAGTTGTACGTGCTGGCGCATTCGGGTCAACAATTTTGCGAAGAGCCCGCGGCTATGCGCCCGGCGCTGCTGCGACGATTCCCACGGAACGCCCGATACTCGCACTAGGCACTGACCTCAAAAATTCAGTGACGCTGGTTGTCAACGGGCAATGTTTTGTCAGCCAGCATATTGGTGATCTGGATCATTACGAGGCGAATTGCTCCTTCCGCGATACTGTTCAGGATCTTCTTTCCATGTATGAAATTGATTCCAGCGAACTGCTCGTCGTGCACGATGCTCACCCCCAATATCTTTCAACGCAATATGCGTTAGAACTACGCGCTTCGGAAGTAAGATCTGTGCAGCACCATCGCGCGCATATCGCTTCGGTCCTCGCCGAGCATGCCGCGTGGGATCAGAGAGTCATCGGTGTGAGCTTCGATGGCACCGGCTTTGGAGATGACGGCACAATTTGGGGCGGGGAAATGTTTGTGGGATCTGTGATGGGCGGATTTGAGCGCATTGCACATCTGCGCTCTGTGTCGCTCCCTGGAGGTGATGCAGCCGCTATCTTCCCGGTGCAGTCAGCTGCCGGATTTCTTTCACAAATTTCGGAGCGTCATGATTTTACTGCTGAGCCAATTTCATTCCCGTCGCGGTACAAAGACGCGCTGCAAATGGTGCACGCTGGCTTGCGCAGCTTTACCACAACTTCCGCCGGCCGTCTTTTTGATACAGCGGCAGCGCTTCTGGGCTTTACGCGTGGAATAACCTTCGAAGGGCAAGCGGCCATTTGGCTGGAGCACCTCGCCAACCGCGCATCGAACCCAGACGCCTACCCGTTTCCCTTCGTGGACAACGAATTGGATTTTCGGCCGCTACTCGGTGCAATGATTCATGATCGTTTGGGCGGACGGGACACGTGCGAAATCGCGCGTGCGTTTCAGCGCGGGATCGCCACTGGCCTCGGCGAAGCTGTTGCAATGCTGTGTTTTAGGTACGACACGACCACGTTGGTGCTTTCTGGTGGCGTTTTCCAAAATGAGTTGCTCTTGCGCGACATTCAAAACCTTTTGCTGCCTCTGCATCTAAATATTTGGACGAACCATGTGGTTCCTGCGAATGACGGCGGAATTAGCCTGGGGCAGGCTGCGATTGCAGCGTTATCGAGTATTGATTTGAATTCCAAACAAACTGTGACTGCAAAGGGCGCTGTGTGAGTTCGGACGCGAGGCTTGGCATATGCATGAACTTTCGATTGCAATGAGCATCGTTGAAATGGCACAGGAAGAAGCGGAACGCCACGGACGAGCGCAGGTACACGCTGTGCATCTTAAATTGGGTCGATTGTCCGGTGTCGTAAAGGAGGCCCTTCTTTCGTCTTACGAAATGGCGTGCGAATCAACTGCCCTGGAAGGCTCGCAACTTTTAATCGAAGAAATTCCAGTCGAAGTGTTTTGCCCTGAGTGTCGGGTGGCACGGATGGTGCAATCGATTCAGTGGTTTTGCTGTCCGGAGTGCGGGACTCCCACTCCCACAGTTCTGCACGGAAAAGAGCTTGAAGTTGTGGCGCTGGAGCTTAAACAATGAGCAGCGAACCGCGTATGTTGGAAGTTCGGAAAAATGTTCTCAAGCAAAACGATTTGATCGCGCGATCGCTTCGTGACCGATATCGTCAAGCGGGAGTATTGGTCGTGAGCCTTGTTTCCAGCCCCGGTTCCGGGAAAACGGTATTTCTGGAAAAAACTTTGACCACGCTTCGTTCCAAATATCGCGTTGCGGCGCTCGTGGGCGATCTGGCTACTGAAAACGATGCGGCTCGCCTCGCGCGAAGCCGGGCTCCTGTGAAACAAATTCTCACTGGGGCGGTCTGCCATCTGGAGGCGGCGATGGTACAGACGGCTCTGGAGGGTTGGAATCTGAATGAATTGGATTTTCTATTTATTGAAAACGTAGGAAATTTAGTGTGTCCCTCATCGTATGATCTCGGCGAAGATCTTCGCTTCGTTTTACTGTCGGTAACCGAGGGAGAGGATAAGCCTCTCAAATATCCCACTATATTTAACAGCGCTGACGTTGCGGTCATTACAAAGTTGGATCTTGCGGCCGCCGTGGAATTTGATGAGGAAGCCGCCTGCGCAAACATTCAGGCTGTGAGGCCTGGAATGGAAGTCTTCAAGTTATCCGCAAAAACCGGCGTAGGAATGCCCGAATACGTGCAGTTTCTTGAAAGCAGACTGGATCGTTCACGATCCGCAGCAACGGCATAGTTTTATTCGATTGGCAGTGAGTTTGAATCTTCAGGCGAAGGGGCAAACGATGAGAAATGAGACGAAAAAAACGATAAAGGGAATTGGTCTCGTCATATTGGCAATCGGCGTTGTTAAAATGCTTCCGGATCTCGTTCGTTACATGAAAATTCGGTCAATGTAATTGGAATCGAGCAAGTCCCGGCTCTTCCGTCCCGCGCAGCGTAGTGGTGTGGTCCGACTTATGAAAAAGTCCGATTAAAATAGGGCGAAGTGCGTTTAGAAGGGCTCACCGTATATTTTCACGAAAAATCCTTCAATTATCTCCAAACTACTGCCGAGCCATGCCAGAGAATTGTATCGAGGGTTACACGCACAATTGCCTCTTCAGGTCCATGTTCCTTCCTTCCTTCCTCCGCTTTCTAATAAAAAAGATTGAAACCGATTTTATCCTCCAGACATATAGATAACTGGATTCCGGAATGCGCAATTGCGGAGTTCATTTTCTAGGACTAGAATTCGCATCACAGAATGGAAGCCTGGGAGGGCGCGTGAAAAAATATTTAAATCAAGTAATCATCTTTGGATTAGTCTGCGCTGAAGTACTAACCGCGGGTTTGGGAAATCAAATGGTCGCAGCTGACGAGGGTGAACAGTCCGCTCTGCAAGCAGATCAATCCATGCTGTCCGCTTTGCAGAAATCCGATAAAGCGGCAGCCGGTAAATTGCTGGATGCGGATTTCGTTTGGACAGATATATCAGGCAAATCAATAAAAAAAGCGGAAGCGCTGAATGCTTTGTCTGCATTCGCAACGGATAATACTGGCGACGAAAAGGTGCAAACGCATTTCTACACCCAGATCGAAACCGTAATTGGCGAGCATCATAACGCGCGGTTCCTCAGAATCTGGGTGAAGCGTCCGGAGGGCTGGCGCGAATTTATCGAACTAGACACTCCAATCGTGAATGCGGACGTCCCGCGATCAATGGTTCCGAGTCAGGGGGATTGCGAAAATCCTTGTCGCACATTGCCATATAAACCTGAGACGGCCATGGACAAGATAATTCTTGCTGACTGGCAAAAAACGAAGGTGGACGAATGGCATCCAAACGCGACGGATTGGCCTCTGCATATCGCAGACGAATTTCTGATCATCAATAACTCGTCCATGCGTGGTAAGGCCGATCGTGTGGTTTTGGCTAAAAAACAAGAGGAGGCCGGAGTTGGCACCGTTGGCGATCCGATTACAGCGATGGAAATTCATGACTTCGGAGATAACGCCGCGGTCATGATTTCGCATCACGTGCCCCACCGCGGAGGGAAGCCCTATTACAACGTCCGCGTATGGACGCTTCGCGATGGCCGTTGGCAACTTGCTATAAGCCAGCAGACCTCGATTGAATCCGCCGCAGCAGTGCCGCCTGCGAATTCCAAATAGTCCCTCTGCGTAATTACGATCCGGGCGTCAGATACGGGGAGCGCCTATTTTCCAGGCTGCTCCCCGTTACTTTTTGGACAGCCGAAGACATCAAAAGTTTTAATTTACCGCGAAGCAATAAAACAATCCCGCACCGCCCGTACTCACCAGATTGTCCTGGCTGCAACCACGGCTTGGGTGAGCGGAATTCCACGAAGTATTGTTCGCGCCGCTCCGGTCAAAATGCCCAAGCTGGGCTGTGCCAGTCGTTTCGCTCGTCCAGTTGCTGCAGGTGTGATCCATCCCATCGGTGTAGGCCCTGCCGTCTGTTTGCGAGCCGGTCAGCATGTCATGCACGTTTGGAGTATCGCCACGGCCGTTGAGCATCGTTCCTTTTTCTGTAAGCGCGGAAAGTTTCACGAGGTTATTTCCCAAGCGCGCTTGTTCAGCCGTGTCCCCGTGCAGGTCGGCAAGATTGTTGGCAATTTTTTCGCCCTTGGCGTTGTACCACGGACCATTTCCAATACGATCACGTGCATTTACGCCGGGCTGTCCGTTTGCTGCGTTGGTGCTCATATAGGCGTGCCAGGTTTTATTGCCGCTGCCAACTGCCGCGGCAAGTGTCTGGCAAATTCGGTCAGCCCCCGCGAGGCCGCCGAGATTCGCGCCATGGCCTGAACCTGCGCTGGTAATAAAGAAACTCATGGGTTGAGGCGGAGCCTGTTGCTGCGCGGGCTGCTGTGCGAACGTAATGTATGCGCCTACGATGGACAAAGCCACAGCGGCAATGCCGGCCTTGATCTTCCTCATGTTGATCTCCCTCAAGTCAAATTTTTCTAACTGTTGAAGTCACAGCTGATTTTATGCCCAAGCAATTAGTGAGGAAGATAACACGACTAGGGATGAATTGAAGATTGGAAAATTACGAAAAGTTCTGGCCGGGAATATAACCCTTAATGATTGTCACGCAAATTTAGCCAGCCTTTCAGCTTTGTGATATCCAACAAGGAAATTTGGACCGGTGCCGTTAACTTAGCGTAAAACAACCTGTTTTTTAGCGTCGTATTCACCAATAGGATACATACAGATACTTTTTAGGTGCGTGAATAGGGTAATTCGTAGATCGTAATGCTTCGGCCAGGGGGATCTGTGCCGAATTGAAACAATAAATTAAAACGATCCAAGAGGATCATTTGCATTGGTATATGCAGATGCATCGTTTTGGAACGCACAGAGCGAAAAAATGGATATGACTTCTTGTATTCAGCCGGACTCCTTCGATAGTTTTCGCATCCCGAACACGTCTGCTTCTGTTCATCAAAACGGAAAACATGGCCTTCCCGGAAGACTGTTTATTGTCGAGGGGATAGATGGATCGGGCAAGTCCACGCAGTTGAGCCTTCTTCATAAATGGTTAGAATCCAAGGGTTATGGAGTGGTCTTTAGTGAGTGGAATTCCTCCACTCTGGTGAAAGATACGACCAAGCTGGGGAAGAAAAAGAAATTGCTAACTCCTGCCACTTTTTCAGCGATTCACGCGACTGATTTCGCGGATCGAACCGAGCGAAGTATTCTGCCGTTGTTGAAAGCAGGAGCCGTAGTGCTTTGCGATCGCTATGCCTACACGGCATTTGCACGTGATGTGGCTCGTGGCATGGATTGCGAATGGGTACGTGCACTTTACGGGTTCGCAGTAAAACCAACGGTGGCCTTCTACTTTCGAGTTCCTCTGGAAACTGCGATTGGGCGCCTCACAGGCGCGCGCGATGGTTTCAAATATTACGAAGCCGGCCTCGATCTGGGATTGAGCACTGATGCGGAAGAAAGTTTTCGCCTGTTTCAGGGCCGGATAATCAACGAATATGAAAAAATGATTCCTGAGTTCGGCCTCACGGTCATTGACGCCACTATGCCGGTCGAAGCGCAGCAGGCGCAGGTTCGACAAATCGTAAAGACGCATCTGGAAGACGCCAAGAAATTAAGGACTAAACAATGAGACAAACTTACGGTAAGACTCTTCCGGGGATGCGGCTGGAAAACCTCACTGGAAAACTGATCGTCATTGAAGGGACAGACGGAGCGGGGCGCACGACTCAAATCAATTTGATTAAGCCCTGGCTCGAGGAATTGGGACACGCCGTGCTGGACACTGGAATCACTCGCTCGCGGCTTGCGGGCGACGGCATCCGGCGCGCCAAGGAAGGAAATAACTTGGGACACGTTACCCAGAGCCTCTTCTACGCAACCGATTTTATCGATCGTCTGGAAAATGACATAATCCCTGCGTTGCGCGCCGGGTTCATCGTTTTGACGGATCGTTATATCTATTCCTTGATGGCCAGAGCGATTGTTCGCGGCATGGATGCTTCCTGGATACGCAGCATATATAACGTTGCGCTCAAGCCGGACGCCGTCTTCTATCTGCGTATTGGCGTGGATCAATTGTTGCCGAGGGTTGTATTTTCCGGGGGATTCGACTACTGGGAATCCGGCATGGATTTGTTTCAAGGGCACGATATGTACGACAGCTTTTGCAGTTACCAGACGATCTTGCTAAAAGAGTTCGATCATCTTGCCGAGGAATATAAATTTGAAATTGTGGATGCGTCCGCAAACGCCGAGGACGTTTGCAATCACCTGAAGAAAAAAATTCTTGCAATTCTCAAGCCTGATGAAACACAACCAGCGGTGTCAAACCCGCAGGCCTATTTAATCGAAACGCTGATGCAGAAGGCGGTAGTAAATCTCCTGGCCAAGCGCAATGGCCAGGCGCAACTTTCTGAAAGTAATATCGATTTGCCGCCATTTATTCCTTACAGTACGGAAGGAAATGGCAAGAACGCCCACTAGGTTTTTACATTCGAGGCGACGCAGAGTGGCCTGCAAGGAATTTAAAGTTTTAGCAATTTCTCCGCGTTACCGTGCGCGACCTTTTCTTTATCTTCCGCGGACACCGGCAGGCTGTCCAGAAATTTGCGGCCCACAATATTTGAACTAAAGGGATAGTCCACAGAAAACATGATCCGGTCAATTCCCACCACTTGCTGCATGCATTGAAACGGCGGCGTGCTGAAATATCCGCTGGTGGTGAGATAAAAATGCTCGTGAAAATATTCGCCGACCGGGCGCTTTAAATCCGCCGCTCCTCTGCCCAAAACCATTTCCGCGCGGGCAATGGAAAACGGTAAATTTTCGCCCATATGGCCGACGATGATTTTGAGGGCAGGGAAGCGGTCAAACAATCCGCTGACAATCAAACGCAGGCAATGCATTCCTGTTTCCACGTGCCAGCCCCACATCGCCGTCGATAGCATAAATCCCAGCGAACCGGGGAGACCGCTGTAATACGCTTCCATAACGGGCTTTGGCGGCGGCGCAGGATGCAAATAAATCGGCACGTCCAGCGATGTCACGGCTTCAAAGATCGGAGTGAAGCGCGGGTGATCGAAAAATAGTCCGTTGCTGGTGCCGTTCAGCATCACGCCTTTGAAATCTAATTCGCGAACGCAGCGATCGAGTTCCGCCGCAGCTTTGTCCGGTTCCTGCAGAGCCAGAGTGGCAAAGGCTGCAAAGCGGCCAGGATGTGCGCGAACTGCGGCGGCCATTCTGTCGTTCGCGTCTCGGGCAACAGCATTCGCGGCGTCCGAGTCCAGTTTGTCCACGGTATTCGCCGATACCGAAAGTACCTGCATGTCGATTCCCGCGGCATCCATATCGGCGATGCGCCCATCGCCTACATCAAGCAGCTTCGCATTCATGCTTTGCATGAACGCGGCGGATGCGCCCGTCGCAGGCATCTGCGCGGCCTTAAGTATTTCTGGTGTTGTGATGTGCTCTTCGAGTGTGATGATTCGCATCCGCACATGTTACACAACACATCTATCAGCGGCAAAAATATTCCCAGGTATCGAAATGCTGAGGTTTTTAAATGGCGCGGGCTTCAGCCTGCGGGGTTTAGGCCTTTCATGAACAAAACCCCGCATGCTGAAGCCCGCGCCACTGGAGTTCCCAAATATGATTGAATCAATTATTCAGCGCGGCCTATTTCCACGCGGAGTACAACGGCTTTCCGACCATGAGAGCCGGATTCGCGCCCGGACGCGGCTTGAATTTTTCCGCGCGGCCGTTGTTCACTTCGGCGAGGTACAGATTACCTTCCTGATCGACGCTCATTCCGTGCACATTCCAGAGCGCTCCCGGCCAATCTCCCTCGCTGCCCCATTCGTAAAGAAGATGTCCGTCCAAATCGAACTTGATAATTTTCGCGGTATAGCCGTCGGCAATCCAGAGGAAGCCGTCAGCTGCTTTGTAAAGGAATTGTGGTGTGGATGGTTTCCCGGTAGTCCACTGGTCGAGAAATTTTCCGTTTTCGTCGAAAATCTGAATGCGATGATCGGAGCGGTCGGTAACAAAAACACGGTGTCGAGGTAAGTCAAACACTACACCATGCACGTCGTGGAAAGTCCCCGGTCGCGTGTCGTCCGGAGGCAAGGATGGCTGGCCCCACGCCATCAGATATTTGCCATCTTTATCGAACTTCACCACGCGCGTATTGCCATAGCCATCGGTCACGTACATCGTTCCGTCGGGCAGCCAGTTAATGAACGTGGGCCGGTTGAAATGTTTGTCATCCTCTCCGGACTGGTAGGGCGTGCCCAGCGTTTTCACCAATTCTTTTCCGTCGTGCGTGAATTCGTAGACGGCGTGGCCTTGATCGTCCACCACCCAAATGTGTTTTTCCGGATCGTACGGATTCATGGTGACGGAGTGCGGGCGCCGCAGCATCTTGTCCCATTTCGTCCAGTCTTCTATGAGATTGCCATTCGCGTCGACCACCACAATGCAGTGTTCCCAGCGCGCGTCCACGCCCAGCGAGCCTTTCCACACGGGATTTCCGGCGGACGTTACCGGTCCCACCGAAGCGTTTCTCCAAGGCACCTGCGCGACGGGAAATGAAATGCTGGGGCCAATCGAAGGGTAGGGAATTTCTTCGGGCCGCTTCATCGCGGGAATTTCGCCGCGCTCCAGAATAAATACGCGATCGGGACTTTCCGCGAAAACGCTTTCCACCGCTCCATAGGTCCACTTCTCGTGGCCCGGCAGCGCGGTGATCGGTTTTGGCCAGTTGGGATCGACCTGATAGGGGCCGTCGACATCCTGGCCCACGCGCTGTCCGGCGAGCGCGGCAAATCCGTAGCCCGGCTTTGTCTCGGCCTGCACGGAAATCATTTTGCTGGTGGCAATCACACCAGCCACAAATGCAATGGCGGCCACGGCCGCCACGAGAAGCGTCATTTTGCGTTTCGTCATGAATTTCGTCTCCCAAAAGATGTGCAACTCAAAAAGCTGAACCGCTAAA
>Ga0210386_10002086_pt1 | contig 17452 bp, 16 predicted proteins | sample IncBWH32OmetaG_FD_160091 | JGI IMG/M metagenome (GOLD analysis project Ga0210386, IMG submission 160091) | Forest soil microbial communities from Barre Woods Harvard Forest LTER site, Petersham, Massachusetts, United States - Inc-BW-H-32-O ... | reverse complement strand
GGGAGGCATGTAAATTAGCGTAATCGGCAAATTAGTCGAGACGGGCTTCGACTTCGATAGCGTCGCTTGGCGAGACCGCCGTGATCTTGAGCGTTGCGCCTTCGGCGCTGGCGCCGGGCGGCAGGCCATCGAGCTCGAACGCGTAGCGTCGCGTTCCTTTTGCGCTATCGGCAACGCCGTTCTCGGGCTGCGGAAGCGGCAAAGCCCATTCTGGCGTCGGACCCTCAGCAAATATGCTGACAGGGACACCCTCGGGCGCCTTGACGAGCAAGACGACGCGCGCGTGTTTGCCGTCGTTTTCGCGGTGAACCGAAGCAACGGCCAAGCTGGCGCCTTTCTCGCCCACGGTCGCGTGCCGTGGCACACGCGCTTCGGCGGCGACCAATGCGGGCTCTTGCGCGCCGGGCTTACCGGAGAGTGTCAGTGCGAGATGCGCTTCGGTCGGCACGCAAAGTTTTCCACAAACTGCGTAGCCGAGCTTTACTTGCAGCGAAGACGGTTTTGCGGCGTCGTTGGGAATGATTTGCAGCGGCAAGACGACATTGCCGTGATAGCCGATCGAAGCGCCGCCGGCCCCGTCGGCAAACGCCTCCGGTGCCGGCCACAGCATGATGACCGACTTTACATTTTCCGAGCCGGCGAAATCGAGTGTCGGCGGCACGCCGGAATCTCCCGGATAGCGCCAGTAGGTTTTCCAGCCCGGTTCGAGGCGGATCTCAATGCCGGCGCGTGCGCGCGTGCTGTCGCCCGCGCCGCGGGTCGCGCCCGCGATCAAGCGCGTTGCACCGTGCGATTCTTCGTCCCACGGCGAAGCGTCTTGCGCCTCGGCGACCGGTATGAAGACGGCGCCTGCCGCTGCGACAATTGTTATCATTAACGAATAGGCCAATGAGACACGCATGGTTGTCGTCCTTAAGGCGAAGTGGCCCACACGTGCTACTGACATCATCGTGACCCGGCCATGATCCATTCATCGTCGTGAAACGCTTATCTGTCGTGATGGCGGTGTCCGGCGCGACGCTCCTGTTTGGACGCCCAACTTTGGACGCGCAAGTTTGGACGCGCACGTTTGGACGCGCACGTTTGGACGCGCACGTCTGCCGTTCATGTTTGGCGTTGCCTCGACTGTGGCGCGTTGGGCGGCGGTAGCGACGGAAAGGTTGCGTGAACTTTTGCCGCGGCCATTCGTTTGCAAATGCGGAACTATGAGCTAACCTTTGGGTATGAAATTGCCACGCGGCGCATCCGTCAAGAATACCGTACGGGGCAGGGGCTATCTGGATGGCCAGATGCTGATTGCCATGCCGGCGATGCTGGACGACCGCTTTGCCCGTTCGCTCATCTATATCTGCGCGCACTCGTCCGAAGGCGCGATGGGTATCGTGGTCAATCATCCGGCGCCCAATATCAATTTCTCCGATCTCTTGGTGAAACTTGATGTCATTCCCGCCGCGGATGTGATCCGGCTACCGTCGCGCGCCGGCGTGGTGCGGGTCATGCGCGGCGGCCCGGTCGAAACCGAGCGCGGCTTTGTCCTGCACAGCGCCGATTTCTTTATCGAGAATTCGACGCTGCCGATCGACGAGGGCATTTGCCTGACCGCGACACTGGACATCCTCAAGGCGATCGCGCGTGGCGACGGCCCGGCAAGCGCCATTCTCGCCCTCGGCTATGCGGGTTGGGCGCCCGGTCAGCTCGAAAGCGAGATCCAGGGCAACGGCTGGCTGCATTGCGCGCCGGATCCCGAGCTGATCTTCGGCACCGACATCGGCGGCAAATACGAGCGCGCGCTGCGAAAGATCGGCATCGATCTCGGCATGCTGTCGAGCGAAGCCGGGCACGCTTAAGAGCATGATCCGGAAAAGTGGATGCCGGTTTTCCGAAAAGATCATGCTCCACCAAAGATCTAGAGCGCGATGTCGATTCTACGTAAAATGATCGCGTTCTAGGCAATCAGCCTGGCTATTTGCCGACGACGGCAGTCGCCGCCTGCCGCGTCGACTTGGCTTCTCTGGCTTGTGCTTGGATGAGGTCGCGGGCGCGTTCTGCCGTCATTGGCTCGCCGAAGACAAAGCCTTGCGCATATTCGCACCCGAGCTGTGAAAGCTCGACCGCATCCGAGTCGGTCTCGGCGCCTTCGGCTACGACGTCCATGCCGAGATCGTGGGCGAGCGCAATCATCGAACGAAGAATGACCGGCCGCGTGCCCTTGGCGGTGGTGTGGACGAAGGACTTGTCGATCTTGATCGTGTCGAAGGGAAAGCGTTGCAGATAAGCGAGCGAAGAATAGCCGGTGCCGAAATCGTCCAAGGCGAGGCCGGCGCCGAGCTCGCGAATCCGGTGCAGCATCTGCGCGGCGTGTTCCGGATTTTCCATCACCACCGACTCGGTGATTTCAAGCTTGAGCGTTCCACGGCTGACCGGGGCGCGCGCCAGCACCGTGCGCAGATCCTGCATCAGATCGTGGCGCAGCAATTGCCGCGAGGAGACATTGACGCTGGCGAACAACGGCTCGCGCGGGCGCAGCGTACGCTGCCAGGTGCTGAGCTGCCGCGCGGTGCGCTCAAGGACAAACAGGCCGAGCTCGACGATCAGCCCGCTTTCCTCGGCGGTCTTGATGAATTCCTGCGGCGACATGCGGCCGAGCTTGGGATGATTCCAGCGCGCCAGAGCCTCGAAGCCCGCGACCACACGATCTTCGAGCCGCACGATAGGCTGGTAGAGAATGTTGATCTCTTCGCGTTCGATCGCGCGCCGCAGATCGGATGCGATCGTCAGCCGATCGGTTTTGCGCGCCCGCATGGCCGGCTTGTACACGTCGATGCGGTCGCCACCGTTGCGCTTGGCGTGATACATCGCAAGTTCGGCGTCTTTGAGCCGTTCCTCGGCGTTTTGCGGTTCGCTGTCGCCGAGCGCCAGCCCGACCGAACCGGTAAGGAAGATCTCGCGATCGTTGAACGTAATGGGCGCGCGCACGGTGCGGCGCACGGTTTCGGCGAGCGCGGTAATGCGTGCGGATTCGCGCTCCGAAAGAACAATGAGACCGAACTGATCGCCGGAAAGCCGGGCGAGCGTGTCGTGCGGCTTGATCAGCCGACCAAGCCGGCGGGAGAGCGTGAGCAGGATGGAGTCGGCGAGCGCCATGCCGACTGAATCGTTCACCTGCTTGAAGCGATCGATATCGATCACCATCACCGTCGGTTTGATCGCGGTGTCGGCCTTGGCGAGACCCAGCACCGCTTCCAGCCGGTCGAGGAACAGCTCGCGGTTGGGAAGCCCGGTGAGGTTGTCGTGAACCGCGTCGTGCAACAAGCGCTCTTCGGCGGTCTTGAATTCGGTCACGTCGGTGAGCGTGCCGACGAGGCGGATCACTTCGCCGTCGGAGCCGACGACCGGACGCGCGCGCAAGGTGAACCACAAATAATGGCCGTCGGCGGTGCGCATGCGGAAGTCCTGCGCGATGCGTCCGCGACGCTGCTCGACGATGCCGTCGAGGGTTGCGCGGAAGCGGTCGCGGTCGAGCGGATGCAGGACTTCGAGCCAGTTGGCGGCGGCGCCGTCGAGCGATCCGCTTTTCAGGCCGAGCATGGCTTCGGTTTCCGGGCTGGTGAAGACGCGGTCGGCGGCGACATCCCAGTCCCAGATCATGTCGCCGGCGCCGGTGAGCGCCAGCGCTCGACGCTCCACATCCGACACGATGCCTTGCGCCATGCCGCCCGCAAAGGCGTGCTGCATCACCGTAAAACCGATCAGCATGACGATGAGGACGAGGCCGCCAAGCAATGCCGGGCCGACGATATCGTTGGTGACCAGCCCGAGCACCGTCGTCGCGGCGCCGAAAACCCATGCCACCAGCAGCAACCAGGTCGGGATCAGCATCACCGCCCGGTCGAAGCCGTGGGTCGAGAGGTAGAGCACCAGCGCGAAGCCGAGCACAGCGACAAAAAACAACGAGATGCGCGCAATCCCGGAAGCAACTTGCGGCGAGTAGAGTGCCACGGCCACAAGCGCGCCCAGAAAGGCAAGCCAGCCGACGGTAATGTGGGCGTACCGCACATGCCAGCGGTTCAGATTCAAATATGCAAACAGAAATACCAGGAGCGTAGCGACCAGAATGGCTTCGCCTGACGCGCGCCAGATGCGCTCGGCGCCCGACGACATGTCGAACACTTTGCCCCAGAAGCCGAAATCGACCCCGATATAGATCAGCACCGCCCAGCCGAGAGCGGCTGCGGCGGGGAACATGACGCTGCCTTTCACCACGAACAGAATGGTGAGAAACAGCGCCAGCAAGCCGGCGATGCCGATGACGATGCCCTGATAAAGCGTAAGCGAGTTGACCTTGTCCTTGAACGCGTCCGGCTCCCACAAATAGAGCTGCGGCAAATTCGAGCCGCGCAACTCGGCCACGAACGTGATGACCGTCCCGGGATCAAGCGTCACCCGGAAGACGTCGGCCGTGGCGTTCTCTATTCGCTCGGGCGGATCGCCCGACGACGGAGTGATATTGGCGATGCGCGACATGCCGAGATCGGGCCACAGCAGTCCGGAACCGACCATGCGATAGTGCGGAGCGACGATCAGGCGGTCGATCTGCTCTTCGCCGTTATTGGCGAGCGCGAACACGGCCCAGTCGTTTCCGGCCTCGCGCCCGCGCACTTCGATGCGGCGGACGATTCCGTCGGCGCCCGGCGCGGTGGAGACCTGCACGCGGTCGGTGTCGGTGCGTTGTATTTCGACGGCATCGGTGAGGTCGATCGCGGAGGCATCGACACGGACATTGACGGCGTCAACGGCGCCGGCGCTGGAGATGCCGAGGACGGCAGCACATGCGAGCGTCGCGAGCGCGATAGCGGCGCGAAGAAATGCCAACAGACCACTCCGAGCAGCCGGCGCCGGTCGCGCCCCGAGAAATATCGAGTTTCCCCACGCCACGGGCGCAATCATAGCCGATTTTGCGCCGGATTCGCGACTTTCCTACTAGCCCTCGTGCCGAACCGCAGCGCTCTCCGATCAGTAGCCTGCGAGCCCCCGGGGCGCAAGAAATTTTCCTTTCTTATCAAAGGGTCAGAACAATTTTGCCGATGTGCTCGCTGCGCTCCATGCGCCTATGAGCGGCCTCGGCATTGGCGAGCCCGAAGGTTGAATCGATCACCGGTTTGACCGTTCCGGCGGCGATGAGCGGCAGCACCTTGCTTTCGACGGCGCCGGCGATCGCCGCCTTGTCGGCGACTGAGCGTGCGCGCAGTGTCGAGCCGGTATGCGTCAGACGCTTGAGCATGAGGCGAAGGAAATCGACGGCGGCGCGGGAAGAGGATTGAAACGCGATCTGCACGATGCGTCCGTCGACGGCGGCAGCCTCGTAGTTGCGATTGATGTATTCACCACCGATCATGTCGAGGATGACATCGGCGCCGCGGCCTCCGGTCGCCTCTTTGGTGGCGGCGACGAAGTCCTCGGTCTTGTAGTTGACGGCGAGATCGGCACCGAGCGTGATGCATGCCGCACATTTTTCCGGCGATCCGGCTGTCGTCATGACACGGGCGCCGAACGCCTTGGCGAGCTGGATCGCGGTCGTGCCGATGCCGGACGACCCGCCGTGGACCAGCAGTGTTTCTCCGGCAGCAAGGCGACCGCGCTCGAAAACGTTGTGCCAGACCGTGAAGAAGGTTTCGGGGATGGCCGCCGCCTCGATCAGCGACAGATTCTGTGGGACCGGCAGCGCGTGACTCTCGTGGGCGAGACAGTACTCGGCGTATCCGCCGCCGATGACGAGCGCCATCACCAAGTCGCCTTGTTTCCAGCGTGTCGCGCCGGGGCCGCACGCGACAACTTCACCTGCGATCTCAAGCCCGGGAATTTCGGTGGCGCCTGGCGGGGGCGGATAAAGTCCCATCCGCTGCATGACGTCCGGCCGGTTGACGCCGGCGGCGGCAACCTTGACGAGGATCTCGCCGGCCGCAGGCTCGGGTCGCGGCCGCGATTGCGGCGTCAGGACCTCTGGGCCGCCGGCTTGGCGGATGGCGATCGTCGTCATCCGATCGGGCAGTGTTGTCATGAGCTGCGTGCTGAAGCGTTGCGGAAAGGAATTGTGCGGCAGTCTTAGAGGAGCGGGCGTATCGCTGACAACCGTCGCGAGCCGCTGCTAGTTTTGCCAAGGAGGGCCGGAACCATGATCGATCCCGACGATCTGCCGAAGAAAAAGACCGTTCACGATATCGGTCAGGACCTCTCGCTGCTTTCGGTCGGCGAACTGGGCGAACGGGTTAATTTGCTCAAGGACGAAATCGGCCGCCTTGAGGCTGAAATTGCGCGAAAGCACGCTTCGCAGACCGCGGCAAACGCGTTTTTCAAGAAATAGATCAAGATCTTACGCGACCCACGCGCTAGCGCATTTTTGCTAAATAAAGCTGAATTGCAGAAGAATTCGCTAACTCTCTGGAGAATCTTAACCTTCGGTTAAGCTTTCTCGTTCATTACAAAGAATGTCCAACTTTTGGACATTGAGTGGCTCCTGTCCACTCTGTTTGACGCCTCCCTGTTATCACCTTGAGCCGCCGGAAACGGCGGCTCCTTTTTTCGGCCGATCGGCAAGCGCCTCATTGGCGCCATATGAATGTCCGCGCCGGCAACCAAATTTTTCGCCGGCGGCCTTAGAAATGCGCTTTGACCGCGTCGCGTGCTGGACTCGGAAGACCAGTCGAGCGATGCTGTTGTCGGTGTGAGGCGTGTCGATGTCCGAGAAGCGTGCGAGTGAAGCGAGCACAGTTTCGTTCAGTGAACGGCTGGCGAGTTCTCAGGTTTTTGCCATTCTCTTTCGCGATGGAATGGCGCTGGTCGAGGAGACCGCGGGCTATCTCGATGGCAGCGGTCGCTCCGAATCGAAGAAACTCGAGCGCAGCGCCGCATTGGTATACGCGACCGAAAGCATGCGATTGACCACGCGGCTAATGCAGCTTGCGTCGTGGCTCTTGCTGCACCGCGCCGTCAAGGACGGCGAAATGACGCTAGCCCAGGCGCACGAGGAAAAAAGCAAAGTAAGGGTTGCCTCCTGCGATCCCGGGGACGCCAAGTCGATCGCGCTTTTGCCCTCGAAGCTGCAGGACCTGATCGCGCGCTCGACCAAATTGCAGGCGGAAGTGCGACGCCTGGATGCAACGATGCACGCGCCCGCGCCGATCAAGGCGGCTGCCGGTAACCCGGTCGAGCGGCAACTCGGGTTGCTGCGCGCCGCTTTCGAGCGCGGCGGGGTATAGCGCCGGCGGCGGTTGCGCGCTGCGACGGGGAGCGTGATGCCGGGCAGGGTGTTGATTGAGAGCCAGAACCGGCTTTTCGATGATTTCTTTAAAGTCGACGAACTCCTTGTCAGTCACCGCCAGATCGACGGAACGATGAGCCAGGTACAGCGCCGGCTGGTCTTTGAACGCGGCGACTCGGTCGCCGTTCTGCTCTTCAATCGGGACCGGCGCACTGTCGTGCTGGTGGAACAATTCAAGGTGCCTGCGCTGGTCGCCCGGCGCCGCGACGATCCCGTAACCACGGACGGCTGGCTGGTGGAAACGCTGGCCGGAATGGTCGACGACGGCGAAACGCCGGAAGCAACTGCCGTTCGCGAAACCCTCGAGGAGACCGGCTATCGGATCGGCACCCCTGAGCTGATCGGCCGGTTTTTGGTCTCGCCGGGCGGGACGTCCGAGCGCGTGTTTCTCTATTTCGCCGAAGTTGGCGACCGCGATCGTGTCGGCAAAGGCGGCGGAATCGATGACGAGGACATCCAGGTGCTGCACTTCGGTCTCGCGGACCTGTTCCAGCACCTCGCTCGGGGCCTGATCGAGGATCCGAAGCTTGCGATCAGCGCCTATTGGCTACAAGGCCGCCTGGGTCCGCCCGCGTAAGCGTTGGCCGCGCCAGCGCGCGTAGCGCGCTTACTTCTTGAGGAAGCCCGAATACTTCTTCTGGAACCGCGACAGCCGGCCGCCGCGATCGAGGAGCTGCTGCTGGCCACCCGTCCAAGCCGGGTGCGACTTCGGATCGATATCGAGTTGAAGCTTGTCGCCTGGCTTGCCCCAGGTCGAACGGGTGGTGAATTCGGTGCCGTCGGTCATGACGACCTTGACGAGATGGTAATCAGGATGCGTGTCGGATTTCATGGCGATACCGAGCCTTCCGGCGTGTTCGAGCGATATAGGGTGGAATTTGACGCGCTCTATAGCGCGCCGGCTCCGCCGAGACAAGCCGCCGCAGCCATCACCATGCACGTTGAAAGCGCGACCGACACGAGGCATTGTCGCCGCCATTAGCGCCGGCGAGGCGACGAAAAGGTGTTGCGGCGCATGGACTTGCGTGTTGACCAAGATGCGGGGGCCGAGGGCTCGTCATCAACCGCTGAGAAACTGGCGCTGAGCGCCGAGCGGGCCGGTGCGTCCGCGGAGACGACTGCGGCCGGGGCGGCGCCTGAGCGGCGCACGAATTTGCGGCCGCTCGCTTCGCTCCTGCCTTATATCGGACGTTACCGGTGGCGCGCCTTGTCGGCGCTTGGCTCCTTGATCGTCGCCGCATTGACGACGCTGGTCGTACCGATCGCTGTCCGGCGCATGATCGATTTCGGTTTCACCGCCCGCGGCGTCGCGCTGATTGACAGCTACTTTCTGGTCATGATCGGCGTCGCCGCGGTGTTGGCGATCGCCAGCGCGCTTCGCTATTACCTCGTCACGACGCTGGGCGAACGCGTGGTCGCGGACCTGCGCGGTGACGTGTTCGCGCATGTCACCTCGCTGTCGAGCGCGTTTTTCGACGAAGCCAGAACCGGCGAGGTCGTATCGCGGCTTACCGCCGACACGACGCAGATCAAGGCGGCGGCCGGCACATCGGTTTCGATCGCGCTGCGCAATGTCGTGTTGTTCGTCGGCGCGACCGTGATGATGGTGGTGTCGAGTCCGCAGCTCTCGGCCTTCGTTCTCGCCGCGATCCCGATCATCGTGCTGCCGCTGTACGCTTTCGGCCGCGCCGTACGCCGCCGTTCGCGCTCGGCACAGGATACGCTTGCGGAAGCCTCTGCGTACGCCGCGGAACTGATCGGCGCCGTGCGCGTGCTGCAGGCTTTTACCAACGAGCAACTCGGGATCGGCCGGTTTCGACAAGCGGTCGAGCGCGCTTACGAGGCGGCGCGCAATTCGACACGCTCGCGCGCGTGCCTCACCGGTATCGCCATCTTTCTGGTCGCCACGAGCATCATCGTGGTGTTGTGGATCGGCGCCCAGCAGGTGCTGGCCGGCCAAATTACGCCCGGCCGCCTCAGCCAGTTCATCCTCTACGCGGTGCTTGCCGGCAGCGCGCTCGGCTCGCTGTCGGAAGTCGGCGGCGAGATGGCACAAGCGTCTGGCGCCGCGGAGCGGCTGTTCGAAATTCTTGCCATCCGGCCCGCGATCGCGGCGCCTGCGCATCCTCTGCCGTTGCCCATGCCGCCGCGCGGCGAAGTGAATTTCGCGGACGTGCGTTTCTCCTATCCGACACGCCCGAACGTCTCCGCGCTCAACGGAGTCTCGTTCGCGGTGCGGCCGGGTGAGAAGGTTGCGATTGTCGGCCCGTCCGGTGCCGGCAAGAGCACGATCTTTCATCTGTTGCTGCGCTACTACGATCCGCTCGCCGGTCGTATCTCGCTCGACGGTGTCGAGCTTCGCCAACTCGATCCGACGGCCTTGCGCGGGCGCATCGCGCTCGTGCCCCAGGATAGCGTGATGTTCGCGACCACGATCGGAGAGAACATCCGCTTCGGCCGCCCCGACGCAACGAATGCCGAAGTCGCCCGGGCCGCCGAGCTGGCCTATGCGGCTTCGTTCATCGCCGCCTTGCCGGCCGGCATGGAAACGCCGGTCGGCGAACGCGGTGTGACGCTCTCCGGCGGTCAGCGCCAGCGCATTGCCATCGCCCGCGCCATTCTGCGCGACGCGCCGCTCCTTCTGCTCGACGAGGCGACCTCGTCGCTCGACGCCGAAAGCGAAACGCTGGTCGCGGCGGCGCTCACGCAATTGATGCAGGAGCGCACCACCATCGTGATCGCGCATCGGCTCGCCACCGTGCTGTCCTGCGACCGCATCCTCGTGCTCGATCAGGGCCGCATCGTCGAGGAGGGGACGCATCAAACCCTCGCCGCCGCCGGCGGCCTCTATGCGCGACTGGCGAAGCTGCAGTTTCAGGGCAGTTAAGTTCACCGAAACGCGTTCGGCGATCAGGGCGCCCACCGCATGCGATGCACCGGCTTGCCCGAGATTGGATTAACGCCGTCGCCGGTGATCTGAAAATCGAGCTTTTCGTAAAAGCGGATGGCGCGGGCGTTATCGGCGTTGACATGAAGCTCGAGCCCTGAGGGCGAAAGCTCTTTAGCTACCGCGATCAGCGCCCTGCCGACGCCGGACGCCCAATGCTCCGGCGCAACCGCGATCTGATCGAGATAGTGGGTTTTTGGATCAACGGTGACAAAGCCGATCATATCGCCGCCGGCTTCCGCGATGACGATGTCGGCGGATGTCGTCAGCTCGGTGCGCCAGCGATTGCGCCACCAGTCGAGCCGCTTCTTGAAATCGATCTGCGGATAGGCGCTCTGCCAGCTGCGCAGCCAGAGCGCAACCGCTGCGTGTTCATCCTTCGCCTCATAAGGCCGCAGCGAAACCGCGAGCGAGCCGAGTCGGAGTGTCGGCGTTTCGTCCACGCCTCACTTCTCCGTCAGTTTCAGTTCGATGCGGCGGTTGCGGCTGTGCGCCTCGTCGGTCGTGCCCGGATCGATCGGCTGGAACTCGCCGAAGCCGGCGGCGACCAGACGCTGCGGCGGCACGCCCTTGGAGATCAGATATTGCACGACCGAGATCGCGCGCGCCGCCGACAGGTCCCAGTTGGTCTTGTAAGTCGACGTGCCCGAGAGCGGCCGCGTGTCGGTATGGCCGTCGACCCGCAGCACCCAGTTGATCTCCGACGGGATCTGCTTTTCCAGATCGATCAGCGCGCTCGCGAGTTTGTCGAGCTCGGCGCGACCTTCCGGACGCAACACCGCCTGACCTGAATCGAAGAACACTTCCGACTGGAACACGAAACGATCGCCGACGATGCGGATGTCCGGACGATTGCCGAGAATGTCGCGCAGCTTGCCGAAGAAGTCGGAGCGATAGCGCGACAATTCCTGTACGCGCTGGGCGAGCGCGACGTTGAGGCGCTGGCCCAGGTCGGCGATATGAAGCTGCGATTCCTTTTCTTTGTTCTCGGAGGCGCCGAGCGCGGTCTCGAGCGCGGCAATCTGGCGGCGCAGCGCGCTGATCTGCTGGTTGAGAATCTCGATCTGGGCGACGGCGCGCGCCGTCGCCGCCTTCTCGACGTCGAGTTGCGAATTGAGCTTGCCGGCTTCGGCCTTGCCAGCGTCGTTGCTCGATTGCGCGCCTTCGGCGGCGCCACGCAATCGCTCGCGCTCGCCCTGGGCGGCGGAGAGCGAGGCGTGCAGTTGTGCGATCTCGGCCTCCAGGCTGGTCTTGCCGGTCCGCTCCAGCGAGAGAAGCTCGGAGAGGCGGGAGATTTGCGCGTTCAGGCGCGCCAGCGCCGTATCCTTGCCGGAAATCTGTTGCGACAGATAGAACTGCGCCACCATGAATACGGTGAGCAAAAAGATGATCGAGAGGACGAGCGTCGACAGCGCGTCGACAAAGCCGGGCCAGTAATTCATGCCGCTGTCGCGGCGATTTCTTGCAAGCGCCATGCGATTTCCAGCCTTCTAAGCGTTCCCGGCACGCACTCGCGCACACCGTGATTCGAGATCGTCATGCCCGCGCTTGTCGCGGGCATCCACGTCTTGATCCTGGGGAAAACAAAGACGTGGATGGCCGGAACAAGTCCGGCCATGACGTGTGTGTTTCTTATCCCGACACATCATGCTCTGAGAATTCGCGCCTTACCTGTCGACGGCTTCGCGCGACAGGACTTCCATGAAGCGGCGGATGTCGTTGTTGAGCTTGGCCTGTGCGTCCGCCCAGTCGCGGATCATCTGCTGTTCGGCGCGCATATGTTGCACCAGGCCCTGGATGGCTTCGGCGAGATTGGCCATGGCGGCCGTGGTCGCCTTGCCGGAGCCGGCCTCGTTGACCGAATTGCGCAACCGTTCGATCGCTTCGGTGATGCTGGCCGGAAGCGGACCGCCGCCGGCAAGGCCGACCGCACCGGTTTCCTCCACCGTCGTGGCCAGCCAATCCTCGAGGTTGGTGTAGAAGCGGTTCTGCGCCTGGCTGGTCTGCAGGTCGAGAAATCCGAGGATCAACGATCCGGCAAGTCCGAACAAGGACGACGAGAACGAGATGCCCATGCCGCCGAGCGGAGCGGCCAAGCCTTCCTTGAGCGCGTTGAAGACCGAATCGGCGTCGCCGCCGACATTGAGATTGTTGATGATGCTGCCGACCGAACCCACGGTTTCGATCAGGCCCCAGAAGGTGCCGAGCAGGCCGAGAAACACCAAGAGGCCGGTCAGATAGCGCGACATGTCGCGCGCTTCGTCGAGACGGTTAGCGAGCGAATCCAGGAAGGCGCGCATCGTCTGCGCCGAAATGGTGAGGCGTCCGCCGCGGTCGCCGCCCAGAATGGCGGCCATCGGCGCCAGCAGCGTCGGCGCCCGCGCGGTGTGATTGGGATCGGCGCGGCGGTAGCTGTTGACCCAGGAAACCTCCGGAAACAGCCGGATCACGCGGGCAAACGACAGCACGATGCCGATCAGCAGCACCAAACCGATCAGCCCGTTGAGCCACGGATTGGCGTTGAAGGCATTGAGGATCTGCTTCTGCAGGACGAACCCGATCAGGCCGCACAAAACCAGAAACACCAGCATCCGGAATAGAAAGATGCGGGGCGAGGCGAGGTGGACTTGGTCGGAATTGTTCGCCATCGACGTATGCCTAGCGCCTCGTTCGCCAAAGGGATCTGCATGCTCCGCTCATTCCCGGACAAGCGGAATTCCAAATGATGACAGCCGAATTTGCGGCCAAATCCGCCCCGTCCCGGCTTTCGCCGGGAGGCGGGAATTGGAACAATCGCATCGGCCTCATCGCATGTCGCTCGCGCGATTCAACCCGCACTATGCCACAAGCCGAATCGAAGAAAAACGCACGATTGCCTGATAAAATCTGCGGCAGCGTTTGCGGCGCGGTGATGACATCCCGCCCGCATGCCTAAGGTTTAATCGGCTCAGGGCGTGCCACGCTCCGCGGGCGCCGCCACGGCGGCCTTCGCCGGATTTTCCTTTGCGCCTTGTGGTAGGTCATTGGCGGCCTGCTTGCCGGCTTCCTTCATGAGGCGCACGAGCTCGCGGTGCATGGTGTCGTTGCCGGCGGCAACGCTGCCTTTGGTCAAAATGGCGTCGCCACCGTCGAGATCGCTGACGAAACCACCGGCCTCGCGCACCAAGAGAATGCCGGCGGCGAGATCCCAGGGCGCGAGATCGCGTTCCCAGAACGCATCGAAGCGGCCGGCCGCCACCCAGGCGAGATCGAGCGTGGCTGCGCCAAAGCGGCGCAGGCCGGCGAAGTGGCTTTGCGCGGCCGCGATTTCATGGCGCGCGAGCGCCAGATCGCCGCGGCCGTGGTGCGGCAGGCCGCAGCCGACGACCGCATCGGCGAACCGCGTTCGTGCGGCAACGCGGATGCGCCGGTCGTTGAGGAACGCGCCCTTGCCGCGTTCGGCCACGAAAACATCGTCGTTCGCCGGATTGTAGGTCAGCGCCGCGACGATAGCGCCGTCGCGTTCCAGTGCGATCGATACGGCGAAATGCGGGATGCCGTGGAGGAAATTGGTGGTGCCGTCGAGCGGATCGACGATCCAGCGATGACTTCTATCGCTGCCGGCGCGGGCGCCACCTTCCTCGCCGAGAAAGCCGTAATCCGGCCGCGCCTTGGTGAGCTCTTCGTAGACGATTTCCTCGGCGCGGTGGTCGGCGGCGGTGACGAAATTGGCCGGCCCCTTGAGCGAGACCTGCAGATGCTCGACCTCGCCGAGGTCGCGCTTGAGGCTGCGGCCGGCCTTGTAGGCGGCCTTGATCATGACGTTGAGGATGGCGGAATGGGGCATGGGCGCTTGGCTACCTTTCGTAGCGCGCGCACGCAAGTGCGCGCTTTTTGTTTTTCCGCCCCCACAAGGTGGAGGAGGGGGACCGCCCGAAGGGCGGTGGAGGGGGCGACAACCCCACGGCTCGCTCAAGCGCCGCATGCCCCCTCCACCACGCTTCGCGTGGTCCCCCTCCCCCGCGCTGCGCGCGGGGGCGGATAAAGGAGATTCGTTCTCGCGACGCGTCTCGCGCCCGAGCCTTGTTGACCACCACAACGCCAAGGAAGATTCGCTACCCCAAGAGGGAGCGGAGCGCCGAAAGGCGCATGTCAGCCATTGCCGCACCAAGCGCGGCTGCGCGCTTCTCGCGTACGAGGCGCGCCCGCCCTTCGGCGCTCACGCTGCGGCACTCGCCACCGGCTACTACCCCGATGGCTCAGCCCCAGAACCGGGTTTCCCGCAAACGAGCCTTGCCGGGTGTTTTGCCCGCTTGGCCCTCATGTCTGCGGTTTAGCACGCTCCGTGCGGACCGGTCTTTTTGCCGGTCGACCGGGGACCCAGGGCCGCCCGGGAGCGGATGGCATATCCGCCGCGCGGGCACCGCACCTCGCTCCGCTTTTCAGGCTTGCCCTTCCGGAAGGCGCCCTCTGTGAGCGAGGTGCTCATTATGTAACTGAAACAGAGACGATTTGTCAAGACCTGAGTTGCTGTATCGGAGACGCGCTGGGGGCGGCTCAAAAGGCGAGTCTAAGGAGGAAACGGAGGCGTCGGTCACGAACAAGCTTGCACGCGGGACGTTTCCTGAGATGTGGTTTCTAGCGGTGCTTGTGGCCCTGGAACTGGACGGGGTAGCATTGGAGGAGATTTAGCGGACTGGGCTTGGGCCGTGTGGGTTTATTGGTCAGCTTTCGCAATCGTAATGGCATGGACAGTAGGCGTGAGTTGGATATGGGCGTTAAGCAACCCCCCAACACATGCCGAAAACGTTATTGCTTTTACTACTCTCGCAGTAGTTTGCATCATTCAGTCGATACTGCTTTGTGTCTTGGTGCAAAAACAAAATTTCCTCAACATCGGCAATATAAGGGAGAATCCAGACAATCACGATCAGCGCGCCAACGACCTCGATACACCAAGACAACGCAAAGAGGGCCAAGCTAATTTCCATACCTTTTCTAGCGAGCAGAAATCCGAAGATGAGCAGCATCGCGCCGAAGAGCGGGGCTTTTGGAAGAGGCAAATTAGAGTAGGGTGGTGGCTCAACGGCATCACCGGAGTTGCGGCCGCAATCGCTCTCGCGGGAATTGGTGTTCTCTTGGGTCAGCAAAGAATTATGCAACGGCAGCTGAATGATACTGAGATTCAAGAAGCCGCTTCGATTAGCCTGCGAAATTTCTCTATTGCTGGATTCCCTGACAAGCCCACGATAACGGTTGATGTCGTCAATACCGGCAAATCGCGCGCTGATTGGATTAGTATCATCCCCGTAGCCGCATGGGTTTCTGGACCGGATGTAACCAAACTTATCAATCAACAGGCTCAAGGGCTGGGAACCATTCGCCCAAATAAATTTGGATTCAGTTTGGAATCGAGCGATCCGCCGCGCCACGTTGTTACTCAAACCCAATCCTTGCCCCCGGTGCCCCCAGAAGGGATACCGCCGCTCAAGGAAGTCCCCACGAGGGAAGAATTCATTTCCGGAAACGTATCGACGATGATTTATGTCATCGCCGCGTATCGCGACGTATTTGGAAATACTCACAGCGTGGTCGATTGCGGCGCACATTTCCCCGCTGGCGGCGCTAGCTTCATTTCCTGTTTCGCTGGCAATCGCCATTACGACCAGCAGTAGAGCCAGCCATTGAGCTGGGGATGATCGCCCAAACGTTAGAGCGGCCCAAGCCGCTCGCGCCCACACGGCGTGCCTCCTAGCTCACGGACCCCTCCCGCGATCTAGGGCCGTATCGGCCGATGGGCTTCTGGCACTTGAGTCATAAATACCCTACGTCCAATCTTCCGTCTTCAAACCGGGGACGCGGGTGAATTCGCGGGTGTTGGCTGTGATGAGGGTGGCGTCGCGGCGGCGTGCCTGCGCGGCGATGAGGGCATCGTAGGGGCCGATTGGCGAGCCGGCGCGCTCCAGGAGTGCGCGGATGTCGCCGGCTTCGCGCGCATCTTCGGCATCGAAAGTGATGACACCAACAGGTCCTGCCAGGAGGTTGGCGATCGTTGCGGCGTTCTGTTGCCGGCGCCAACCTTTTGCAGCGCCAAACCAGAGCTCAAACAAGACGATGGACGATATGCTAACCGGCACGCCGCTGCGCAGCGATTGATCGAACCTGGCGCGCACGCGCGACGTCTTGTCGTTGATCGAGACGATGACCGCGTTAGTGTCGAGGCAGAGCATGTGAGCAGCCCTGGCTCATGCCCATAATTGCGTGCGCCTTGATGATCGATCAGTCATCGAAATACCTTCGATCGTCTACCGGCATGGGCGGTTGTTCAGGACGTCCTTCCGGCAGGAAATCAGCGCCGTGTTCGTCGATCTTGGCCCACCAGGCGTCGTAGTCGAATGGCTCGCCGATCGGCTCCAGCAATACGGCGCGGCCGATGCGGCGGACCCGGACCTCTTTGCCGGGCAGGCGAAATTCCTTCGGCAAGCGCACCGCTTGGCTGCGGCCGTGCTTGAAAAGCTTGGCGGTTGCGTGGTCGGTCATGGCAAAGGCGGCCTTGGTAGATACCAATGATATATACCAATTCGGTCCGCAGGATACAATGTCGTGCGCCGACTTCTGCGCGGGCCGAACATCGGCCGATGCGCAAACAGCGAGCCGGCGCCTATCCCTTCGGCGCCTTCAGCGCGTCGATGAAGGGCTGGGCGGCTTTTTCGCCGGCGGCGCGGGTGGTCGGGTCGAGCCTGTTGACGAAGTCGTCGAGCGTGAGGTTGGTCTCGCCGCGCGCCTTGGAAATGAGATGCCACTTGGTGGCGTCGACCGGATTTTTGGTGGCGCCGCGGCCTTCGGCGAGGATGCGGGCGAGGCGGTCCTGGGCGACCGCATTGCCGTGCAGCGCCGCCTGCTTGAACAAAACCGCGGCCGCCTGTTCGTTCTTGGCGACGCCGTCGCCGTTGAACAAAGCGATGGCGTATTCCACCTGCGCATCGGTGTTCTCGGCAATCGCCGCCAATCCGAGGAGCCGCGTGGCCTGCTTCACATCCTTGGGAACGCCGCGGCCTTCTTTGTAGAACGTGCCGAGTGCGTATTGCGCCGCCGGATTGCCGGCTTCCGCGGCGATGTGGAGCAACTCGGCGGCCTTGGTGAAATCCTGCGGAAACACCTGGCCCTCGATGTAAAGGAGCGCCAGATCGTAGGCGGCGAGCGGATGG
>Ga0210386_10002085_pt1 | contig 17453 bp, 18 predicted proteins | sample IncBWH32OmetaG_FD_160091 | JGI IMG/M metagenome (GOLD analysis project Ga0210386, IMG submission 160091) | Forest soil microbial communities from Barre Woods Harvard Forest LTER site, Petersham, Massachusetts, United States - Inc-BW-H-32-O ... | reverse complement strand
AGACTGGCGCGCTGATGCTGATTTGCAAGGATTCGACGGTATCTTCCCCACCGGTTTCAACGCCGGTGCGTGGAGGGACGCGATGCTGGCTTCATTACCAACACCGGGCCGGCCGAGCCGCCGGGTCTCCGATATGGTGCTGCGCACGTTCGAATATGCCTGCGCGATGCGTAACCTGAAGACCGCGGCGATGCTGCTGGCGGTGCTGGAGGATTTGCACAAACGCCGGGTCAGCCGTTTCGGTGGCGATCGGCGAAAGGGCGGCGGCGAGCTGAGCGCGGCGATGGCGCGGCTCGATCAGGTGAAGGCTGAACGCGCGGTCTAGGCACTGGCCGCGCGGCTTGACGCGCCAGCGGTCCTACTGCCCAGTAGCACACGTGTGTGCCGGGGAGCGGGACGATGAAATTCGGCATTTTCTACGAACTGCAGCTGCCACGGCCGTGGGGGCCGGATGACGAGCGGCAGCTCTATCAGAACGCGCTGGATCAGGTGGAGCTGGCCGACAAGTGCGGCTACGACTACGCATGGGAGGTCGAGCACCACTTCCTTGAGGAATACTCGCACTCGCCAGCGCCGGAAGTGTTCCTGGGTGCGGCCAGCCAGCGGACGAAGAACATCCGTCTCGGCCACGGCATCGTGCAGCTCACCACCAATCCGCCGCAGCGCGTGGCGGAACGGATTGCGTGCCTGGATCTGGTCAGCAATGGCCGCGTGGAGATGGGCACCGGCGAGTCGGCATCGATCACCGAGCTAGGCGGTTTCGACCGCGATATGGAGACGAAGCGCGAGATCTGGGAAGACGCGATCCGCTGCATCATTCCGATGTTCCAGGACAAGGGCGTCGAACTCGACACCAAGTGGCACAAGATGCCGATGCGGAATGTGCTCCCGAAGCCGGTGCAGAAGCCGCATCCGCCGCTGTGGGTGGCATGCTCGCAACTGGAAACGATCGAGATGGCGGGCCGGCGCGGCATGGGCGCGCTGGGATTTCAGTTCCTGTCGGCTGATGCGGCGCATGCCTGGGTCCACGCGTATTATAATGCGTTCACGAAACGGCAGGAAAAGCTGGCGGATTATCAGACCAATCCGAACATCGCGCTGGTGAGCTACTTCATGTGCGCGGAGACGGATGAGGAAGCGCGGCGGCGCGCCGATGGCGCGACGTTCTTCCAGTTCGCGCTGCGCTACTACGGAGCGAGTTCGGGGCGGAAGCGGCCCGATCCATACACCGTGAACATGTGGGTCGAATACAACAAGTGGAAGCGGGAGAACCCGGATCAGGCGGCGCGGGCGCTGTCGGGCGGGTTGATCGGGTCGCCCGAGACGCTGCGACGCAAGCTGCGGCGATTCCAGAGTTCCAATATCGATCAGGTGATTCTGCTGAACCAGGCGGGGAAAAATGCGCATGCGCATATTTGTGAGAGTCTGGAGCTGTTCGCGAAGGAAGTGATGCCGGAGTTCCATGCTGCTGAGGTGGAACATCAGGAATGGAAGCGGAAGGTGATGAGCCGGGAGATCGAGCTGGAGGAGATTGACACCCAGCCGTTCCGGGACCGGTACGGGGCGAACTCACCGCAGGTGCGCGTCGCCGCACAGTAGCATTGTCGCCGGCGCATGACCCGCGCGCAAAGTGTCACTCCTGCGCGAGCCACACACTCTGAACCTGAAGCAGCCATGTTTTCGCCACCCGCGCGCACCTAGGCTTTTGGGGTCGAATGAGCCTCAAGGTCAGGAGTGCGTGATGCTGCGAATTATGTGGCTGCTGCTTGGATTGGCTGTCGTCACCGTCCCACTGGGCGGATGCATCGTCGATGAACATGGCAGCCACCACTGGTGGGGCTGGCATCATTGAAGCTGGGTTATTTGTATTGATAGCGGTCATAGTTGTCTCCCCTCCGCTCTTTCGTCGTGGCCGGACTTAACCCGGCCGTGACGGAGAGAGGGGGGTCGGAAAGTCAGCCAGCCAGCCGCGCGATCGCCGGGTCCAGCAGCGCCGGGTCGCCGACCGCCAGCACACGGCCGTCACCATCCGGGCGCAGCGGTGCACCAGACCAATCCGTGATGCGCCCGCCGGCGCCCTCGATCACCGGTACCAGCGCCGCCCAGTCCCACAGCTTCATGGTGACCTCGGCGATCACGTCGATATGCCCGAGCGCCAGCAGCCCATAAGCGTAGCAATCGCCGCCCCAGGACACACGGCGCACCGAATCAGCCAGTTTCTGCCAGCGCGGCATATCGCTCCCGAGCATCCCGGGGCCGGTGCAGGACAGCTCGGCCTCGGCCAGCATGGGGCAGGGGCGGCAGCCGGGGCGCCCGCCCATCGGGCCACGGAACAGCGTCTTGCGGCCGGTGGCGCCGATCCAGCGTTCGCCCGTCACCGGCTGGTCGATCACACCCAGGATCGGTTTGCCGTCCTCCAGCAGCGCGACCAGCGTGCCGAACACCGGTCGGCCAGTGATGAAGGCACGCGTGCCGTCGATCGGGTCCAGCACCCAGCAGAACCGCGCCTCTGGCCGGTCGCGGCCGAATTCCTCACCCAACACGCCGTGATCCGGAAAGCGCTCGGCCAGCATCGCGCGCATGGCTTGCTCGGCGCTGCGGTCGGCGATGGTGACCGGGCTGTGGTCAGTCTTCAAGTCGGCCGCCAATGGCGCGCGGAAGAATGGCCGGATGACCGCCCCCGCGACATCGGCGGCCGCCTCGGCGGCGGCGATCAAAGGATCGAGGGCGTCGTCGGTCACGCGGCCCTCCTGCGGTGGATCAGGACTTCTTCGGGGCCTCGGCGGCGGGCGCGGCCGGAGTCGCCGGCGCGGCCGGAGCGGCGGCGGGTGGAGCCGCGGCAGGCGCCGCCGGAGCCGCGGCCGGCGCGGCCTCTGGTGCGGGCAGCGCCACCGGGTTCGGCGACAGCGACCGTAGGTAGGCGATCACGTTCGCCCGGTCCTTGGCGCTTGGGATCCCGGCGAACGTCATGCGGGTGCCCGGGGCATACTGGCTGGGCTTGAACAGCCACTCGTTCAGTGCCTCAAACGTCCAGGGCTGGCCTTTGAACTTCTGCAGCGCGTCGGAGTAGTTGAAGCCCTGCTCATGATCGTGCGGCCCGCCGACCACGTTGTACAGGTTTGGACCAACAGCCGGCCGGCCGCCTTGGTTGAAGGTGTGGCAGGCGACGCAGATCTTCTTGGTATATGCCTCGCCCGCGGCAGGGTCGGCGCCGGCCAGCAGTGGCGACACCGGCGGCAGTGGGGCGGGCTTCGCTGCCTCGGCACTCGGCGCGGCGGCTTCAGTCTTGATCGCCAGGGCGGGTTTGCTCGGCGGGATCTCGGTCACCAGGTTGTCGCCAATCAGGCCGGTGAGGAAGAAGACAATGCCCACCACAAGGACGGCGGCAATGCCCTTGTTGACGTCCATGCTATCCATGCGACCTGACTTCTCCGCCTTGATCGTTCGACACAAACCAGCACGTCCGCGTCCCGTTGCACGCGGGCGTGCGCCTTCATAAGGTGCGGGGCACCATAGGCAAACCACCCAGACCCTTCAACCCGTCCCCGCCCCTTTCGGACCCACTTCGCACCGGCTTTTCCCATCGTGAATCGCATCTCATGACCCCCATCGTCGTCATCCCGTCCCGCATGGCGTCCACCAGGCTGCCGGGCAAGCCGTTGGCCGATATCCATGGCAAGTCGATGATCGTGCACGTGCTCGACCGCGCGCGGGAGGCGGATATCGGGCCAGCCGCAGTGGCCTGTGGCGATCCCGAGATCGCCGAGGCGGTGCGCGCGGCGGGCGGCACCGCGGTGATGACCGATCCGTCGCTGCCGCGCGGATCCGATCGCGTGCATGCGGCGCTGGCGGTGCTCGATCCGCAGGGGCGGTACGACGTCGTGGTGAACTTGCAGGGCGACCTCCCAACCATACCGTCGGTCTATCTGCGCGCCGTGCTGACGCCGCTGGCCGATCCGGCGTTCGACATCGCCACGCTGGTGGCACCGATCACCTCGGCGGAGGAAGCGGCGGCGCCATCTGTGGTGAAGGCGGCCTGCGCGTTCGATCATGGCCGCGCGGTGTCGCCGGCGCTGTATTTCTCCCGCGTGGCGATCCCATGGGGGGAAGGACCGCTGTGGCACCACATTGGCATCTATGCGTTCCGCCGCGCGGCGCTGGCGCGGTTCGTCTCACTGCCGGAAGCCCCGCTGGAGCGGCGCGAAAGCCTGGAACAACTGCGCGCGCTCGAAGCCGGCATGCGCATCGCATGCGTGCGGGTAGAGCATGCGCCGTTCGGCGTGGATACAGCCATCGACCTCGAGCGGGCGCGTGAGATTCTGCGCCAAGGGATGCCGACATGAGCAGCGTGATCGCGTTCCAGGGCCAGCCCGGCGCCTATTCGGACCTGGCCTGCCGAGTAGCCTATCCCGGCATGACCACCCTGCCCTGCGAGAGCTTCGAGGCGGCGATCGAGGCGGTGCGCGAAGGACGCGCACAGCTCGGCATGCTGCCATGTGAGAACAGCTTGGCCGGACGCGTGCCGGACATCCACTACTTGCTGCCCGGATCGGGGCTGTACGTGGTGGGCGAACATTTCCACCGTGTGGAGCACTGCCTGCTGGCACCGAAGGGGGCGACCATCGCCGGGCTGAAGCGGGTGCACTCGCATCCCGTGGCCTTGGACCAGGTGCGTCGCCTGCTGCGCGAGCTGGGCGTGACGGCTGTTGTGCAGGCGGACACCGCGGGCGCGGCGGGGATGGTCGCACAGTGGAACAACCGCGAGGATGCGGCGATCGCGTCGTCACTGGCCGCGGAGATCTACGGGCTGGAAATCCTGCGCAGCAACGTCGAGGACGCGGCGCACAACACGACCCGATTCTACGTGATGGCGCCAAAACCCTCGATGCCCGATCCGGCAACGCCGAATCTGATGACGACGTTTGTGTTCCGTGTGCGGAACGTACCGGCAGCGCTGTACAAGGCGATGGGTGGGTTCGCGACCAATGGCGTGAACCTGACCAAGCTGGAGAGCTACATGATCGCCGGCCAGTTCGTTGCGACACAATTCCTGTGCGATGCTGATGGGCATCCGGAACATCCCGCGATGCGGCGCGCGCTCGAAGAACTGACATTCTTCTCGACCGAGGTGCGCGTGTTGGGAGTTTATCCCGCGGCACCATTCCGGCTGACGCACGGCGCAGATTGAGGCTGTAAAGGAGCGTCACTGCGTGCGTCGCGCTTATGCGTCTGGCACGGCGAGGTGCATGACAGACTGGCCGGTTTCAGCGGTGATCAGCTCCGCAACCAGCGTGCGATGGCAGGTGGTGTGGTCGCGCTCGAAGCACAGCAGGCAGGCGCGGGTGCCGCGGGCCAAAACGATCGCCTGAGCCAGCTCGGCCTGCGGCCGATCGCCCTGCATATGCGCCTGATAGATCGGTACCATGCGTTCGGGATGGCCCGACCGCACCGCGTCACGCCCCGGCTTCGGCGTGCCGAGCTGCTGGAGATGCACGTAGGCGATGCCGGCGGCATCCAACTCTGCGGCCAACTGACGCTTGGAAAAGCCAGGCTTGCGCGAGGCGGCAACAGCCCGCACGTCGATCAGCAGCGCCACACGCGCCTCGCGCAGCCGCGCCAGAACCGCGGCAACCGTGGTGCCCTCATAGCCGATGGTTGCGAGCGGCAGCGTGCGTGCGGCCATCAGGGCTCGTCGGTGCCGCCGTAGGGTGCGAGGAGCACGGGCTGCACCCCACCGCGTGGGGGAAGCCCCTTGGCGGTCAGGCAGGTGTTCACGGCTTTGCGTTGTGCCAGCGACAACTTGGTCTGCCAGATCGGGTCATAGCTGTACACAGGCGCCTGCACCAGCAACGCATGTACCGCAGGATCCTGATCGGCCTGCTGTTCGCATTGCCCCTGCGGCGTCGTTGCCGGTGGCGGGGGCGTACAGCCGGCGAGCAGCGCCAGCAGCACCAGACTGACGCGCAGGCTCATGCGGCCGCCATCCAATCCTCGATCAATCTCCGGGCAATGCTGTCGAGGCGCGGCAGCACGAAGTCATGGCCTTCAGGATCACGGATCTCGGCGCGGGAGAACCAGCGCACATCAATCATTTCTTCGGGGTCGATGGTGATCTCTTCGGACAGGCCCTCGGCGTAGTAACCCAGCATGATGTTGCCGGGGAACGGCCAGGGCTGGCTGGAATGATAACGCACGGCGCCGGTGCGGATGCCGGATTCCTCGAACACCTCGCGACGGACGGCTTCTTCCAGCGTTTCGCCCGGTTCCACGAAGCCGGCGAGGGTGGAGTACATGTTGGCGCGCGGGAAGCGCTGCGAGTGGCCGAGCAGGGCGCGGTCGCCCTTGGTGACCAGCATGATCACCGCCGGATCGGTGCGCGGGAAATGCTGCGTTTCGCAGGCGGTACATTTCATCACGTGGCCGGCGCTTTTGACATCGCAGGGCGCGCCGCAAACGCCGCAGAAGCGATGGCGGCTGCGCCAGTGCAGCAGGCCGCGAGCGTGCGCGAGGATCGAGGCCTCGGGCTTCGCCACCCCCCAGCCGACGGCGCGCAGATCGACAAACTTGCCCAGCGTGTCGGGCAGCAGCGGTACCGGGTCCTCGGCGGCGCTAATGTCGATGCCGAACACCGCCTTGTCGTCAAGCAAACCAAGGAAGGCCCAAGGCCCGCCGCCCATCCGCAGCGCAGTGGCGGCGGCACCGGAGATGTAGATCGCCTCGGGCACACCTTCGTCCACGCCGTGCACGAGATTGCGGCTGCGCCATACCGGCACGAACAGTGTCTCGGGATCCTCCAGCCGTTCGGCGATCCAGGCGGCATCTTCGCGTCGCAGACCGGCGCGGTCGAGCGGGCTCGACGAGTAGACGTTCGGGCGACTGGCCAGAATCAGGGTCACGAGCTTGTCCGTGGGCTGGGGGTTCGAAGCGCGCGGGACGGTGCCACGCGGGGACGGTTCGGACAACCTTCACAGCCCTTCGGTAGGGTTGGTTTGAATTTCCATTATGGGTGTGAAGGGCCTGTCCACTTCCGAGACAGCCCTCGGCAAGACCGGACATCTGGCTCTGCCGGAAATTGGCCCGAAGCGGAATGGAAGCTTTGGAGCAACCAACGGCGATAAGCAGGCACGCGCAGGGGAGTTCCACCAAGGCGTCTTATGCGGTCTCCGAGAGGAGCGTCGTGCGTTAGGAAACCGGCCAGCGTTTGATTGTCACTGCGCGCTCAAAGCGTTCGCGCCCGGCGTTTTGACGATCGGCGGCGGGTTCCATCTGCCTGTCAGCGCGTCGGGCTTGGGGCCATAGAGCCGCATGGTCACATTGAACCCGCCTTTCGGCGATGGCAGCCAGTTGGCTTCCTTGCTCGGGCCGGGGCTCTCGTTCTGGAAATACAGGTCGAGCGATCCATCAGCATTGTATTTGAAGGGCATCCATGAACTGACCGCTTGCCGGTTGAGGTTGTTGGGATAGGCGAACCCGTCCGGATCATACATCGTGATGGACCAGAAAGCATTCACTGGCGGCGCGGTCGCCTTATCGAAGTGGATTGTATACCTGTTCGCTCCGTCGAGCGGTTTGCCGTCTTCATCAGCAAGATTTAGCGGGTAAATCGCGTCTTCTGGCAGGTTCGCTCCGAGTCCGAGGCGCGCGATAATCGCCCGCTTGAGATAGTAGTTGCCATAGACGCCCATCGTATCGGTGTTCATCGACCAGCCGTTGGCGATCCGAGCCACTGTCGGCACCTTCCAATCCATCAGCGCCTGCCCATCCTCAGGGGCTGTCTCGAGCGCTTTTGCGACGATCGGATCGACATTTGCGATGTCGAACGGCTTGCCCGGCTCGATGCCCAGCTTTTTCATTTGCGCAAGGATCGGCTGATCCGTGACGTGCGGCGGTTGCTGACCCATTAGCTCAGCCGCATAGGCGAAGAACTTGCCGGCCGGCATCGTGTCAACCTGTTGGCGCGGTGGCGTCTTCATGTCGACGGAAGGATCGACCTTGAGCGTTGGCGGCGTTGGCGTCTTGCCCCACTCGGAGAGCAAGGTGATTTTGTAGCCCGCCTGAATTTTCCGAACCGCTTCGTAATCGGAGGGGCCATCGGTCTTTGTGCGCCCGATGATCCAGACGTAAGGGGTCGGCGCCGCGATCCGAATCATATCGGCGGGAACCGTTCCGGACCAGCCAGGCGGCGTCACCAGGAAGTTGGCCGCCTGCGTCCCGGTGGTTCGCCAGCCGGGCGATGCAAACACGTCCGTCCACATGTCGAGCATCGGCAGTAGGTAATAGCGCCCGGCGGTGTCGGGGACCGAAACGACAACCGGCTCCTTGAGCATGTCGAGATAAGCGATCGAGTAGAGGGTGTCATAATTCGTGCGGACGACGGTTTTATCACTGGCCGGAGGGTAGGCCGGGACGTTGCTGAAAGCATTCATCGGACCACGGCCGAACCCCTCGGTCGTATTTGTGAGCTGCTTGCGCGTGATGTCCATCGTGATGAGCGGGTAGAGATACACGTAGGCGTCGACGGCGATGGCGTGTGCCTGTTCTTCGGTGGGTTTTGGATCAGCCGCCGCCATCATCGGCATAGTCAGCACAGTCGCGACGAGCATGGCACGTGCCACCCACCGCAGAAGCCCGCGTGCGCAGTGCTGCATGGCGATTGTCCTCTTCATCATCGCGGCCTGATCCCGCATCGGGGTCACCCATACGCGAAGCGCCACGCGGGTGCCCTAGGCACCCTTATGAGGGTCTAGAGCGGCGCGCTATCCAGTTTCGGCAAGTGACCCACTCCCAGCCCTTCGCGGCCCTTGCATCAGCTGGGTCGCGCACCTGAATGCTATATCGACGGCAACGCTCACCATCCGCCGCCGGTAGTGGGTCATGGGTGGATGGCGCCGCTGCGTGAGCGGAAGCACCACCTCGTCGTAGCCATCGCGTTGGCGAACCAAACCCCCGGATTGCCTGGGCCGCGATGAGCGACACAGCACCGTACCGTCCTGCGGCAGCCGCAGCCTGATCGGGCTGAGCTGCAACGAGCCGGGAGCTTGCAAGAGCGAAGAAGCGTGACGGCAAAATCGCTCGACCCGACGGATCGAGAGAAGCCTGAGTGAGTCGGAGGGACCCCAATCCCGGCAAACTGATAAGGCCTCGATCCGCGGAACCCACCAGGGCGAGCGGTCCATCTCAGACCGCATCAAAAGCCGGACACATCATCGCAAGCGATCGAAGCCACCGCGACAGACCTCTTGCAGGCCAGGGGCCATCCCCACATGACCCACCAACGCGCCTCCGAGCCACCTGACGCTTGGCCGCGATGGTGCGTTTGATGGTCATGCGATGCTCCAGGTCAGGCCGGCAGTGCTTTGCCAGGGTGCACCAGCGATTGCAATCAAGAGGCTTAGCGTGTCTCGACCTCAGTCGTGCGACCACGCGCGGCGACGGATCGGGTGATTGCCTCAAACACCGCGACCGTACCGATCATCTGATCATAGGGGATCGGATAGGGTGCGCGGCCTTCCACCGCATCGGCAAAGGCCTCCAGTTCCAGCCGTAGCGTGTCGACCTCGGGAAGATGACGGTGCTCCGCCGGCTTGCCGGTCAGGCGCAGCGTCAGTTCGGTCTGGTCGTGGTTTTCGGCGTTGCCGTCGGTGCCGAAAATATGCAGTCGCCAGGTGACGGGCGTGACACGGATGGTGACGAGCGTGCCGGACATGCCGTTGGCGAACTCCAGCAGCACTGACAGGCTGTCCAGCGGGTCGGGCGCAGTGCGCCACGTGATCAACTGCGTGGTGACGCGGCGGACCGGGCCTAGCAGGTTCACGAAGCAGTCCAGCATGTGCACGCCGGTGCCAGTCAGGCCACCGGCAGGCGATTCGCTGGCGTCGTGACGCCAAGTGGCGAAATTGCCGGAGGAGTTCTGGTTGCTGATGTGGCCTTCGACGTGCAGCAGCCTTCCCAGCGTTCCCGCGGCGATCCACCGCTTCAGCTCCACCAGTGCGGGCAGAAAGCGGCGGTTATGGCCGAGGGCCAGCAACACGCCGGCCTGTTCGCAGGCCTGCACCGCACGGACCGCGTCGGCCCGGCGCAGGGTGAACGGCTTCTCGCACAGGATTGGCTTGCCGGCGCGCGCGATTTCCTCGATCTGGTCGGCGTGCATCGAATGCGGCGTGGCCAGCACCACGGCGTCGACCTCGGGATCGCGCAGCATGTCCGCGATGCTGGGGGACAGCCGCAGCCCGTGGGCGTCGGCGACGTCGCGCCGCAGCTCGGGACGCGGGCTGACGGCGTGGATGAAGCGGATGCGGTCAGCGGCCGGTTGCGCTGCGTCCAACAGGCGCTTGCCCCACCAGCCCAGGCCGACCATGGCGGCGCGGATCATCCGCTACGGCCAGTGGAAGCCGTGCGCCATCACGCCGAGCATGGCGGCGAAAGGGCGATCGTCGCGCTGAAGCCACCCGACATAATGCCGACGCGCCAGCGGAAATCGGCCCGTTGCGTGGCAGCCAACACGTCGAACCTCTGATCGCCCCCATCCAGTCGCCGCGCAATGCGCGCCAGCGTCACCGCGGTGCGACGAGCGACTTTTTCCAGAACGGCCACACGGCTCTGCATATCGGCAGGATATCGGCCGCTCACGGTCGGTTCAATGGGCGTGTCGGACAGGGGCGTGTCAGCCATCGATACGCTCCTTTTCGGGGCATCTTGCCGGCCGATCCATGAACAATTCGCTGATCCGCCGGCCACGATCGGCGGCTTGTGACCTGCCCCCCGAACCGTGGTAGACTCCACGCGGGAGGTCGGCGGCGGACGGGCGCCTCGCCAACCCGGTCAGGTCCGGAAGGAAGCAGCCGCAACGAGTTTCCGCTCGGGTCGTTTGCCGGCCTCCCACTCGGCACACCAGGAAGGGGGCCGCCGCAGCGGCTATGACCGCCCGCATGTCCGGCCTGTTCCAGGACGATCCTCCGGCAGACGATGCGCCACCTCCCCCAGATGGACCTGGGCTGTTCGGCGACGCGCTGCCGGCGGCGGCACCGCCCGCGCAAGCCGCCGCCTATCGGGTGCTGGCGCGCAAATACCGCCCGACCCAATTCTCCGACCTGATCGGCCAGGAGACGATGGTGCGCACACTGCGCAACGCGTTCGCCACCGGGCGCGTGGCGCATGCGTTCATGCTGACTGGCGTGCGCGGCGTGGGGAAGACCACCACGGCACGCATCATTGCGCGGGCGCTGAACTGCGTCGGACCGGATGGCGCCGGCGGGCCGACCGCTGATCCATGTGGCGTGTGCGACAATTGCCGCGCCATTCTCGCCGAGCGCGAGCCCGATGTGTTCGAGATGGATGCCGCGTCGCGCACCGGCGTCGACGATGTGCGCGAGATCATCGAAGTCAGCCGTTCGCGGCCGATGAAGATCCGCACCAAGGTCTTCATCATCGACGAAGTGCATATGTTGACGCGCAACGCGTTCAACGCACTGCTGAAGACGCTGGAGGAACCGCCACCGCATGTGAAGTTCGTGTTCGCGACGACGGAAATCCGCAAGGTGCCGATCACCGTGCTGTCGCGCTGCCAGCGGTTCGATCTGCGTCGGGTGCGCGTGGCAGAGCTGACGGCGCATTTCGGCGGCATTGCCGAGAAGGAGGGTGTGACCATCGAGCCGGGTGCGCTCGATATGATTGCGCGCGCCGCGGACGGGTCCGTGCGTGATGGACTGTCACTGCTGGATCAGGCGATCGCGCAGACGGACGGGCCGATCCGCGATGGTCAGGTCGCCGACATGTTGGGGGTGGCGGATCGCATCGCGGTCTTTGACCTGATGGATGCCCTGATGGCCGGCAACCCGCGGCAGGCGTTGCAGATCACCGAGCGATTGTATGAGCGCGGCGCCGATATCGGTGTGGTTCTGCAGGACCTGCTGGAACTGATCCACACGATAACCCGTCTGAAGGTCGTGCCGACGCTGCGTGACAGCGGCGAATTGCCTGAGGCCGAGAGGACACGTAGCGCGGACATGGCGGATCGGCTCGCGGTGCCAACGTTGGGACGCGCGTGGCAGATGCTGCTGAAGGGCGTGAGCGAGGTCGAAACCGCGCCCGATCGCCGCGCCGCAGCCGAAATGGTGCTGATCCGGCTGTGCCATGTCGCGGAGCTGCCGACCCCAGGTGATCTGGTGCGCCGGTTGGGCGGCGGTGCGACGTCGGCCTCGGCCGCACCGGCGCCCTCGGGCGGCCCGACGGGTGGCGGGGTGCGCGCCATGGCCGGTGGTGGCGCGGTCATGGAGGCGGCTCCGGCGCCCGCGACGCTGCGGTTCAGTGAATTCCGCGATGTTCTGGCGTTGGTGGCCGATCGGCGCGAGGCCATGCTGCACGCGCATCTGGTGCACTCGGTGCATCTGGTCCGCTTCGCGCCACCGGTGATCGAGCTGCGGCCCCAGCCGGATGCGCCGAAGGACCTTGCCTCGAAGCTCGCGGCCTTGCTGACCGACGCGACGGGCACGCGCTGGACCATCGCATTGTCCACTGCCGTCGGGGATGCGACCCTGGCCGAGCAAGGTTCCGCCGCAGATGCCGCGCGCCGGTCCGCCGCCGCCGACCATCCGCTGGTACGCGCGATCATGGAGGCGTTTCCCGGCGCACGGATCGACCAGGTGCATGACGCGACGGCCGATGCCTACGGTTTGCCGGCGATACAAGCCGCGGCCGGGGAAGCGGTGCCCGACACTGATTTCGCTGAGGAGATGGAGTCCGACGAATGAAGAACCTGTCCGGCCTGATGAAACAGGCGCAGCAGATGCAGGAACGCATGCAAGAGATGCAAGCGAAGATGGAAGGCATAGAGGTGGAGGGAGCCTCGGGTGCCGGGCTGGTAACGTTGACGTTGAATGGCAAGGGCGAGCTGCGCCGGATCAAGATCGATCCGAAGCTGGCCGATCCGTCGGATCTAGAGATGCTGGAAGACCTGATCATAGCGGCGCACCGCGATGCGAAGACCAAGGCTGAAACGATGATGCAGGCGGAGATGCAGAAAGTGACCGGGGGACTGCAGTTGCCGCCGGGCATGAAGTTACCGTTCTGATGCGGAACGGCTTTCCCTCTACCGACGTGGCCGGGCTTGTCCCTGCCATCCGCGCATTGGCGTTGAAGCGCGGATGGTCGGGGCAAGCCCGGCCATGACGGAGAGGAACGGGTCGGACAGTCAGACGCGATGGGGGGACCGGAAGTCGAGAGGCTGATCGCACTGCTCGCGAAGCTGCCGGGCCTGGGGCCACGCAGCGCGCGGCGCGCGGCGGTGAAGATGCTGCAAGAGCCGGAATCGCGTATGTTGCCGCTGGCTGTCGCATTGGCCGAGGCGGCGCGGGCGGTGAAGCCGTGTCGGGTGTGTGGCAATCTCGACAGCCAGGATCCCTGCACGATCTGCTCCAACGCGCGGCGGGACCGCTCGGTGATCTGCGTCGTCGAAGGTGTGGCCGATTTATGGGCGCTGGAGCGCGCACAGGTGCATCACGGACTGTATCACGCGCTGGGTGGAACACTGTCGGCACTGGCCGGGGTGGGGCCAGAGGATCTGAATATCGCACCGCTCCTGGAACGGATCGGTGACGGCCAGGTCACCGAAGTGATCCTGGCGCTGCCGGCCACGGTGGACGGCGCGACCACCGCGCATTGGTTGACCGATAGGCTGAAGCCACGTGGCGTGACGGTGACACGGCTGGCGCAGGGCGTGCCGATCGGCGGTGCGTTGGACGTGCTGGACGACGGCACGCTGGCGGCGGCGTTGCGCGCGCGGCGCCCATCGTGACGTTGTCGCGCCGCAGGCTGATCCATCTGGTCGGCAAGGCCGGCGGCATCGCGGCCGCGTATCACACGATGGCGGCGATGGGACTGCTGGCGGTGCCAGAGGCTTATGCCGGCGCCCCTGAGCTGCCGCCAGGTCGCGGTCGGCGCGTCGTGATCATCGGGTCCGGGATCGCCGGGATGGTACTGGCCTATGAGCTGCGCAAGGCGGGCTATGCGCCCATGGTGCTGGAAGCGCGCGCGCGGGCGGGCGGGCGCAACTGGTCGCTGCGCGGTGGCGATGTCGTTCAGGAGGTCGGCAGCTCGCAACAGGTGGCGTGGGATCGTGCACCACACATGTATTTCAATCCAGGCCCGGCACGTCTGCCCTATCACCACGAAGGGATTCTGTCGTACTGCCGCGCGCTAGACGTGCCGCTCGAGGTGCTGTGCGACGACAATCGCGGCGCCCTGATGCAGGACGATCACGTATTCGATGGCCAACCGCAGCTCAATCGACGCGTGGTGAACGATGCGCGTGGGTATGTGGCGGAGCTGGCGGCGAAGGCAGTCGACAAGGAGCTGATGGTTCAGCCGGTCACACCGGAAGACAAAGACCGGCTGCGCGCGTTCCTGCGGGCCTTCGGCGCGCTGGACAAGGATCTGGCTTATCACGGGTCTTCGCGCGCCGGTTGGGCCACGCCGCCGGATGTCACGCAGGACGGCGTGGCGAACCAACCGCTGGATCTGCGGCAGATCCTGGCATCGGATTTCTGGCACGGGCCGATGCAGTTCGGCGAGCTATCGACGATGGCCGCGACGATGTTGCAACCGGTTGGTGGGATGGGGCGGATCGGGCAGGCGTTCGGACAGAACCTGCGCGGCTTGATCACCTACGGTGCCGTAGTGAGTCAGATGCGCCGCACCGAGACCGGCGTGCGCATCACGTGGCGGCATGCAACTGCCAAGGCGCCCCAACAAATCGATGCGCCGTTCGTCGTCGTGACCGTTCCATTTCCGGCACTTGCCGATGTTGATGTGGATTTTACGCCGGCGATCCGCGCGGCGATGGCGTCGCTAGATTATGTGCCGGCGGGCAAGGTGGCGTTCGAGGCCGCGCGCCGCTTCTGGGAGCTGGACAGCAATATCTACGGGGGGATTTCCTGGACCAGCCGCACTTCGACCCAGGTTTGGTATCCGTCGGCGGGCCTGCAACAGGCCAAGGGCATCCTGGTTGGCGCGTATATCTGGTCGGACGACCTGGGTAATGCGTTTGCCATCAAACCGCTTGCACAACGGTTGCGTGACACGCTGGATGACGTCACGCACCTCCATCCGGACGCGTCACACTGGCTGGGCGCGGGTGTCTCGGTGGCGTGGAAGAATGTCCCCTACACCAAGGGCGGCTGGGCGGAATGGAGTAAGGAGGCCCGAGCGACACAATTCCCGCTGCTGTTAAAGGGCGACGGGCCATATCTGTTCGCTGGCGAACACATGTCGTTCGTCACCGGCTGGCAGGAAGGCGCGGTGCGCTCGGCACACAAGGTGCTGGGCGATATCGCCGAGCGGATGCGGGCGTAGGACCGGCAGCTCATGAGCATGCTGGAAGAGCTCGAGGACAAACCCGCGCGACCACGGACCAGTAGGAGGTGAGCCTCCGCAACCAAACCCAGTACACGCCAGTCATCGATCTGACGAGTGAGGGGTTCTCCGGCTGGACTCAGCTCACCATGACGTTCACGCCAACCAGCACATCGGAGACGCTGTCCTTCCTGGCGATCGGCACCCCCGGCGGCGTGCCGCCGTTGGCTCTGCTGGACGGCGTTTCACTGTCGGACATTCCCGAGCCCGCAAGCTGGGCACTGCTGGTGAGCGGTTTGACGGTCTAATCGGCTACAAGCGCCGGCGGTGCGGGTCCGCCGGCATGGTGACACGCAGAGCGGCGTGATCCGCGGCACGCCTGTGCCGGATTCGTGCGGCGCGATAAGTGCCGTCTGACATGGACGCGCTGCAGCAGCTCACACAGATGGTGCCTGGCGTCATTGCGACGCTCATCAAGCTGTGCATCTGGTTGACCTTGCTCAGGGCTGTGTTTGTGCCGCTGGAGCGCCTGTTCGCGGCACGGCGACAAGCGGTGTTTCGCAGGCAGATCGGTATTGACCTGGGCTATTTCTTCCTGAACGGCGTACTGCCGAGCCTGCTGCTGAGCACACCACTGGCAGTGCTCGCCTGGGCGGCGCATGCAATGCTGCCAGCCGGGATGACCACTTCGATCGCGCATTGGCCGATCTGGCCGCGCGTTATCACAGCACTGATCGCGGGCGAGATCGGCTTCTACTGGGGACATCGCTGGAGCCATCAGATCCCGCTGCTGTGGCATTTCCATGCCGTGCATCACAGCGCCGAACAGATCGACTGGCTGGGATACACATGCGCTCATCCGCTCGACATGATCTTCACGCGGCTATGCGGGTTGGTGCCGATGTATGCGCTTGGGCTGGCCGCGCCAATGGCAGGCGGCGCGAGCCTGGTGCCGGTGCTCGTGCTGCTGGTCGGGATTGTGTGGAGGTTCTTCATTCACGCCAATCCGCGCTGGCGCTTCGGCCCGCTGGAGTGGCCGGTGGCGACGCCGGCCTTCCATCACTGGCATCACACCAATGACGGGCCGGATGTGGTGGACAAGAACTATGCAGCGACGCTGCCGTGGGTGGATCGGATCTTCGGCACATTCCATCGGCCGCGGGACAAGCTGCCGGTGCATTACGGCACCACTTACCCGATGCCGGCTGGTATGGGTGATCAGTTATTGCAGCCATTCATGCCGGATGGTCCCGAAGCACCTATCGTCGACGCCAAGCCTCACGCCAAGAGCGAAACGGATACGAGCTAATGCGATCTCACGCCCGTTGTCATTGCGAGGAGCGCAGCGACGAAGCATTCTCGATCCGCGGGTGCTCCAGCCATAGTGCTACGCTGGCACAAGATCGCTTCGTCACTGCGCTCCTCGCAATGATAGCTGGGGCGAGGCCAGGCTAATTCAGCCGACTTCGCAATGATTCGACGCTGGCGCGCACACGGGTGGCGACCTCACCCTCGGGCACCAGCATGAGGAACCGTTCATAACAACGCACCGCCGCGTTCACCTCGTCGAGCCGGTGATGCATCACCGCCGCCTCGCGCCACAGCGAGGCGTGGTCCGGAGCGATGCGCACCATATCACCGACACAGGCGAGCGCGCCCGCCAGGTCACCCGCCTGCAGGCGACGGCTTTTGATATTGTTCTGTAACCGAAGCAACACGGCGCGCGCATTCATCGGCTGCAAGACACCGGGGCGCAGCTCGGCCTTGTCGCCCTCCACGCGTTTGATCAACGCGCGTAGATCGCGGGCTTCCATCTCGATGCCGCCGTTGAACACATCGAGGACGAGCTGGCTGCCCTTGCCGGCAAGCGCGATCAGGAAGTGACCGGGGAAATCCACCCCACGGGCGCTCCATCCCGCCGCGCGGCAGGCGTGCAGCCAGATCACCCCGAGGGCGACCGGCATGCCCTGACGGCGCTCAATCACGTGGAGCAGGTTGGCGTTGGCGAGATCGTCATAGGTGAGTTCGTCGCCATGATAGCCGTAGCTGCCGGCGATCAAGCGGGTCAGGACGCTGGCACGCGTATCCAGGTCGATGATGCCGCG
>Ga0210386_10002080_pt1 | contig 17469 bp, 14 predicted proteins | sample IncBWH32OmetaG_FD_160091 | JGI IMG/M metagenome (GOLD analysis project Ga0210386, IMG submission 160091) | Forest soil microbial communities from Barre Woods Harvard Forest LTER site, Petersham, Massachusetts, United States - Inc-BW-H-32-O ... | reverse complement strand
CCCGGTGACGGGGCAAGCGTCGCGGTCACCTGCGCACTCGTCAGCCGGATGAAGGCGGACCTGACCGAGGACCGGTTCAAGCTGATCGTCACCGAACTGGCGAAAGTGTTCGACGGCGGCACCTTCGACCAGGGCGCTTTCCCGGACCAGCCGCACGCCGGCATAACCCGGAGGCCACCCGCCTAACGCCGATTTTGCGCGTCTGCTGACCGATAAGGTCTCCATCTCGGCAGCGCGCAGAACATCTATTCCTGCGCGGCAACCTTGACTGGCAGATTATGAGTCCGGTCGTCCGTCACGCGAGTTCGCGCCCATCTAACTGCGCAAATAGATAGAAGGGCAAACCCTTCTGCCATGCACCTATCCACGTACTCGCCACGGGCACGGTCAGAGAAGGTATCCGTCACATGCGCTGATGATGCCTGGTCGGCCGGCGCACCGCTGTAGCTGCGGACGATTCCGGCCCTCTCCTTACCATAAGTACGCTCGCCTCTCCCGAGCGTACGGACTGGGCGGACGCGACTTTCGAGTGCCCGGAAGTCCCTGTAATTTCCGATTTCTGACGCCTGGACGGTCCACGACACGGTCCACGCTGTCAAGGTAGTCAAGAGCCGCTGCGGTGACGTTTCGTTACCGGAGGCGGGCGCCTGCGTGGTCCTGGCCCGGCCGCAGGCCCGCGAGGATGGTGTCGACGGCGCGTTCGGGCCATGGGCAGGGGCTGCGGTCGCCGTTGAGGGCGCGGGTGAACAGCGACCCGATCAGCAGTTCCATGGCGGCGTCGAGGTCGGTGCCGGGGCGGATCTCACCGCGCTGCAGTGCGTCAGCAAGCAGTTGACGGCTGTGCCGGGCGCGGGGTTCGATGACCCGGGCCCGGTGCATGGCCAGGGTGTGCGGGTCATGGCCGAGCAGGGAGGCGATGACGCCGAGGCCGACATGCCCGAGGTCGGTCTCGACGGCGCGGAGGTAGGCGATCAGGTCGGCGCGCAGGTCTCCGGTCGGCTGGGGGAGTTCGCGCTGGGTGCTGGCGATCGCGGCGGTGGCGAGGTCGGCGCGGTCGCGGAAGCGGCGGTACAGGCTGGACTTGCCCACTCCGGCGCGGTCCGCGACGTCGTCGAGGGTCAGGCCGGCGTAGCCGCGCTCGCGCAGCAACTCCAGGGCGGCGGCCATGATCGCAGCGTCGGAACCGGGTTTGCGGGGGCGGCCGGCCATCAGGCGGCGGTGAGCCCGGCCAGGGCCTTGCGGAGGTCGCCGCAGAAAACCGGGCGCCCGGTGATCCGCAGCAGGACGGCGAGCAGCCGTCCCTTCAGCGTGCGGCCGCGTCGTTCGATCCGCAGCCCGACGCGGCTGCCGTTACCGGCCGGGGTGACCTGGTAGGTCCAGCTGCTGCCGGGCTCGAACGCGTTGGAGTCCAGCACCGTGATGCGGACGGTGCCAGGGGCTGACCAGTCGTAGCGAGCGCGTTCCCACACTCCGCCGGCGAACGCGGAGCCCTCGGTGACCTCCGCGGTGGTCTCGGCGAGCTGGTGGGCCTGGTAGAACCGCGGGTCCAGGCTGGGCCAGATGCGAGGCCGGTCCGCCGTGAAGTCGGTGAGCGCGGCGAGCACCCGCCCGGGCGGCAGGCCGGTGGTGGCGGTGCAGTTGATGACTGGCATGCGCGGGTCCCTTTCACTATTACGGACGGTCTGTCCGTAACAGTGTCATGGCTCCGCCGGGCAGGTCAGGCCATCGGATCGCCGGAGCGGCCACCGCCGCCGCTCGACGCTGTATCTTCCCCCTAAGCCCGGCGGGATGTAACCGCCGGGCTTGAGGGGCGCTACCCGCGGGACTAGCCGGCGGCCTTGGGGCTGGCGGGGGCGGGACTGCCGGCTGGCCCGGTCTTGCCCGGGCCCTTTCCCTGCGGCTCTTGCTTGAACGGGGGGACGTGGCAGGTGAGCTGTGCCCCTTCCCTGACCAGGCCGAAGGCGGTGTCGAACCCGGCCTTCTGCCCGTTGGGGGTGGCGATGTGCACGATCCCGATCGACAGCTCGCTCCCGGCCGGGATCCCCGCGGGCTTGATGGTGAGCTTCGGCTCGCCGCCGGCCGCCGTCTTGCCGAGCACCTGGTCCAGGTTGCCGGCGGCGTCGCTGCCGTGTGCCTGGGTGCAGAACTGGCCGAACGTGACGATCGCCGGTACCCCGGCCTGCGCCAGGGTCTGCCGCAGCAGGTCCGGCTGGACCAGTTCGCGGACGTCCACGTACACCAGCCCGCCCGGCAGGGAGTTGACCGACCAGGCAGCGAGGTTGACGTGCACGGGCCGAGGGCTGGCCGCGGGGCCGCCGCCGGCGGCGGCGAGCGCCAGGCCCACGCCGAGCGCCACGCCCGTCGCGCCGGCCCCGGCCAGGCCGCGGCGGAGCCGGCGACTGCGCGCCCGGGCCCGGATCTCGTCGGCCGTCCGGTCCAGGTGCACGTCGGTCAGGGATTCCTTGACGCCGGACAGCGAGGTGCGCAGCCCGGCCAGCGTTTCGTCGTCGTTCATCGGGGCCTCCTAGTCGAGAAGGGACGGTATCTTCGTGCGGAGCGTCCCGAGGGCCCGGTGCAGGTGTACCCCCACGGTGCCCGGCGCGACGCCGAGCAGTGCCGCGGTGGCCTCGGTATCCAGGTCGAAGAAGACCCGGAGCACGAGCACCTCGCGCTGGCGCGGCGGCAGCAGCCGGATGGCGGCGGCCAGTGCGTCGTCGACCCCGGCAGGCTGCCAGGTCACCCCCGGCTCGGCTTCCGCCAGGGGTACCTCCCGGCGCCTGCGGCGCCACCAGGACACGTGCGCGTTCAGCGCGGTCCGTACCACCCACGCACGCGGCGCCGGGTGGTCGCGCACCGTCCGCCACGACGTCCAGGCCCGGGTGAACGCCTCCGCCACGAGGTCCTCGGCCAGCGGCCGGTCCCCGACGCTGATCAGCACGATCCGCAGGCAGTCGTCCTTGGCGGCGGCGTAGAACTCGGTGAACTCGCGTCGTTTTTGCTCCACGCCCCAACTACGCATACCGCCCCAGATTTCTTTACCGGCCGCCGCACGAATTCTGACTGGCCCAGCGGCAGGACGCCGCGCCGGCCGACTTGTCCGGGGCCGAAGACTGCGCCATTCTCTCCCTAATACACCCCACCGGGAAGCGCTAGCTATTAGACGGTCCTATGCGGCAGCAGCGAGCTTACGGTCGGCGAGAATGGCGGCGAACAGCACCACCGCCGCGGCGGTGAGCATTACCGCGAGGCGGTGCAGGCCCGCGTCGGTGGCGGCATGGCCGAAGCTGAGGCTGATCAGGCTGGCCGAGGCGATCGCGCCCAGGTACATGAAAGTGCGAAGTATCCCGGCCGCCGTGCCGGTCGAATCCGCCGGGACCTGAGCGTACATCGCGGTCTGGTTGGTGACGATGTTCAGCCCGTTCTGGATGCCAAAGAATACGCTGACCGCCAGTAGCAGCCACAACGGCGAGTGCCCGGTAAGCAGCAGCAGGCTGGCCGACCCGGAGGCAAGTACGGCGGCACCGGCCACCAGCAGCGGCCAGACCCGGCTGCCGCGGGCGGCGAGCGCGGATGACTCTGCCGATCAGCCACGAGGCGGCGTGGCCCTGAACTGCAAAAGCAGCGGCTTGAGCAGCAGCCCGAGCGTCGACTTGACCACGCATTTTCCATCGCCGGAGAAGAGCTCCCGGATGAGCCATCGCTCGAATCCTTGAACGCCGAGCGTGCCCAGTTCCTGCAGATGAACCAGTTATGCGTGGCCAGATGCTCACCTTGGTTCCCGTCCCAAGTCGGTACCTAACGGCGGATACCGCGCGGTGAGACTGAGTCGGTAGTTGTTCACTCCCTGCGCCCCATAAGTGCAGGCTGGCGATCACAGAGCAGCGCGGACGCACGTAAGACGGAAGCGCTCTTGCGGCGGTTGCATGATTCGCAGCGGAGCTCGATGTTGCGGGCGGTATTCGAGCCTCCCTTGCTGACCGGGATGATGTGGTCGAACTCAAGCCGCTCGCGGGATCCGCAGTCGACGCACCGTCCCTGGTCGCGGCGCCAGACCTCGTGGCGGACCCGTTCCGGTATCGCCTCCCGCACGAAGCCGCCGGTGCGGGCACCCGCGGACGGCACGCTCTCGCCCTCCCGCGCTTCCAGCCGCACGGCCTGGGCTGAACCCAGCGCCGGCTCATGCGCGACAGCGAACACGGCGTCGAACTCGCTGCGGATCGCCCGGGCAAGCGCGGAGCCGAGCGCGGCCGCTTCGGCGAATGCCCAGACGCGGCGGAACCGGAGCCCGGGGCGCATGTGCGCGGGCCGGCGGCCGAGGCACTCGTCGAGGAAACGCAGTAGCACGCTGTCGTCGCCGTCGTCAGCAAGCCCCGCCTGCTTCAGCCACGGCCACAGCTCGCGCTCAACGTCGGCCCGCGCATGGCTGCCGACGCGGCGGAGCCCCTCCGGGTCCTCCCAGATCGCTGCGTAGTCAAGCGGCGGGAGCGACGGGCGCATGTACAGCCGCCTGCCCGGCGGCGCCGTGTGGTAGGCAAGGTGCGGCGACGGCTCGACGGTCCACCCGCGCTCGAGCGCAGCGGCCACCAGGGACGAGCCGAGCCCGCGGCCGTAGAGGTAACGTGCCTGCGGCGCCAGCTCGGCCGGCCACGTCGCCACCGTAACACCGCCGTCGAGATCGCTGACCCGCAGCCGCTGCGTCGAGCGGAAGCCCAGCCGGCCTTCCAGGTTGACCCACTCGCCTCCCGGCCCGGGGTGGACCCGCGTGACACCGGCCAGCAGCTCCGGGCGCGGATCACCAGGGAAATCGAGCCCGTCAGCCCCGATCTGCGCCGTCATGCCGCATACCGTACCGCGGCTCACGCGTGCGTCGACGATTCAGACGGGGCAAGCCGGGCTCCGAGATACATCCGGCTGGGTAGGCAACCGCACGGTCCATCGCGCTGCTGGTCGTCTCGATCCCTGGCAGTTTCCGCGCCGTCACAGTTCGTGACCGAAATTGTCATCCATGTAGCGCCGGATCGCCGAATCGGGCGCCCGATGGCCTGTGAGCGACGCGGCGTGTGGGCCGGTGCAGATCATCCGATTCGGCGTGCCACTTGCTGGAGGCATGGCGCGGGGGCGACTGCCGTGCCGGGGCCGGAAGGGAGCGGTCTGTGGAACCGTCCCCTCTGAACGATGAGGTACCCGAGCGCAGGTGATGCCCAGGTGGTGACAACTTCCTCTACGACTATTCAAGGGCGCGCCTCCGGCACGCCATGCACGGGCTGAGCCCGCGCTAATGGTCGAGAGCTGGAGACGCGAAGTGCCGGAGAGGAATGCGTGAGGGAGTGCGAGCATAACCTCCTGGTCCTCAGCGGGGAATGACGGGGGTCAGTTCCGCGCCCGGGGCGTCGGTCTGTCGCGCCCTGCCGCGCGGGAGCGCTCTGTGCGCGCGCCACCGACGCCGGGCGGCTGGCCCCGCTTCCCTGAGTATGTGGTTGCTCGCCGTTACGCGGTCTCCGGCACCGCGCTAAGTAGATCGGTGCGGATGGACCGTCCAACGGTGCCGAGGATTCTTTTACCGTGCAAGATCACAGTCAAGGGCGCGCCTGCGGCGCGTCCGTGCTGCGCACGGCAGACCCTTGAGCAGTGATCTTGCCCGGCAATCCCATTGGCACCTATCAGGTTGGATGGAGCAGAGTCGCGGCCGGTAGGCAACTCTTGACTCTGTAATGTGCAGAGTTAACATTAAGCATGCCTAACGAAGAATATCCAGCAGTGATCCTGCTTGGAAAATAGACACATATGGATACTGTCCTGTCAATAGCTCTTTCTGTAATTGCGCTTATCTTCTCTATCTATGTCTTTATCAATAATCGTACGCGAGATCGAAGAGACATACTTATGAAGATGCACGATCTTCTGATCAGCGATGATCTGCAACGAGGGAGGTATCTTCTTTTCGATAAAGTTGTCGACGAGGATTCCGTCGACCGCCTCAGCGACCAAGATTATCGCGATATCAATCGGGCGATAGCTGCATTCAATCTTCTCGGCATTTATGTGAAGAATGGCTATGTCAGGGAACAGGATGTTATGGATGCATGGGGGCGCTCAATATACAGATCATGGATTACCGCGCAGCCTTTTCTCTCGCATCGCGAAAAGCGTCATGGCTACCCTGTGGCAGTGTATTTCGGATCCCTGGCAAAAAGGGCCAGTGAGGTACTTGCCAAAAACGGGAATTTGCCGGAGTACAAAGTGCTGCGTCGTTCACAAGGCAACGAGTAGCCGGGGCACCGTCGAACCTGACCACTAAGGCTGACCACAACGAGGCCAGACAACGGCGGACTGGAGCCGACAGGGAAGATGTTGAGTCTCAGGCCAGCGACGCTGACCGACAGCGTGAATGTACTTTGCAAGCAGTGGATCAGCTAGCGGGGTAGCGAACTGACCGCAGGGACACGCTTTTGCGCCTCCGGTGCGGGCTTCTGTGCCGAATACGTGCCGAAATCCACCAGGAGATCGGTTGCAGTGCAGGTTAAGGCATGTTGAGGAGCGGTCTGTGGAACCGCCATCACCAAGCCGCGGGTGAGGGCGGATGGAGTCTAGACCCCACCGCGGTGACGCTCTTACTGTCAAGCCGTCGGCAGTCTTCGGCAGGCCGTGCTGCGTTCCCGTCCGACGTCCCGCAAGACCTAGATCGGCAGTCGGCTGGGCGTCGTTTTGGGCTTGGCTGGCCGGGTTCGGGTTCGGCGGAGCAGCGGCGGCCACGGCTGCCCGGGTGGCGGTGGAGCTCGGCGTCGGCGGCGACGACCAACTGCCGCTGGTGGCGGGTGGCTTTCTCCCAGTCGGCGCGGTCGCCCATTCTTACCGCGAAGACGGTCTCGCGAGGACCCATTAGACGTCGTGCAGGGCCTGAGAGCTGTCCGCCAGATCCTGGTGCCGGGTTGCCTTGTCGTGATCACCGTGCCGCCTTGCAGGCGTGCCTACGGCCTGGGCGCGCAGCGCGACCAGGCGGGCATCGCGCGCTCCCGCCCGGGTGGCGGCGGAGCTCATCGCCGGTCCGCTAGGGCACCTAGGTGGTCTCGACGAGGTAGATGTCGCGCTGGTGCAGCAGCAGGCCGCGGACGTCGGGGCCGAGGGCGGCGAGGGCCGTCTGATCTGCAGACTAAGTGGAGCACGTCGAGCGATCGAACGAGCCTATAGGGCACAGTTCACGCCTTGGACGAGGTAGCCGATCCGGTACCGGCAGGCCCGGCCCGTGTTGTACCACCATCGGACGGTGATGGCTTCGTCGGTTGACGGATAGGTGACGCCGGGCACGATGGCAGCCCCCACGGTGGACGGGAAGCCGCCGGTGACGGCGGCGGCCGCGGGCGGGGTCATCGATGTGCCCTCGTCGCCGAGCGGGGCCCCGTTCGGCTGGACGAGCTCGAGTTTGACGCCGAGGATCACGCAGCCAGCGCCGGTGAGCGCCTTGCCGCTGTTGATGGTGTCGGTTCCCGAGTCACCGAACAAGTTGCCTGAGTGATCCATCGCGCTGGTGTAGACGTACACCCAGTGCACCGGCTCGGTGAGCGGGGGGGCGTCCGGCGGCTTGTGCGGGGCCGTGTCGGCGAACAGGTCGGTGTCGGCGGGGACCGGATCGGACAGGGTCGGCAGGCCGAGGACTTGCTCCGGGTCCGGGCCGATGGTGGCCGCGGCGACCGCGCCGGGCAGCATCGCCGTGGGCAGCGGAGTCCCCGTGGTGGGCGGGGCGGGGAAGCCGAGGCTGGCCGGCAGCGGCGTGCCCGCGTCCGCCTGCGCCTTGGCGAAGCGCCAGGCCAGCGCAAGCGCGGACAGGAAGTTGAGTGCCGACCCGACCTCCTCCGTCACGTACGTGATGTGCCCGTCGTACACAAGGGCGTTGTCGAGCAGGTCGAGGTCGTCGCCGTTGTCGTCGAAATAGGCGGCCTTCTGCCATAGCAGCGAGACGAGGTTCTGCTGCTCCGCCTGTCCGCTGCCGAGGTTCACCGCGACGGCGCTTGCGAACGCGTCGAGCGCGGCCAGGTGCGAATCACCGGCGTTCCTGCGGGCCGGCAGCCAGCCGAGAAACGCGTCGGCGACGGTCCGGTCGGTGTCGCCGACGGCGCTCAGCCCGAGGAAGGGCGGGAAGTTCTGGGCGTAACCGCCGATGCCCTCGCTGAGCCCGGCGAGCGCGACGTTGAAGCGGGGAACGGCGCCGAACTGGCAGAGCAGGTACGCCACGCAGAATTCCTGCTGCAGGCCATTGTCGGGGGCGGGAACGTTCGGCCCGCCGCCTGGGTAGGCGTATACGTCGAAGACTTCGTGGGCGTTGTTGAGGTACCAGGCCTTCGTGAAGCCGCCGCCGCCGATAAGCGACAGCAGCGAGCCGATTCCGCCTACCTGGGCGATCATCACCCCGATCAGCTGGGCGAGGCCCGGCACGAAAGTCGTCAGCAGTCCAAGGGCCACTGCCCCGGTGACCGGCCCGGCGGCGCCAAGCAGGCCGAATGGAGTGGAAAACCGGGACCAGAGCAGGGCGTTGGCGAGCGCTCCCTCGAAGCTGACCTGGGCCGGGTGCGCGTCTCCGGTGATCCGCTGAAACACCCGGCCGAACGGGAATTCCATCGCCGGGGCCATCCCGGCGCTGCCCTGGGCGGTGAAGCCGCCCTCGGGCCGGACCAGCAGGTACCCGTTGGCGGACAGGTAACCGGCCAGCCGGGTGACCTGGTCGGTGACCTGGGCGCGGATGTCGGGATCGGTGGTCACGGTGGCGATGAAGCTGTACCCGGCGATCAGCCCGGTCAGCTCGTCGGTCGACGGTTCCCAGAACCGGATGCGGTCGAGGGAGAGCCTCCTGTTGTTCTGGTAGACGTTCTTGGCCGTCGTGGAGAGCTTGTTGAAGTCGCTTTGCGGCATGTAAGGGACATAGCGGGGGTCGTCAAGCGGTGTGCAGTACAGCCAGCCGCCGGGGCGGTCGGAGTCGGTGAGGAAGTCGGCGCAGCCGAAGGTCGCCACGCCGCCCTCGAAGAGCCCGGTGGACCAGTGGTCGGATGTGACGGTGTCCCAGCGCAGTATGTACCCGTCGTATGGCGGCGTCTGGAACTTGAACAGGGACTTGGTGGTGGCAAGCAACCGGGTCAGGATCTCCTTGCCGCCGCCGGCGAGGCCAAGTGCGTTCTCCACCGCCAGGCAGGTCATCAGCTGCCCGCTGTACATGAGCGGGTTGGCCCGGGCCCGGTCGCCGACCCGCCAGCGCTCGAACAGGCGCTGTCCGGCGGGCAGCACCGAGAGGGCGGCCGCGCTCGGGTACACGGTAGCGGGCTGGACGAGGGTCGCGCCGTTAGGGTCCCAGAGGAAGTCGTGGGCGAGGATGTTCTCGGCCGGGCCGGGATACTCGTATCCGGACAGCGGCGAGTGCGCCGTCAGGGTGGCCGGGACCGCGCCTGTCGCGGCGGTCAGGTCCCGCTCGACGCCCTGGTGCAACCAGTCACCGAAAGCGGGCACAGACAGCTCACGCACGTGTCCCTGCCGGTCGAGGTAGACCACTTGCTTCGCCATGCCGCCGGCCCAGGCGTACCCGGACAGCGGCGACCCGGGAGCGGCGACCGGCGCGCGGGTGCTTGCGATTATGTCGGTGGCCGTCCAGCTTCCGCCCGGCGCGGCGGACAGCTCCCAGACGTGCCCGTCGGCGTCGAAGTAGAGGACCTGCCTGGAGTTGGCGGCGGCCCAGTCGGAATCGCCGAGCCCAGGATCGGAGTTGCCGACCGCGCCGGCGTACGCGGCGAGCGGCGAGTAGGGCGCGGCGGGACGCGGTACCGGGGTGGCGGCCGCCGTAACGTTCGTCGCGGTCCACGAGCCGCCGACCGGGCACGACAGCTCCCATGCGCGGCCGAAGCTATCGAGGTACGCCACGTGCTTGGACTGGCCGGCCGGCCAGCCGTAGCCGGCCAGCGGTGAGGTGGGCTTGGCCCGCGCCGGGGCCGGGGTGATGGTGGCGGTCACGTCCGTCGCCGTCCACGAACCGCCGACCGGGAATGACAGCTCCCACACGTGGCCCGCGTCGTCCAGGTATGCCACCTGCTTGGCCCCGCCGGCCTGCCAGTCGTAGCCCGCGGGCTGCGCGCCGGGGCCGGCCGGCTCCGCGCCGCACAGCTGGGTGAGGTCGGCGTCGGACCAGTACCCGCCCACCGGAGCGGACAGCTCGTGGACGTGGCCGTCGTCGTCGAGGTAGGCGATCTGGTCGGCGTCTCCCCCGGCCCACGGGTACACCGTCAGCGCCGAACCCGCCGCCGGCACCGCCGGCGGGTTCGCCTCCTGGTGCAGGTCCAGGTCCCCCCAGAACCCGCCCGTATTCGCCCCGGCGCCCATCGAGTGCACGTGCCCGGCGGCGTCCAGGTAGGCGGCGAACTGCGGGCCGCGCGGCCACTGGCACCCGGCCAGCCGGGAGCCCGCCGCGACCGCCGGGGCGCCGGTCGCCGCGGTCAGGTCCCCGCCGTCGGCCCACTTGCCGTCGGCGCCGAGGAACAGCTGGCGGACGTGCCGGGCGGCGTCCAGGTAGACGGCCTGTTTCCCGGCCTGGTGCACGGTGCCGAGCAGGTTGCGGAAGCTGAGATGGTCGGCGCGGAAGTAGCGGCCGAGCGCGAAGTGCCGCGACAGCACCTGCGCCCGCAGCAGGCCGTAGAGCGTCGTCAGGTCCGTCAGCGTCTTGTACCCGGCGGCCGGCGAGCCCGCCGCGGGCGCAGGCGCGCCGGTGAGCTGGGTGAGGCCGGCGACCGACCACGGGGTGCCGGGGGCGGCGGACAGCTCGGTGACCTGGCCGTCCACGTCGATGTAGCTGACCTGCTTGGACCTAGCCGCCGGCCAGTCGCAGCCGGACAGCGGCGACCCCGCGCGGGCCGACTTGGCGCCGGCCTGCGCGGTGATGTCGATATCCGTCCAGCGCGGCTGGCCGAGGCCGGGGAGGACCGTGATAAACGATAGCTCGTGGACGTGCCCGGCGTCGTCAAGGAAGACCACCTGCTTAGTGCCGGCCCCGGCCTGTCCGGCCGTCCAGACGAACCCCGACAGCGGCGACCCGGCCGCGGCCGGCGGAGCGCCCGACAACTGCGTGAGATCCGCCGCCGACCAGGGCCCCACCGTGTTGTTCAAGAGCTCCCAGACGTGCCCGGCGTCATCGAGGTAGACCACCTGCTTCAGGTAGTAGCCATTCGGCCACCCGTAACCCGACAGCGGCGAGCCCGCGACAGCGGTCGGTGCCCCGGCCTGCAAGGTCATGTCCAGGTGGCCCCAGCGCGTCAGGCCGTCGGCGTTCGGGAAGGAACCCATCTCGTGGAGGTGGCCCGCGGTGTCCAGGTAGACGACCTGCACCTCGACGTTGCTGCCGGGCAGGTTGAGGAACTGGTACGTGGACAGCGCCGACCCGGGCGCCGCCGGCGGCGCCTTCTCGATCCCCTGGGCCGCGGCGGTCACGTTGACCGCCGTCCACTGTCCGCCCACCGCGATGTTCACGTCCCAGACCTGCCCGGCGCAATCCAGGAAGCTGGCGTGTTTGCCCGGAGGAGCCCCCGACGCGCTTGTCCCCCACTCGCACCCGGTCAGCTCCGACCCCGCCGCAGGCTGCGGCGGGGCAGGCGTGGCGGTGCCGGTCAGGTTCACCCCCGCCCACTGCCCGCTGACCGGGCGGGAGAGTTCCCACAGGTTGCCGTCTTGGCCGAGGTAGGCGGCCTGCCCGCTGTGGCCGCCGGTCCACCCGTACCCAGCCAGCGGCGACCCCGGCATCGCCGGCTCGGCGCCGGCCTCCTGGGTCGCGTTCGCTTCGGTCCACTGCCCGCCCACCACGGGCAGCGACAATTCCTGCACGTGCCCCGTGTCATCGAGGTAAACGGTGCTCTTCGCCATCGGCGCGCCTACCCTCTGCTTGTGTCCTGTGATATCCGTACCCGTGCCACAGCGGCCGGAGTGCCTTCCGGGCCACCGAACGCCGAAATCCGCGTGGAGCCTGGAGAGGCAAGCCTTATGACTAGTGGAGACCTTCCACCCAGGTAAAAGTCAGCCGTCGCCTGCATACGGGTCACCGCGCTCCGAGTCTGGCGACCGGAGGACCCGCTAAGTCTCATTTGGTGAGCCCGATATAGCTATGGAATGGGAGTCCCGGTATTCACGTCCGGGTATCCTGGCATGCTGACCTCAAGCCGACAAGAGACTTCGATTTTACGAATAATGTTTTTGACCGCGACTACCTTGAAACATCCGGGGTAGGTGAGCGTGACTTTCCCGCTCTGATCGGTGGTTCCGGTCGCCTTTACCGGTCCCGGGTTGGCGAATACTTTTGCGGTCGCTCCTGAAATTGGATCGCTGGTGGTGGCATCCGTGATGGTCAACTGAATGGTACGCTCAATCCCTGACGTCTCTGGCCGGGACAGATCGACTGCGATCGACTTGGCGGGGGGAACGGGGACGGCGATGGTGACTTCGACCGTGGACCCTAGCAGTGCGCTTGTCCAGCCGCCTGGGTTCTGGGCTTCGACATAGGGTGTGAAGTTGCCCACGATCTGATTGTCTGCCTGTGAGTACTCGAAGCCCGTCGACTCGATCGCGGCTTGGGCTGAGCTGGGGCTCAGGTTGATCACGTCCGGGACGATGCCCATGTCCACCGGGCCCACGGGTTGCAGGAAGAATCTTGCAGACAAGCCATAGGCGGTGTACTGGCAGTTCACTGTCCCGGAACCGTTTGGCCCTCCATTGCCGTCGAACAACATCCGGAGGAAGACGTTAGGGAACGCCACCGACTCGATATTAACAAATATTCCACCTGTGCCTCCTGGGTCTACTGTCGTTAGGGTAAACGTCTCCCAGGGACCGGCGGTGTACTGGCAGTTTACTGTTCCTCCTCCGCCCTCGGAGAACGACGTTACGCCGCGTCCGTCCATGCGAAGGAAGACACTAGGGAACGCTACCGATGCGATATTGACAGTCCCATCGGCGTGTTCCACGATTTCAAATTGTTCCCAGGCGCCTTCGGAGCCGGGCGCCTGGCAGTTTACTGTTCCTCCTCCGCCCGCGGAGAACGACGCTACGCCGCGCCCGTCCATGCGAAGGAAGCCATTCTCACCCAAATAACCGTCATAGCCGCGTATCCAGACCGGCATGCTTCACCTCTTATTAGCGCTAGCTATTCCTGCTCTCATATTTATGGGAATCCCCGTGCCGCACCGCGGCGAGGCCGACCTGGATAGTCGGCTGTGGCCTAGTTCCTGCTGCCGGGCGGTCGCTGTGCCCGCTGTCCGATGGTGGGCAGGCTGGCGGGGGACGAAGACGGTGCGGGAACAGCGGGCAAGAGGTCGCCTTGGTACAGCCCGAACACCTCGAGCCGCCCGTCCTGTATGAGAAAAGCCTCGTTGTTTCCCCACGTGCCGCTGGACCAGTACGCCACTCCGTTGTCGTCATAGCAGACGAGGTTTCCATCTGACTGCATGATCGCGTGGGTGACCGGCTTTCCCCAGGTGCCGGATGACCACAGTGCCTGATTATTATCAGTCCGGTACAGGACAAGGTTCCCATCGTCCTACATGATCAGAGTAGTTGTCCCGTTCCAGGAGACAAGAGAATCATTAGTGTTGAGCTGCTGAGGGGGATTGAGCTGTGCCGTCATGACCAGCCTCCGCCACACCGTAAAACAAAGCTGAATCACTGCCATCCTTGTACGCTCCCGCGATGACGCCGTCAACCCAGGTCAGGCAACTATCGCCGGGAAGTAAGGTCCTCCATGCAAACGGAGGAACTGACGGGAACGGCACCTTATCTGGCAGCGCCATCGCTGACGTCCGAGGCGCTCGGACAATCGCCGCCCCTCGCTGGCGATACCGCCAGTCAGCGTCGGGCCTCGCTGACCGCGGATAGGTGCATAACACCCAATCGCGCGCAGCCGACGGCATTGCCGCACGGTATGACCAGGGCCTTCGCCTGCTCGACGCCGGAGAACGCGAGCACGCCGCAACCTTGCTCGCCGTGATCGAACAAGAACGCCGCGGCTACAGGGACACCACCCCGCCGCAACCGGAGCACCGCTCACCAGAATCGTGGCCAAGTCCGGCGGCCACCACACGACCATCGCGGCGGCCATCACGGCGTCGGCCGCCGGTGATCGCATTATCATCAAACCCCGGCCGGTACGACGAAAGCATCACCGTCGAGAAAGATCTGCAGATCTCCGGTGACGGACGCGCGGAAGACGTCATCGTCCGGTCCGCTGACGCACCGGCCATCTGCTTGATGGCGGGAGGATGCCGGATCAGCAACCCCACCGTCAACCGTGTTGCCGCCCAACACACACCTGAGGCTGACGAGCTCACGGCCGCGATGCACATAGAACACGGAACGCCCACTATTGACAATTGTGTCATCTCAAGCAACGTCGGAGATGGCGTTATAATCCGCGGCAATGCTGATCCAACTCTTCGCGGCAATCGAATCCGGGACAACAAGGCGACCGGCGTTTCCGTCACAGAACAGGGACGGGGCACACTCGAGGACAACGACATCTCCGCCAATAAGGCATACGGGGTCATGGCGGGCCAAGGGGGAGACCCCACCGTCCGCGGCAACCGGATTAGCGGCAACGAGGGACCCGGCGTGCTCGTCCTAGAGCGAGGGCACGGTACATTCGACGGAAACGACATTTCCACCAACGCCTCTGCCGGCATGGCCGTATCTGGGGGCAGTCCCGCGGTCCGCGCGAACCGTATCCACGAAAACGGGAATTACGGCGTTGTCGTCCAAAAGGAAGGGCGGAGAACGTTCGAAGACAACGATATCTTCGACAATGAGACCTGTGGGATCAGTGTGATGTCGCGGGGAGAACCCGCCCTTCTTAACAATAAGATTCGCGGTCACGGAGCCGGCGGAGTCTTTGTACCATGGAATGGTCGCGCTACGCTTACCGGAAATGATATCTCTCTGAATACGCATTACAATCTTAAGATCTCATTTGCGGCAACTGTGACTCAAAGCGGAAACCGTACCGCTGACTAGTCGGTGAACGCTCTTCCTGTTCGGGGTCGGTCGAGCTAACGTTACGAACTGAGCACATAAATAATTCGACGAAACTTCATCCCTTCATCGATAGAAGGGAAATTCTCAGCTACTTGATGTGAACGGACGGCAGCGGCTGGCCTGCACGTTCTATACCCGACTCGATCGTGTTGACGGTTCCGGCACCTGCGCCGAACGACAATTATGAACGGGATCAGTTCGAGTAGTAGACGGGACTGAAAACACGCATATCAGGCGGTTCTTGGTCGTCTACGCCGTTACCGTCGGTAACGTTTTGTCTGGCTGCGATGACCTGGGCCATGGACTGGCGAGCGACCGCCGGGAACGCCAGGCCAGGATGGACCAGCACGACAGGCCCGCCAGGACCGAGCCGGCACTGGCGAATGAGCATGCCGAGAGCACCGAGGCCACGGAGCCGACCGACAAGATCGATCCCGCGGACCCGACCGATAGAATCGATCCAGTCGAGCTTATGGACAAAATGGACCCGCTCGATCCGATGCTCAGGATCGATCCGCAGAGCCAGCCAGCCGCTGTGAGCGCTCTTCGTTCCGCATGAAGCTATTCTCGCAGCCAGGCCAAGCCCCAGGAGGCAGCAGCGCTCGCGATCGATGCTCCTGTGGTTGTCAAGGCCTTCTTCGGCAGGGATTTTCGGCGGCTTGATGGCTACTGCTGCGGGCGGACACGACAGGGATGGGCCGCTCTTGGCGGAGGGCAGGTTCTTGTTAGGTCACAAGGGTCAGCAGCTTGGAGGATGGCCCGGGGCGGCCGACGGATCGTTCGAAGGCCAGCACGTCTGCGGCAGCCGATTCGCGGGCCAGGACGCCCCGTGGGCTTGCGGGTCAGGCGCCAGGTCGCAGGTAAGGGTAGACCTCGCGGGCGACGTAACGCTTGAGGCAGCGGATGATCTCCTTCTTCGACAGGCCTTCCGCGGTGCGCCGCTCAACGTAGGCGCCGGTCGCGGGGTGGGCGCTCATCCGCGTGATCACGATCCGCCACAGGGCGTGGTTGGGCTCGCGGTTCCCGCCGCGGTTGACAGCCGGTGCCGCCTGGTCTTGCCCGAGGATGCGGGGATGGGGGCGACGGCGCACATGTGCGCCCAGGCGGCCTCGCTGCGCAGCCGTTCCGGGTGGTCCCCGGCGGCGATGAGCAGCATCGCGGCGGTGTCCGGTCCGACGCCGTGGAGGCTGAGCAGGGCCGGCGCGCGGGCGGTGACGAGCGGGACGATCAGGTCGTCCAGGCGCTCGATTGGGCGCCGGGGAACTCCACGCGCCGGCCGAGCTCGCGCAGTGCGATGCGGAGCGAGTAGTCAGCGGCGTCACCGGGGCGGGGGCGCAGGGCGGCGACGGCCTTGGCCAGGGCAGCCGGGCGGTGCCCGGCGAACCAGGCCCGCAGCTCGTCGGGGCCGGTCAAGATCAGGACGCGGGCCTGGTTGACGGCCTGGGTCCGCTCGTGGCGGGCGCTGCGCTTGGCGACCATCAGCGACCGGATTGCCTCTACCGCGGCGTCGCGGCCCTTCGGCGCCGGATGCCCGCCCGGAAAGGGCGGCGCGGGCGGCGCTGACCGCGTCCAGCGGGTCGGACTTGCCGTTGCGGTGCCGGTCCTGACGGTCGGCCCGGTCCACCTCCACGACCCGCACGCCGTACGCCGCCAGGTACCTGGCCAGGCCGGCCCCGTAGCTGCCGGTGCACTCCACGCCGACCAGGGCGAGATCCCCGAACTTCTCGAACCAGCCCAGCATGCCGGCGTACCCCGCCGCGGTCGCAGGGAACTCCCGCGTCCCGAGCAGCCCCCGACGGGATCGAGGGCCGCAGCGACGTGCACTTCGGAATGGGTGTCCACGCCGCCGGTAATGACGGCTCTTTCTTCTACGATGGTCATTGCCGTCCCTTCTCGGTTAAGGGATGGCACGCACCTGCTGGCCGTCGGACCCGTGAACCCCGGCCTCTTGCACAGGCCGGCCAGATCGGCCGGCAGTGCCGGCAGGTACCCGAACCTGGGACCCGGCCGACGTGGCCTCAACAAGACAGCCAGGCGCGGCGTCAGCCGATTAGCGGGTCAAGCCGGGTCCCAGGCCCGACCCTACGCCCGCACCGGGACAAACCCCCGGAAGCAGGGCCGAACCACTCCGACCATCCTCCCTGCCGAATCGGGCGCGGAGAATGATGGCTTGCAGACCATCGGGCGCGGCGACAGAATGCGCGTATATGGCGTGCCTTGGATCGGAGTCACTGTCAGGATTTGCGGTGGCTGCGGCATTGACGGGCGGGGTGCGTGGCTGGGCGGTGACGCGTTCGGGCAGCCGGCGGTTCTCGTAGCGGGTCAGTCCTGGCGGGTCAGCATGAGCACCGGGAACTGCCGGGTGGTCGTGGCCTGGATTTCGCCGAGCTGAGGGTACTGCGCGACCAGCTCCGGCCACAGCCCGGCGCG
>Ga0210386_10002077_pt1 | contig 17479 bp, 15 predicted proteins | sample IncBWH32OmetaG_FD_160091 | JGI IMG/M metagenome (GOLD analysis project Ga0210386, IMG submission 160091) | Forest soil microbial communities from Barre Woods Harvard Forest LTER site, Petersham, Massachusetts, United States - Inc-BW-H-32-O ... | reverse complement strand
AGGCGATCATCGTCATCGACAGCAGCATTCCGATTACGATGGGAGTCTTTCGCGCGAAGCTCAGCGTATGACCCGCGCGGAGAAGAGCGTCCGAAACCACTCCGCCGAGAACGCTTCCGAGCGAGCCACAGAGAGCCGGCAGGGCCGCGGCGAATCCGCCCATCAGGATCGACATGTGGCGGGCCTGCACCAGGTAAAGCGGAAACCAGGTGAGAAAGAAGTAAGTCAACGTGGTAATGCAGAACTGGCCCACATAGATACCGACCAGCATGCGCTGGCGCAGCAGGTGCCACACGCCGCGCCAGGTCAGTGAATTTCGCTTCGGCTTTCCTCCCGCCGCGCTGTCGATGTTTATCAGGCCGCCGCCCTTTTCGATGTAATCGGCTTCCTGTTGCGAGGTCAGCGGATGATCCTTCACGTTATAAACCAGCTTCCACCAGGCCAGAACAAACACGAAACCGAATAAGCCCATGAACCAAAAGCAGCTTTGCCATCCGCGGACGTGAATCAGCCATCCGAAAAGCGGAGCGAACACCACGAGAGCGAAGTATTGAGAGGCGTTGAAGATCGCCGAAGCGCGGCCTCGTTCTGAAGCTGGAAACCACGCCGCAACGATACGCCCGTTTCCCGGAAAGACCGGCGACTGCGCTAGCCCGGACAGCAGCCGCAGAATGAAGATGGCTGTAAATACCCAGACTGCAGGAGGTAGCCGGTGAGCCCGATGAGAAAAGCGAACACCGTCCAGCAGACGATGCTGATGCCATAAACTCGCCTTGAACCGAACCGGTCGAGCAATCCTCCCGAAGGCAGCTGGCCGATTACATAGGCCCAGCTGAAACCGGAAAGAAGAAAGCCCAGCTTCACCGGGTCCAGTGCGAGCTCCCGCTGCATCGCCGCGCCGGCAAGGGACAGAGCGACTCTGTCCCCATAGCTGAAGCAGCTGGCGATGAAGAGCATCGCAACGATCAGATATCGGATATGGGACTGCGCAGCGGTGGCCATCAATCTTCAGTCAGGTACGGTTTCCGGTAAGTTCGGTCAATGCGCGCATCTCGTCCGCGTCCAGATCGATCAGCGGCGTGCGCACCGGGCCCGCAGGCCTTCCCACCGCGCGCATGCCGGCTTTCACGATGGCGATGGCATAACCCTTCCGGCGATTGCGGATTTTGATATAGGGCAGAACGAACTCCCGCAGCTTCGTGAAATACCTCTTCGTGATCGCGTCTGCGCACCGCGGCATAGAAGCTCTGGGCAAACTGAGGAAGGAAATTGAAGATAGCCGAAGAGTAGGTGGTAACGCCCATCTCTAGATAGGGCAGCGCGAAGGTCTCAGCCGTGGGAAGGCCGCCGATATAAGTAAGACGATCGCCCAGCCGGGCATAGATTCGGGTCATCAGCTCGATATCGCCATATCCGTCCTTGAAGCCGACAAGATTGGGGCAAAGCGCACACAGGCGCTCCAGGGCAACCTCATCGAGGATCGCGTTATCGCGGTTGTAGAAGATGACGCCGAGACCGGTCGCAGCGCAGACTGCCTGGACATGCGCCACAATGCCCGCGGGGTCGCTGTTCACAAGATACGGCGGCAAATGCAGAAGCCCGTCGGCCCCGGTGGCTTCCGCGGCTTGCGCAAACTCCTTTGCCATCGCCGTGCCGTATCCGCAGCCTGCGATTACCGGCACGCGCCCCCGGTCTGTTCCACGGCGCATGAAACCACGCTTGAAAACTCTCGCAGGGTCAGCGAGAAGAACTCGCCGGTTCCGCCTGCTGCGAACAGAGCAGCAGGGTGGTGTTGCAGTAGCCATTCGAGATGCTCACGATAAGGCTCCTCGTCGAAGTCATAGCGTTCGGTGAAGTGAGTAACAGGAAACGACAGCAACCCGGTTCCTATTCTGCTTCCAAACTCTTCGGCCGGCATACGGCCCATAACTTCCTCCGGTCAAGCTGTGATGAAAATAATTCTGCGAACGCGGGCACATACCGCTGAAATGGAGCGGCAGGCCTCAATATCCGGCGCGCGATCTCATAACGGAGCCTCCTGCATCGCTTCCGAAACCGCCGATTGAGGCGCCTCTGTCTCCGTGTCCCGGAAGGCCAGCAGAAAGGCCACCAGAACGAGACAGGATGCTGCTGCGGAGAATATCCATATCGGACGCCAACGGTAGAGCAGGTGTCCACCGACCGTCTCGCCCGCGAAGTGTTCCACCACTGCTCCCGATAGCCATGAGCCGACGAACATGCCAGCACCGTAGGTGATCAGCGAGATCAATCCCTGCGCGCGCGGAGGGCAGCAGGCGCTTTGAGGTCGATGTAGATCTGGCCGGTGACAAAGAAAGAATCGTAGCAGATGCCGTGCAGCAGAATGGCCAGCCACAACATCCACATGCCCGGGCCGGAGTTGCCGTACGCGAACAGAATGTATCGCACCACCCATGCAAGCATGCCCGCGACCAGCATGTACTTTACGCCCAGCCTGCGGAAGAACCAGGGAATGAGCAGCATGCAGAAAAGCTCCGAAAACTGCCCCGCGGACATCTTGGCCGCCGCGTTGCTCACGCCGCTCTGGTTGAGGAACAGGTTGGTGAACGCGTAATAGAACTGCAGCGGGATACAGATCAGAAATGAAGCAATGGCGAAAACCGCCATGGACCGTTCTTTCAGCAGCGACAGCGATTCCTTTGGAAAGATGCCGCCCGCGGCGCCCTGTCCGTCCGCTCGCGCCAGAGGAGGCGTGTGCGGAAGAGTGAAGCAATAGAGTCCCATCAGGACAGAGGACAAAGCGGCGATCTGCAGGGGATGCGAGGTGGCCTTAAGTCCAAGCGAACCAACCAGCAGCCCCGCGACAATCCATCCACTCGTGCCCAGCACGCGGATCGGGCCGAATTCCAGTTTCGGATCGCGCATCTGCCGAAACGAGAGCGAATTTGTGAGCGCCATGGTGGGCATGTAACAGAGGCAGTAAAACAGGATGACACTGTAGAGGGCAACGAATGCCGTCTGGCGCGAAGCCAGAAACAGAAGCGCTCCGCCGGCAAATTGCAGCGCACCCAGCACCTTCTCCGTCGCGAAAAGCTTATCGGCCACAATGCCGACGAAGAAGGGCGCGATCAGCGCTCCGATCGCCGTAGCGCCTGCCGCGATGCCCACCTGCTGCCCGCTGAAATGCATGTTGTCGAAAGCCAGGTTCCGATGGTGACGTACCACGCGCCCCAGATGAAGTACTCAAGGAACATCATGACGCCAAGGCGAACTCTGATCTGAAATGTCACGCGGGACTCGCTCCCGCCTCCGTTCTGCCGGCGGAGACGGACGGCACCTCGCCGGCAGGGCTTCGCTCCGCCGGGTAAAGATCGCTGACCGGGCTCCATACGCCACCCTGGGCATGGCTTTCCAACATAGCCTCAAGGACACAGGCGGTGCGGTATGCATCCGCAAAGGTGCACAGCGTGGCCGGTTTGTGGCCGGAGTTTCCGCGAATGACCGCGTAAGTGTCGGCAATTACGTTGCGGAACGCGTCGGCCCAGCTCTCCTGGTGGCCGGCAGGCAGTTGCGCGTAGGCGGAGGCGGCCGGCAGCATCAGCGATGGGTCCTTGCACAGCAGCGAATTGGCCGCATCATGGCGGCCGATCCACAGCTCGTTCTGCTGCTCCTGTTTCCAGAGCAGCGACGCGCTGCGTCCATTCACCTCCAGCTGCAGGTCGTTTTTGTGGCCGGGCAGCACCTGACCAACCTTGAAGCTTCCCCGCACGCCGTCATCGAAACGCAGCAGCACCGAGGCCAGGTCCTCGCCATGCACCCGCACCGGAGTGAGGTCGCCGCTGCTCCGGCTGCCGAAAGCCTCCGCGGAATGCCCCGACGAGTATCGCGTGGTGACTACCGTGGCCAGGTCAGCAAGCACATGGGTGATCCGCGGCCCGCAGATATACTCCGCAAGGTCCACCAGGTGGGATCCGATGTCCGCCAGCGCGGAGCTTGGTCCTCCCTTCTCCGGATCCATCCGCCACGAGTAGACGCCGTCATCCGTCATCCAGTCCTGGAGATATTGCCCGTGGATGTAAACCAATGCCCCGAGGTCTCCGTTCGCCACCATCACGCGCGCCTGCTGCACCAGCGGATTGCCGCGATAATTGAAGGTCACGGCATTCACGATGCCTTTGCGCTCGGCCGCATCGCGAAGCTGCGCGCACTGCTCGGGTGTAATGGCGAGCGGCTTGTCGGAAACCACGTGCTTGCCCGCCTGAATGGCGGCCATCGTGACTTCGAAATGCAGGTAGTTCGGCGTCGTGTTGTGCACAACGTCGATGCCGGGGTCCGAAACCAGCTCTTCGTAGCTGCGAAACGCGCGTCCCGCGGAGAGTTCCTTTACCTTGTGTTCGGCCGAAGCGGAGCTTGAGCCGGCAATGCCGATGATGTCGACATCACCCAGGCGGCGCACTGCATCCAGGTGATGTTTCGCAATAAAGCCGGGACCTACCAACCCCATGCCCAACCTGCGCTTGTTCATGCGTGGACTCCCTCCTCTTCCTGAACTCCTCATAAGAATCGACCGCCGCTGTTCGGGGAGTAATTTGTCCCGGTACCGAGCGCCGGCTGACCAGACGGCAATGCATCAGCAGATCCCAGCGCGGTTGGCGACGAAGTCCATGTCCTTAATGGAGGGCCTCCTGGCGACGCGCGGTTCAGCCGCGCACATTATGAAATGGGAGAAAATACCAACGATCCATCCTCACGAATCCGCCGAAATGAATAAAATGATGGAATCACGTCTCGTTTAATGGTGTCAATTATTTATTTTAGAGATAATATGACGACAGGCGTCCGCGAAGGAGGAAGCGGTCGCGACTCGGCAACAGGCTTTAGTTCTGGACCGCGACGGTCATAGAGTCGGAAAACGCGTCGATCACGTCTTGTTCATCTCTTTCAGTCAGGCATGCGGGAATAGTCAGCAATTGCGTTCTCTTGAAGAGGTCATCCGCGACAGAACAGCTCCCATGACCGTAGCAGTAGACAGAATGGTGATTGCTCTCCAGGCTCCAGGGGGTGCCGCTGCGATCGGTTCCCACCTTCTGCACCAGCGCCGGGATGTTCGAGTAGATGTGCAATCCATAATCGGCCAGAATTACGTTGCTCACCGCGTCCGCCGAGCAGATGATGCCGTGCCACCGCATGCGCGCATTCACGGCGCGTGCGATCCGCTCGGTTGGAAAGATCGTAAGCAGGAAAGCTCCGGTGTCGCCCGCGGGGTCCACCAGGCTCCTGAGGCTCAATCCCTCCATCCCTTCGAGCACCTTACGAATGCGGAACTTGCTCGCCCTCATATGCGCCAGCGTAGATGGAAGCTTGCGAAGCTGCACACGCAGGACGGCCGCCCGAAGCTCGTCCAGGCGGTATCCGCGTCCCCAGCCGAAGGAGGCGGAATCCTCCATCTGAAGCTTTTCCTCTTTATCCCGGGCATAGCCGACGTCGTGGACAGCGACCGCCCGGCGCCACAGCACGTCGCTGTTTGTAATGACTGCCCCGCCCTCGCCCGAGCTGATGTTCTTATTGATCTGGAAGCTGAAAATCGCTATATCGCCGAAGGTGCCCACGCTTTTCCCATGGATCATGCCGCCGACGCACTCCGCGCAGTCCTCCACCAGATAAATGCCGCGCTCCCGGGCCATATCGACAAGCTCAATCACATTGCCCGGAGCGCCGTTCATGTGCGCGATCAGGATGGCCGAGGTCCGAGGCGTGATCCTGCGTCGCACATCTTCCGGATCGATGCAGAAAGTATCGTCAATCTCGGCGAGCACGGGGATGGCGCCAAGGTTGACCACCGCAGCTGCGATAGAAACCCAGAGGTACGCAGGAATAATGACTTCCTGGCCCGGTCCTACACCGAGCGCGCCCAGGGCAGTATGCAGAGCCGCTGTTCCGCTGGTCACGGCAACAGCGTGGCGTACTCCGACGAAGGCGGCGAACTCGCTCTCGAACTGCGCGGCTTCCTGCTGTGGGTCGATACCGTGATAACGGTAGAGAGACCTGCTGCGGCACACTCGAAGTAGGGCTTCTTCTTCTTCCTGATCGAGGACATGGGCGCCGGGAAACTCCGCAGGAAGCGGGTGGTGACGGATGGGGGCACTGGCGACAGGGCGGAAAGCTTGCATTTCGTTTCGAGTAATGTTCATCTTGTTGCCCTCAGATCGCAAGTCTGCTCATGTGCCGGCAGATGAGAGCTGCTAAGCTGGCTTGAACATCTCGGCGTCAGCAGCCGGGCTGCAGGTTTCTGTCTGCAGCTATGTGGAATTGAACGAGTAATATAAGGAGCAAACATTGCGATGCTGACACCCTCTCTAAACTTGACGCGTCGTAAATCCGTGAAAACGGAGCTCACCATCTTCAAACTCATCCAGGAGCGGCCAGCCATCTCGCGCGTCGAGCTGGCTCAGGAAGCGCATTTGAGTACGGCGGCCATTACAGCGATTGTGGGCTCCCTGGGTGAGCACGGTTTGCTGGTTGAAGGGGAGACCGTATCGGGGAAAGTTGGCCGGCGGCGCATGGGTCTTCGTCTTCGCTCTGAGCTTGGCTACGTGGTCGGCGTTGACCTGGGCACCTTCAACCTGCGCATTGCTGTTACGGACCTCAACGGAATCCCTCTGGCTGAGCGGACCGTTCCTTCGCAGATGTGGCTGGGGAGGCCTGCGGTGCTGGAGCGCTGCTTCTCTATGATCCGTGAAGTTATCGCCGAGGCCGGCGTCGACATGGCTTCGATCAAGGGCATCGGTATTGCGTTCTCTGGCGTGATCGATGTCAGCAAGGGGATGATACTTTCCTATCCGCGCCCTGGTCTGACCGAGTCGTGGCGTAATGTTCCTCTGCAGAAGATCGTCGAGGAAGAATTTTCCGTCCCCTGTGTTCTCGAGGACAGCGTTCGCGCCATCGCCACAACGGAGCGCAGGCAGGGTGCAGGCGGTCAGTTCAATCATTTTGTGTATGTCGAGATCGGGATAGGCATCGGCTCGTCGATCTTCATCAACGGCAAGCTTTATCGCGGGTGCAACGGAAGCGCAGGTGAATTCGGCCACATGACTATCGACGAGGACGGCCCACTCTGCTGCTGCGGCAGTCATGGGTGCCTGGAGGCGCTGGCCTCTGCTGCCAGTATAATCGAAAACGTGAAGGCGGCACTTCAGAAGGGCGTCTCGTCTAGGGTGCTGGAGTTGGCAGATGACGACACCAGCAAGATCACAATCGAGATGATCGCCTCTGCCGCGCAGAAGGGCGACAGCCTTGCCTATCGCGCACTGAGCGAGGCTGCGGCCCACATCGGCGCGGCCTGCGCCGACCTTGTCAACCTGCTGAACCCGGAGGCGATCATCTTCGGGGGCGCACTGTTTCGTGCCGCGCCGGAGATCCTGCTCGACCACCTCAAGCGCCTCGTCCGCCACCGCGCCCTGGAGAAGTCCGTCAACGACGTGACCCTGGTCAAAGCCGAGACTTCGAGCGACGCCGGCGCTCTGGGCATGGCCCAGATCATCGCCGGCACGGTGATCGAATCCGTATATGAAAGCCGCATGCGGACCTCGGTGTAATGCCGCAGACAACCGGCTCAGGTCCTTTGCTTGCTGCAGCGGTAGCCACGCGACATACATCCGAGAGTCAGTCCTCGCTCGCCACTCCGTTGCGCCGCGCTGGTTCGGATGTGCCGCCGCTCGGCCCAGATCCACGCTCGCAAACCGGCGCAGCGCGGGCGAGTCATACAACGCCCCTTCCGCACCCGGGTCCGACAGGTTGCACCAGTGCTGGAGAAAGTAGATGCGCAGCATGATGCTTAGTCCCACCGGAGGCCGTCCGTTACCTTCCTTCGGGTAATGCGGCGCTATCGACGACTCAAGCTCCGGCCACGGCATGACTCCATCCATCTCTTCAAGAAACTTCTCCCGCCGTGTCTTCCTGGCGTAACGCTCGAAGCTGCCTTGAGAAGCCAACATAACTTGCCGCATCTGCTCTCTGCTCCCTGCATCCACGTTACCCGCACTACATGCGCCTGGGGAGTTCTTCAGAGGTTCCTAGACCTTGCTCGCGCCCGAACCTTTTCTTTCCGAGCATTTCGTAGTCCAGGGATGCTCCGATCGGACAGTGCGATCGCGGCTCTGCCCAGATCAAAGTACCAACCGTGCGCCGTTTCCTCCGATTCGGCCGATGGTTCAAAGGCACGTCAACTTTTTCAGAGGTGTACCGCCGGTATGCATAGGAGACGATTAACGGCCTCGCGCTACGCAAGACTAATTATTTAATTTATTTAATAAATGAATGCGCTACGCAAATAAACGCCATTGTTTAAATTATGAATTATCTCTTTTGACATCCCTTTGCTCATGTCGTTATTATTCGTCTCGCAATAAGTTATTCGTCTCGCCAATAATTCAGCTGGAGGCTGGGCATGCAGTGGATACGGACTCGCGGAATGGACACGTCTGTGACGGGTCAACGGTATAGAGATCATCTGGGCACAGTTAACGTCCTCAAGAGAAATAATTTAGCTTCTTGCTTCAATCGATTCTGGATCTTGCTTTGTTTCACACTGGCGACCTTATCTGCATATGGCCAGACGACAACCGGCGCAATTTTCGGCACGATTACGGATCAGAGTGGGGCTGCAATTCCTTCATCCACCGTGACGGCGACGGATTTGAAAACTGGAATTGTTCGTACGGCACAGACAAACTCGTCAGGAAACTACGTTTTCCCCTCCGTACCGCCTGGCGACTATGCGATCACTGCGGCTGCGCCGTCCTTCGCGATGCAGACCAAGAGTGGAGTGCATGTCGATGTGAATCAGAGCTCTCAGGCAAGCTTTGAGATGGCTGTTGGCAGCACCGCGGAAACGGTCACCGTAAGCCCATCGACGACTGTCATCGAAACAAGAGAGTCGCAGATCGGACAGACCGTCGACCAAAAACGAATTGAAGATCTGCCCTTGAACGGGCGTGACGTATCCAGTCTCGTTCAACTCGCCCCCGGCGTTACCGATTATGGCCAGCAACCTGCGGGTGGGAATCAGTATGGAACCACGTTCAGCGTGAACGGCAATCGTACCAATGAAGATTCGTTTTACCTGGATGGCGCTTTCGACAACTCCCTTTTCATCACCGGCGGAAATATCCTGCCTAATCCGGATGCGCTACTGGAGTTTCGTCTGCTAACCAATAGCTTCGACGCCGAGTTTGGGCGCTATCCGGGCGGCGTAGTGAATGTTGTCTCCCGTTCGGGCGGGAACGCTTTTCACGGCTCCGTCTACGATTACCTGCGCAATGACGCTCTGAATTCCAAGAATTACTTCCAGTCAACGATCACCCCACTCAAGCAAAACCAGTTCGGAGGTACGTTCGGCGGTCCCATCATTCATGACAAAGCGTTTTTCTTCGGATCATATGAAGGGCTTCGTATCGTAACGCCGACGATCATTGGAGCCGGCACGATCGTTACGCCTACGCCGGCGGAAGCCAGCGGCGATTTTTCTGCATTGCCTGCAGCGGACCAGCCGAACGTCAGTTGTAACGGGGTTGCGGGCGTCATCTGCCCGAACCTGCTCGATCCAGTCGCACAGGCTCTGCTGAAACAGCTACCTCTGGCAAACCCAACGACGGGAATTACGCCGCAGCAGTCGGCCTCGGCCAACACGACGGCGAATCAGTACCTCGTTCATCTCGACTACGCCCTGACAAAGGCGCATCAATTGTCCGGTTCTCTCTTTCAATCGTTCAGTAAGAGTGCCGCGCCGAGCAACGGCGGCAACCAGGTGCTCACCTATAGCGGTGCCCAGAACGATGTAACGCAAACCAATGTGGCCATCAGCGATGTCTGGACAATTTCTGCGAACAAGCTGAACACATTTCGTCCCTTCTATACGCTGAACCACACCAACGAGACGAACCTCTACACCAATAATGTCGGCTGGGCGTACTACGGAGCTCAGACGGGCATTGGAGCACTGCCGTTGACGCAGCCGCAGATCGCGGTGAACGGTTACTTCACCATGGGTATGGGTTCGGGTGGTCCGGATAACCTGCATCAACAGGCATTCGGAGCCGAGGATACCTTCAACTGGGATTTAGGAAACCATTCCGTACGGCTGGGCGGAGCGTTCTTCTGGAACCGCTATGCAGAGCAGGGCGAATATCTGGGAACCGGCGAAGCCACTTTTACAGGTTACTCGACGGGCAACGCCCTGGCTGACTTTCTTGAGGGCCAAGCAGCTACCTTCCGTCAGAATAACGGCGCAAGTCACAGCCTGCACTCTCCTGCTCCATCCTTATTCGCACAAGACAATTGGCGTGCAACGCAGAAGTTGACTTTGAACCTTGGACTTCGTTGGGAGGTCTTCGCTCCCTTCTCCGGCCAGAATAACTTCGGCACGTTTGTCCCCTATGTCCAATCGCGCCGCTTCCCCACCGCGCCGCTTGGATTGTTGACGGCGGGCGACCCCGGCGTTCCTGACGGTATCGTCAAGACGCAGTACAAGGACTTCTCGCCGCGAGTTGGCTTTGCATACGACGCGTTCGGCAATGGCAAAACCGCCGTCCGTGGCGCTTACGGAATCTTCTATGCGGCGCGAGCAGTTAGTTTGACGACGAACCCGGAACAGCAGCCGTTCATTCTCGACAACACGATTACCAACACTCCAAGTCTTGTCACTCCGTATGCGCCAAACGCCGACCCATTTCCTTATGTCGTGAATCTTCAGAATCCTCAGTTTCTGTCCGGAGCTACACTGAGCAGCATCCCGCTGAGTGCCGGCACGCCCTATGTCCAGGAATATAACCTGACGGTCGAGCAGGAGTTGCTGCCTGGATGGTCTTTGAGCGTCGGATACGTTGGAAGCGTTTCCCGGAAATTCTATCTTTCCCGCGATCAAAATGCGCCAGTGTATTCCCCCGGGGCCAGCACGGAAACTGCTGCTCTCAATGCCCGGCGACCCTATCAACCAACTCCAGCCACCTACGTTTTCGGCGCAATTGTTGAGAACGACCCCGCGAACAATGCTTCGTACAACTCCCTGCAAGCTACGCTGACCCATCGCTTCGCGCATGGTTTCTCGATTCTTGCAAGTTACGTCTGGTCGAAATCGATCGATATTCAGTCGGAAGACCCTTCCAATATCACGCTCACACTCGAAAACCAGAACGACATTGGTGCCAATCGCGGCCTTTCTGATTTCGATGTACCGCAACATTTCGTCGCGTCGTATCTCTACGAAACGCCGAAGGTCAATCGTTTTGGCCTGCTGGGCAAAGAGATACTTGGCGACTGGCAGCTGAATGGGATCACTACTCTTAGCACCGGGATGCCTTTCACCGTTTTTTCCGGCGTGGATTCCAATCTGGATACCGTCCAAACAGATAGACCGAACACCGTCGGCGACCCCAGATTTCCGGGCGGCCGTGACAAAGCGCAAAAAATTGCGGAGTTCTTCAACACCGCAGCCTTTGCGCAGGTGCCTGCCGGAGTACCTTTTGGCAACACTAAAAGGAACAGCATCGTTGGGCCTGGTGTGGTCAACACGGATTTCTCCGCCTTCAAGAACCTGCCCGCTTGGCGGGATTCCTTGTTCCAATTCCGTGCGGAATTTTTCAACCTCTTCAACAACGTCAACCTAGAGAACCCGGTCGCAACCTTAACCAGTCCGCTCGATGGCCGTATCAGCACATCCTTACCCGCTCGGGTGATCCAGTTTGCCCTCAAGTACAACTTCTAAAATCGACACGGATGATTGCCCCTGAGAGGAGATTCTTATGAGAGCTGAAATCGTTCGTCACTCGATGCTTCGTCGCTCGACGTTATGTCTGACATGGGCGTGCATGTCCGGGTTGGGGATGCAACTGCACGCTCAGACGGGCACGGGGACCGCTTCACCCCAGATGCCTGACTGGGCCTTGCCAGCTTCGCCGACACACAAACAAGTTCCTCCCCCGGCGGATTTTCACCGTCCAAGGCGGACTGTCGACTCGCCCATTGGGATATTCGAAGGACAGTCAGACGTAGGAGGAGCCGTGGTTCCAGGGAGTTCCACCTACGACTCTTCTTCAAAGCAATACACCATTCACTCCGCTGGCTATAACATCTGGTACTCACGCGACGAGTTCCGCTTTTTGTGGAAGAAGATGTCCGGTGATGTCTCACTCGCCGCAAACGGGGCGTTTCCCGACGCGAACGGATACAACGATCGGAAAGCTGTTTTTGTCATACGCCAAAGCTTGGAGGATGATTCGAAGGAAGTCGTGGTGGTAGAGCACGGACCGGCATGATCCATCTGGCCGAACGCCCGAGCCCAGGGGTCATGATGACAGATATGCAGTTTCGCTTCGGGGGAATGCTCAACAACGTGATGGCGAAGCGCATCGGCATCGAAAAGCACGGGAACGCCATCACCTTATATGTTTCGCTGCAAGGGGAACCGATGCATCCGCTTGGCCCCTCGATTGAAGTTCCATTCACCGAGCCGTTCTATGTCGGAATCGGCTTCTGCTCACACTTGCCCGCAACCTCCGATACCGCAATCCTTTCGAACGTCGAGTTAGAGAATGCCGCCGGGAAGCTCTAGCGTCTCGCACCCCTCACTCATCCGGTTGAGAACTGTCGTCTGCTACTGTCGTTGCATCGGGAAAGGAAGAAGAGCGAAATGGGAAACGTATCGATAGGGGAGCATGTCTCTCCGGCCGCATTGTTTCTTTGTCTGCTTAGCTTAGTCGGAGTACATGCACAAACGACACCGGCCCAGCCCAGCGCATCGCTGCAAGCAGCGCCCCAACAGCTGCGTAGCCATCTCTTTGTGTATGACCTGCGGACTAAGTCTTCACGCGAAATCTACACCTCTGATTCTATCTGGGAAGCTCCAAACTGGTCGCCGGACGGCAAGTATCTGATTGCCAATTCAAAGGGAGCGATCTATAGATTGGACCTCGAATCGGATGGCACAGCGAAGCCGCAGAAGCTGGCGCTTCCCGAGGAGTACCGATGCAACAACGATAAGGCGCTATCGCCAGATGGTTCAAAGCTTGCGTTCTCTGCCTCTGTGGGCGCCAAGAACGGTTCCCAGGTATTTGTGGCCGATGCGGATGGCAGCAATGTGAAGCAGATGACCCAGGAGACGCCAAGTTATTTCCATGGCTGGTCCCCCGATGGCAAGATGTTGGCCTTCGTGGCACAACGCAACAACAGTGGCCAGTACGATATCTATGCGATGCCGGTGAGCGGCGGAGCGGAGCAGCGTCTCACGTCCAACATTCACCAGGACGACGGGCCGGACTATTCTCCAGATGGAAAGTGGATTTATATCAATTCGGATCGCTCTGGAAAACAGGCGATCTGGCGTTTTCCTGCTGAAGGCGCCGGACCGGATGATACCAAAGCGGAAAATGTCGTCAACGATAGCCTCGAAGATTGGTTTCCGCATATCTCTCCGGATGGGAGGAAACTGGTTTATATCGGCTACCCGGCCGGAACGCCGACACACAACCCACGTGACGTGCATATCGAACTGAAGCTGGTCATGATTGATCACAACAAGGTGGCAAAAACGCAGAAATCGCTCGTACAGGGTGTGGGCGGCCAGGGCTCCATGAACGTCAACTCATGGGCTCCTGACTCGATGCGCTTTGCTTATGTCACTTATGAGGCCCTTCCCTAGATTTCGGAAAACGAGGGTAAGAAGAATATGTTCACGCGACGCACCTTCCTTCGCTCTGGATCAATTGCGGCTCTAGCCGCTCAGGCGAATGTTCTTCGTTGGTCCGCATTCGCGCAAAGCGCGTTCCCGTCGCCGAGCGACCGGGTACGTTTTGCACTGATCGGCAGCGGTGTGCGCGGCTGCCAGCATCTCATGTATTCGCTCACGGTGCCTGGGGTTGAGTGTGTGGCCGTCAGCGATGTTTATGACGGGCGGCAGCAAGCCGCGCGCGAGTATTTGAAGAAGGAAGTGCCGGTGACTCGCGACTACCGCACAATACTGGACCGTAAGGACATAGATGCAGTTTTGGTTGCGGCGCCCGATCATCAGCACAGCCGGATTGTCGAAGACTCCTGTGCTGCTGCCAAGGACGTTTACTGCGAGAAGCCTTTGACTCACAGAGTCGAGGAGGGTTTTTCCATCATTGACTCTGCACAAAAACACAAGCGTATTGTGCAGGCTGGTGCTCAGCGAGTCAGTTCCATCCTTTTCGCAAAGGGCAAGGAAATTTACGAGTCGGGAAAGCTTGGGAAGGTCTATGCCATCGAAGGTTACGTCGATCGCAACTCCGCAAGTGGCGCATGGGTGTACCCGATCCCACCGGACGCCTCAGAAACAACCATCGACTGGAACGCGTTCCTTGGCCCCGCGCCAAAACGGTCCTTTAGTGCAGAGCGATTTTTCCGCTGGCGCTGCTTTACCGACTATGGCGAGGGCCTGGGTGGAGATTTGTTTGTTCATCTGATCTCGGGAATTATGTACATCACGGGAGTCAACATGCCGCCGCTGCGAGCCCAGTCCACGGGAGGTATATTCCGCTGGAAAGACGGACGAGAATTTCCCGACTTAATGGAAACGCTGTACGACTATCCTGACTTCCGTGTGTCGATCCGCTGTAACCAGAACAATAGCCTTGGGGAAAACACGATCTTTTACGGAACCGACGGAACGTTGACGTTAAACACGACCATGCTCACTTTTAAGCCCCAGAACGGCACCGAACAGGCGGAGAACTATTCGATCATTGGATGGCCTGCGAAGCTTCGCGATGAATACCTGGCGAATTGGAAAAAAGAACATCCCCAGACGGCACCGCTCGCGGCTTCGCTGAATGACGCAGAAGAGACGTTCGCGATTCCCGCCCAGTACCAAGACACAGCTGATCATCAGGCTAACTTTTTTCAATCGGTGCGGACCCGGAAGACGCCCGTTGAGGACGCTATCTTTGGGAATAACGCGGCGATCTCCTGTCATATGGCGAATGCGAGCTATTTCAAGGGCTCTCAGGTGATTTGGGATGCGAACGCAAAGCGCATCCAAGGGTGAATAGGCTCGATGAAGTCAGGATTGTCTACTCCAGTGTTCTACACCCTAAGGTTGTGTGAGATGCTCGAGGAACGAAGCGCTATCCCTAGATCACTATGTTCGAATTGGCGTGTGGCCCGGCAGTAGTCATATCGATGTTGAGGCACTGCTCTCGAATCCGGAGCGCGCGCGGACCTATCGCGCGATGCTTGCGGCTGCCGGGCTGTCAATTAGTTCACTCCCCTGTCATGAAAACCCAATACATCCGAATGAAGGCATAGCAAGTCGCGACGCTTTGACCTTCCGCCAGACGGTGCGACTGGCGGAGCTATTGCAAGTTCCTGTTGTGGTAAAGTTCTCCGGCTGCCTGGAGCAGCGCATCGAGGCGTTCTGGTCCGGCATTAGGTTGCTTTCATCCTCTGTTAAAAAGATAGAGATGCCGATGCAAACACAAACCGGGAGGGGTCATGCCCACGACCAGAGCGCATTCCCTGCGCAAGTCTGCTCAGACTGAACTGAACGTCCTGAAGTTGATCCAGGCTCATCCCTCGATTTCGCGCGTTGAACTTGCAAGAGAAGCTCGGTTAAGCACCGCGGCTATCACAGGAATCGTGAGTTCTTTGAACGAACGTGGTTTGCTAGTCGAGGGCGGATCTCCTGCAGTCAACGTCGGACGGAAACGGATTGGCTTATCGCTAAGGCCGGAACTGGGTTGTGTGATCGGCGTTGATCTTGGCACATTCAATCTGCGTGTCGCGGTGACCGACCTGAATGGCAGGCCCAGGGCAATCCGCCAAGTGCATGCGCATATGAACGTCGGGCGGCTCGAAGTCCTGAAGCGATGTTTTTCTGTGATGCGAGAATTACTGGAAGAGGCGAACGTCGAAGCTTCGAGCGTTCTGGGTGTCGGGGTTGCATTCTCCGGTGTAATCGACGTTGCAAACGGGAAGGTGCTCTCTTACCCTCGTCTTGGTCTCGCAGAGGACTGGAAGAATACACCTCTACAAACGATCATTGAAACCGAGTTTGGCGTTCCCTGTGTCTTGGAGGACAGCGTTCGCGCGGTCGCTATCACCGAGCGAACCCAGGGAGCGGGGCGAGACTTTACCGATTTCGTCTATGTCGATGTCGGAATGGGTGTGGGATCAGCAATCTTTATTAACGGAAGCCTTTATCGCGGATGCAATGGAAGCGCGGGCGAATTTGGCCACATAACCGTTGATGAGGCGGGGCCGCTGTGCTGCTGTGGTAGCTACGGATGCGTGGAAGCGCTCGCATCGGGTTCACGCATCATCGAAAGCGTGAAGCTGGCTCTGGAAAAGGGTGTATCGTCTAAAGTGCTTCAACTAGCTGATGACGTACCGGATAACATCACCTTGGAAATGATCGCTGAGGCAGCAGAGGATCGCGATAGCTTATCATTCCGCACTTTGAGCGAAGCGGCGACCCACATAGGCGCAGCTTGCGCTGACCTGGTAAACCTCTTGAATCCGGAGGCGATTATCTTCGGTGGGGCATTGTTTCGTGCCTCTCCTAAATTGCTGCTTGAAAATCTGAGTCGCCTCGTCCGTCATCGTGCGATGGAAAAGTCCGCCAACGAAGTTCAGTTGCTGCTTGCATCTACGAAAAGCGACGCAGGTGCACTCGGTATGGCCAGGATCATCGCGAGTCAAGCCATCAACAACCTCTAAGTCACCGACGTTGTAGGGCGAGTCAAACTCGAACGGCGGGTAACGCCGTAGTTATAGCGGCAAAGCCACACACCTGTGAGAAATACACACTGCGATAGGATCTGTCATCTGCGCCGACAAGATCGTCCCCGATGGCAGACAGGTGTCTGATTATGGAGCCGATCCGCATGGCATCGTCATCTTTACGCCCGACGGCCGCTGTGTCGTAGAGATTTTCCGCTCGGACAGGAAGAAGTTCGCTTCAAACGACCGCGCGGCTGGCACGCCCGAAGAGTACAAGGATGCCATCATGAGCACTAGCGGACACTTCGGCCACTACGTCGTCGACGTGGAGAAAAGCACCATAAGCTTTAAGGTGGACCGCGCTTCCTTTCCGAACTGGGATGACACGACCCGCGTCGGCACCTTTACGCTCACTGGGGGCACCCTTGCTTGGCACACCCGCCGCGCCCTGATGGATCGATTCCAGTGACGATTCTCGAGCGCGCAACCCCCGAGCATTCGTCGCAGATAAACACTCCGTCCCGAGCCGCGGATTCGTCCGAGGTGTCGCTCGCCAAAATAGCGATCTGCTGTTGAATCATGACGATGAGCGCCCAGTATCCAATCCGGACTGTCTCCGTGTACAACTTCTCGCATGCTGCGCCTGGTGAAGCTGCTGTCTGTTCCGGTGATCATCTTCTTTCGTTCCCGCCACGATCTCCTCTTGGAGAATTTGGCTCTCCGGCAACAACTTGCTGTCTTGAAACGGAGGCGTTCTCATCCTCGCCTT
>Ga0210386_10002074_pt1 | contig 17490 bp, 16 predicted proteins | sample IncBWH32OmetaG_FD_160091 | JGI IMG/M metagenome (GOLD analysis project Ga0210386, IMG submission 160091) | Forest soil microbial communities from Barre Woods Harvard Forest LTER site, Petersham, Massachusetts, United States - Inc-BW-H-32-O ... | reverse complement strand
ACGCTGCCCTTGGCGGAGAAGTATGCCGACCAGGTATCGGCGGAACTGGCGGTAGATGAGAAACTGCTGCGCCCGCTGCTCGAACTCGTGCCGGTCCACGACGTCGCATTCGGCCGCGCGCACAACAGGTTGCACGTCCCGCGCGCCATGTTCGACGAGCCGCTGCCACAGGCCGATCGGCACACGTTACAGACGTGCATGGCGCAGTGCGACGTGCTGATGCAACGCAACGAGCGGCGCCGTGGCATCACCGCGCTAGTACGTACCAAGCTGTTCCGCGATTCCGGGCGTTTCCCCACCCTTCCCGACGTCGCTGCCGAGCTCGACGTCCATCCGCGAACGCTGCGGCGGCGGCTTGCCGAGGAGGGTACGTCTTTTCGGGCCCTGCTGAACGAAGCGCGCTCCACCGTGGCCGTCGACCTGTTGCACAACGTCGGACTGACCGTGGAGGAGGCCTCCACTCGACTGGGCTACACCGAAGTCTCGACGTTCTCGCACGCGTTCAAACGCTGGTATGGCGCGGCGCCCAGCGCGTATTCCCGCCGGTCCTGAAACCTAGGGGTGCAGTGCTTTCTTCAGCGCCGCCAACCCGCGGTTGGTGGCCTCGGCGGCGGCGGGCACCACCAACGCGAAACTGATGTAGCCGTGAGCCATGGTCGGTTCGTTGGACAACTCCACGGGCACGCCGGCGGCGCACAGCAGCTCGGCGTAGCGCGCTCCGTCGTCGCGCACCGGGTCATGGTCGGCGGTGCCGATGAAGGCGGGCGGCAAACCGGACAGATCAACGGCATTCGCCGGGGCCAGGGTGGTGGGCAGCGTCGTAGGGTCGCTGATGTCCGTGCCCGGCAAGTACCAGCTCACGAACGCGGCGACGACGTCGGGGTCCAGGATGGGTGCGTCGGCATTCTCGGCGTAGGACGGCAGTGACAGGTCGGCCGTGAGCGACGGATACCACAGCAGCTGGAACACCAACGGCGGTCCGGCATTGTCGCGGGCCAGCTGTGCCATGACCGCCGAGATGTTGCCGCCCGCGGAGTCACCGGCGACGGCGATCCGATTCGGGTCACCGCCCAGCTCGGCGGCGTGCTCGCCGACCCAGCGCAATGCCGCCCAGCTGTCGTCGATCCCGGCCGGGAACGGATGCTCCGGGGCAAGCCGATAGTCGACCGACACCACGATCGCCTCCGCGCCGATGGCGTGCGCGCGGGCGACCGGGTCGTGGGTCTCCAAGTCACCGAGGCACCAGCCGCCGCCGTGATAGAAGACCACCACCGGCAGGTTGTCGTGGGCCGCGATGGGCGGCCAGTAGATCCGGACCGGAATGTCGGTGAGTTCGCCATATCCCACGGTCCGTTCCTCGATCCGCAGGTTCGGCAGCATTTCCGGGGGTACCTTCAGCAGCCGGAGCTTCTCGCGTGCCACGTCGACGCCGTCGGCCGCGGTGAAGGTCAGGGGAAAGGTATCGAGCAGCGCCTTGAACGTCGGATCGATGTCTGGGCGGGTAACAGTGGGCTCCGTCATGGGCATACAGTACGCACCACCGGAACTACCCGTGCAGCGCGGCCCGCAGTGCCGCCAGCCCGCGATCCAGCGCTGCGGTGGCGGCGGGCACCACGCCGGCGTAGCCGACGTAGCCGTGCACCAATGTCTCGGCGTTGTGCACCTCTACGGGGACACCGGCGGTGGCCAGCAGCTCGCCGTACCGGATGCCGTCGTCGCGCAGCGGGTCGTGACCTGCGACGGCGATGTAGGCGGGCGGCAGGTCGGCCAGGTTCTTCGCGCGCCCGGGCGCCATCCCCGGTGGCGGGTCGGACAAGTCGACTTCGCCTGCGTACCAACGGGAGAACGCGGCAACGGCCTTGGTGTCAAGGATCAGCGCGTCGGCATTTTCGGTGAACGACGGCAGCGATTGGTCCCACAGTGTGGAGGGATACCACAGTAGCTGGAACGTGATCGGCGGGCCGACCTGGTCGCGGGCACGTTGCGCGATCACCGCGGCGATGGTTCCGCCCGCCGAATCCCCGGCGACGGCCATCCGAGTGGCATCCGCACCGATCTCGTGGCCGTGTTCGGCGACCCATAGCGTTGCGGCCCAAGCGTCTTCGATGGCGGCGGGGTAGGGGTGCTCCGGCGCCAACCGGTAGTCGACGGACACCACGACCGCGTCGGCGCCGACGGCATGCTGGCGGCAGGAGCCGTCGTGGGTGTCGAGGTCGCCCATCACGAAGCCGCCGCCATGGAAATACATCACCACTGGTGGTCGGGAGCTTCTCGTGCGGCTATCGGAATCATTTGGCGGCCAATAGATTCGGACGCCGATGGAGCCCGCTGGACCGTCAATGTCGCGGTCCTCGACCCGTAGCTCGGGGTGCACCGGCCGGCGCGGCAGATCGCGTAACCGCTGTCTAACTGCGTCGATTCCGTCTTCGGTGGATAGCCGGAACGGAACCGCATCCAGTACCTTCAGCAGGATGGGGTCGATAGTTGGTCTTTCATCGGCTGTTTTGTCCAAGCTGGGCATGGAGGTACCGTACCCACCCCGTTTGGTTACCGGCAGCTGGGTGATCGCCGGCTGGGCGGGTCTGGCCTACGGGGTGTACCTGACCGTAATCGCATTGCGCTGCCCGCCGGGCACGGAGCTGACCGGGCACTGGATTCTGCAGCCGCCGTTCAAGGCATCGATGGCGCTACTGTTGGCCGTCGCTGCGGTCGCGCACCCCATCGTCCGCGAGCGGCGGTGGCTGATGCCGGCGCTGCTGCTGTCGGCCACCGGCGACTGGCTCTTGGCGATCCCGTGGTGGACGCAGTCGTTCGTGTTTGGGCTTGGGACGTTCCTGTTGGCGCACTTGTGTTTCCTGGGCGCACTGCTTCCTCTGGCGGTGAGTTCACGACCGTCGCGTAACCGGATCGCTGCCGTCGTCACGATGTGCCTGGCTTCAACGGGGCTGTTGATATGGTTCTGGCCCCACCTGGGTGCCCAAAAGCTGACGATTCCGGTGACGGTCTACATCGTCGTGCTGTGCGCAATGGTCTGCACGGCGTTATTGGCACGGCTGCCGACGATCTGGACCGCGGTGGGGGCGGTGTGCTTCGCGGCGTCGGATTCGATGATCGCGATCGGCCGGTTCATCTTGGGCAACGAGGCACTGGCGGTGCCTATCTGGTGGTCGTACGCCGCGGCCGAGATCCTCATTACGGCCGGGTTCTTCTTCGGTCGACAGGACACGGACCGCGCCCCCGAGATCGCCAGGTCTGCCGAGAGCTAATTGTCGTTGTGTAACAATATATTCGGGCCATGACCAAGACCGGTCGCATGCCCATCGAGGTGGAACCCATCGCCCGGGTGCTGCCGATGCTGTCGGTACCGCATCTGGATCGCGATTTCGACTATCTGGTGTCCGCCGAGCAGTCCGACGATGCTCAGCCGGGGGTGCGGGTGCGGGTGCGGTTTCACGGTCGGCTGGTCGACGGGTTCGTGCTGGAGCGCCGCAACGACACCGATCACATCGGAAAGCTCGGCTGGCTCGACCGCGTGGTGTCCGCCGAGCCGGTACTCACAGCAGAAATCCGCCGACTGGTCGACGCGGTGGCGGCTCGATACGCGGGGACCCGGCCGGACGTATTGCGGCTGGCGGTGCCGCCCAGGCACGCCAGGGTGGAGCGGGAAACCACGACGACCCGGCCGGGCCCGTTGGCTTTGGCACCGGTCGACCCGTCGGGCTGGGAGGCTTACGGCCGCGGCGGACAGTTCTTGACCGCCCTGGCCGAGTCGCGCGCCGCCCGCGCAGTCTGGCAGGCGCTACCGGGCGAGATGTGGGCGGACCGATTCGCCGAGGCCGCGGCGCAGGCGATAGGTGCGGGGCGCGCGGTGCTGGCGATCGTGCCCGACCAAACAGACCTGGACACGCTGTGGCGGGCCGCGACGACCCGGATCGACGAAGACGGCGTGGTGGCACTCTCGGCTGGCCTGGGGCCGGCCGCCCGCTATCGGCGTTGGCTGGCGGCGCTGCGCGGCAGCGCGCGACTGGTGATCGGCACCCGCAGCGCGGTGTTCGCTCCGCTGAGCGACCTGGGTTTGGTGATGGTCTGGGCTGACGCCGACGACACCCTGGTCGAGCCGCGGGCACCATATCCGCATGCCCGCGAGGTGGCGATGCTGCGCGCGCATCAGGCCCGCTGCGCAGCGCTGATCGGCGGCTACTCGCGGACCGCCGAAGCCCACGCGTTGGTGCGCAGTGGATGGGCGCACGACGTGGTCGCGGCGCGGCCGGTGGTTCGCGCCCGTACCCCGCGGGTGGTTGCCCTGGATGACAGCGGATACGCCGAGGAACGCGACCCAGCGGCCCGCACCGCGCGACTCCCGTCCATCGCGCTGCGCGCCGCCCGCTCGGCGCTGGAGGCCGGAGCACCGGTGCTCGTGCAGGTGCCGCGGCGCGGGTACGTGCCTTCGCTGGCCTGCGCTCGCTGCCGCATGATCGCCCGTTGTCGGCACTGCACCGGCCCGCTGTCGCTGCAGGAACGCGGCGAGCCGAGTGCTGTTTGCCGGTGGTGCGGCCGCGTCGACCCGACGCTCCGGTGCGCGCGCTGCGGGTCGGACGCGGTGCGCGCCGTGGTCGTCGGGGCCCGGCGCACCGCAGAGGAGCTCGGCCGGGCGTTCGCCGGTACGCCGGTCATCACCTCCGCGGGTGAGGCCATCGTGCCGGAAGTCGCCGCGCGCCCGGCCCTGGTAGTCGCCACCCCAGGGGCCGAACCCCGGGCATCAGGCGGGTACGGGGCGGCGCTGCTGCTGGACACCTGGGCGCTGTTGGGCCGGCAAGATTTACGCGCGGCCGAGGACGCCCTGTGGCGCTGGATGTCCGCAGCGGCACTGGTGCGAGCCCGCGGCGATGGCGGGGTAGTGACGGTGGTCGCCGAAGCGTCCATCCCGACGGTGCAATCGCTGATCCGGTGGGATCCGGTCGGTCACGCGGAGGCTGAACTGGCGGCTCGCTCGGAAGTCGGCCTGCCGCCCAGTGTGCATATCGCGGCCCTGGATGGCTCTGCCGGCGCCGTGACGGCACTGCTTGACGAGGCCCGGTTGCCCGACGAAGCCGACCTGCTCGGCCCGGTCGATCTGCCGCCGGGCGTGCGGCGACCGGCGGGCACTCCCGCGGGTGTGCCGGTCACCAGGATGTTGGTGCGGGTGCGCCGCGAGCAGGGCCTGGAGCTGGCGGCGAGTCTGCGGCGCGGCGTCGGCGTGCTCAGTGCCCGGCAAACCCACCAGCCGGTCCGGGTGCAGATCGACCCGCTACACATCGGATAGTCCCGGATTGTCCAAACGCTAACTCTCCTCGGCGATTTCGGCCGTCGTCGCCACCATGCGTATCAGCAATACTATGCATAGAAAACAATCTATGCCTACCACATTGGTAGGCTGTTACACTTTCTAAGCTTTAGCCCGACGGGCCCGGGAAAAGGGGGGACGATGACAACTGAAAACGCGACGGCAGCAGACGAGTCGCTGGATGTGATCACCGACGCGTTGCTGACGGCATCGCGGCTGTTGATAGCCATATCGGCCCACTCAATCGCTCAGGTGGACGAGACCATTACCATTGCGCAGTTCCGGACGCTTGTGATCTTGTCCAACCGGGGTCCAATCAACCTGGCCACCCTGGCCAGTCTGCTGGGTGTGCAACCGTCGGCTACCGGCCGGATGGTCGACCGGCTGGTCGCTGCCGGGCTGATCGACCGGCTGCCGCACCCGACCTCTCGGCGCGAACTGCTCGCCGCGCTGACCAAGCGTGGACGAGAGGTCGTCCGGAGGGTCACGGCGCATCGGCGAACCGAAATCGCCAGCATCGTGGAAAAGATGCCGCCATCCGAACGTCATGGGCTGGTGCGGGCGCTGACGGCGTTCACCATCGCCGGCGGTGAACCCGACGTAAACCTCGACGTAGACATGTAGCCGGGATCCCGAGGTTGTCTGACTCATCGCTTTTCTGCGGTGACAAGCAGGTACTCCCATTCCATGGCACCGTCGGCGAGGTATTGCTGCGCGAGCTCGATCAGTTGGGTGTCGAGCTCGGCGGCCAGCACCGCGTTTTCGCCGATGTTTTCGTAGGCTTCGATCGTCGGGCCGTAGTGATTCATGAAGTAGTTGTGAACGGCCTCGGCGCTGTCGAATCGGTTCACCCCCAACATGCCCCGCTGAGTCTTGAGTACGCGGACTCGATCTCCCAGCAGCCCACCGATGTAGGCCTCACGACCCCACAACGCTGACGGGGGTAAAGCCGCCGACAGGCTCGGCCGGTACGGCCTGATGGTGGCCAGCATCCGGCCAAAGAATCCCTCTTGGGTCCAGCTGATCAGACCGATCGTCCCGCCGGGCCGACAAACTCGGACCAGTTCGTTGGCCGCGGACTGATGGTCCGGCGCGAACATCACCCCAATCGCCGAGATCACGGTGTCGAACTCATCATCGCCGAACGGCAGGGTTTGGGCGTTGGATTCCTGGTAGTCAAGCGTCAATCCGCGCTGTGCGGCCCTCGCTTTGGACCGCTGCAACAGCTCCGGTGTGAGGTCGGTGGAAACGACGGCGGCACCCGTTTCGGCGGCCGGAAGCGAGATATTGCCGGAGCCGGCGGCGACGTCGAGAACTCGAACACCCGGTCCAATGCCCGCGGCGGTGACCAGGATTGGGCCGAGCGGGGCCATCACCTCCTCGGCCATCAGGGCGTAGTCGCCCAGCGCCCACATCGCCCGATGCGTGGCCGCGACCGATTGATCGTCACGGATGGGGGTGTCGAGGGTCATCAGATCTCCTGAGCAGCAAGGGAAAGGGCGACTTGAGAGACAGCGTCGCCGGATCCGGCCAGATTATGCCTGTTAGCAATAGTATGCAACAGAAATAGTAAATGTGTGCTACATCATAGGGTGTGCCGGGCCGCTGGCCTACGCCGCGCTTCTTAGACTGTGCCAGTGCGCCTCGTCTTCGCCGGCACCCCAGAACCCGCGTTGCCCGCGCTGCGTCGGCTCATCGAATCATCCCGTCATGACGTGGTCGCGGTGCTGACCCGACCCGACGCCGCCTCCGGCCGGCGAGGCAAGCCGGCGCCGTCACCTGTGGCCCGCGAAGCGCTCGACCGCGGCATCCCGGTGTTGCGGCCGTCGCGGCCCAATTCGGCAGAGTTCGTCGGCGAACTGGCGGAGTTGGCACCCGAGTGTTGCGCGGTGGTGGCCTACGGCGCCCTGCTCGGCGACGGCCTGCTCGCGGTGCCTCCGCACGGCTGGATCAACCTGCACTTCTCGCTGCTGCCCGCCTGGCGCGGCGCGGCGCCGGTGCAGGCTGCGATCGCCGCGGGGGACACGGTCACCGGAGCGACCACGTTCGAGATCGAAAAGAGCCTGGACTCCGGACCGGTTTACGGACTCGTCACCGAGACGATCCGGCCGACGGACACGGCCGGCGACCTGCTTGAACGACTGGCGATTTCGGGGGCTGCGTTGCTGTCAACCACGCTGGACGGCATTGCTGAAGGGACACTGACGCCACGACCGCAACCGACCGACGGGGTCAGCATGGCGCCGAAGATCACCGTCGAGGAGGCCCGGGTGCGCTGGGACCTGCCGGCGCCGGTCGTCGAGCGTCGGATCCGCGCCGTCACACCCAACCCCGGTGCCTGGACGGTCATCGGTGACCTGCGAATCAAGCTCGGCCCCGTATATCTCGACCCGTCGCCAGAACCCTTGCCGCCCGGTGGTATTCACGTCGACCGCAAAAGCGTCTGGATCGGTACCGGCTCAGATCCGGTGCGGCTGGGCCAGATTCAGCCGCCCGGAAAAATCGTGATGAACGCCGCCGACTGGGCCCGTGGCGCCCGGCTCGACCCCGCCGCACACGCATCATGACCCCGCCCCGGCCGCAGAACCGAAAAAGGGTGCCGCGCCGCAAGCCACTGGACCCGGCGCGGGGCGCCGCGTTCGAGGTGCTTCGGGCGGTCAGCGAGCGCGAGGCGTACGCCAACCTGGCCCTGCCCGCATTGCTGCGGCGGCGCGGCATCAGCGGCCGTGACGCCGCGTTCGCCACCGAGCTGACCTACGGCACCTGCCGTACCCAGGGCCTGCTCGACGCGGTCATCGGTGCGGCCGCCGGACGCTCACCGGAGGCGATCGACCCGGTGCTGCTCGATCTGCTCCGCCTCGGCACCTATCAGCTGCTGCGCACCCGGGTCGAGGCGCACGCGGCGGTGTCCACCACAGTCGAGCAGGCCGGAATCGAATTCGACTCGGCGCGGGCGGGTTTCGTCAACGGTGTGTTGCGTACCATCGCCAGGCGAGACGAGCGGTCCTGGGTGGCCGAGCTGGCGCCCGATGCGTCCGCCGATCCGATCGGGCATGCCGCGTTCGTGCACGCCCACCCACGCTGGATCGCCCAGGCCTTCGCCGACGCGCTGGGCGCGGCGGCCGGAGAACTCGAGGCGGTACTGGCAAGCGACGACGAACGGCCGCACGTGCATTTGGCGGCCCGCCCGGGCGTGCTGACCGCCGCCGAACTGGCCGATGCGGTGCACGGCACCGTCGGCCGGTATTCGCCATATGCGGTGTACCTGCCGGGCGGCGACCCCGCACAGCTGGCCCCGGTGCGCGACGGGGAAGCCCTGGTCCAGGACGAGGGCAGCCAGTTGGTGGCCCGCGCGCTGACGCTGGCACCGGTTGATGGCGGCGACAGGGGACGATGGCTGGACCTGTGCGCCGGGCCGGGCGGCAAGACCGCGCTGCTAGCTGCCCTCGGCCTGCAGACCGGGGCTCGGGTCACGGCGGTGGAGCCATTGCCGCGCCGCGCGGACCTGGTAGCCGACAACACCCGAGGGCTGCCGGTGGACGTGCTGCGGGTGGACGGGCGACACAGCGATCTCGAGCCCGGCTTCGACCGGGTGCTCGTCGATGTGCCCTGCACCGGGCTCGGCGCATTGCGGCGTCGGCCCGAGGCCCGGTGGCGGCGTCAGCCGGCCGACGTGCCGATACTGGCCAAGCTGCAACGTGAGCTGCTCGCCGCCGCGATCGAGCTGACGCGGCCCGGGGGTGTGGTGCTCTATGCGACCTGCTCGCCGCACCTATCCGAAACCTCAGGCGTGGTCGGCGATGCGCTGCGCCGCCATCCGGTGTGCCCGCTGGACGCCCGGCCGTTGTTCGAGCCGGTCGGCGACGGTCATGGGCAGGGCCCCGCCATGAACTCGGTGCAGCTCTGGCCGCACCGGCACGGCACCGACGCCATGTTCGCCGCCGCGCTGCGCCGCCTGAGGTGAGCCGCGCCACAAGGCTCAGTACTCTGACGCTCATGCCTTGCACGGCGGGACCCTTGATAGCACCGTCGATCCTGGCTGCCGATTTCGCCCGGCTCGCCGACGAAGCAGCGGCGGTAAACGGCGCCGACTGGTTGCACGTCGATGTGATGGACGCCCACTTCGTGCCGAACCTGACGATCGGGTTGCCGGTGGTGGAAAGCCTGCTGGCCGCCACACGCATCCCGATGGATTGCCATTTGATGATCGAGAACCCGGACCGGTGGGCGCCTCCGTACGCCGAAGCTGGCGCCTACAACGTCACCATCCACGCCGAGGCCACCGACAATCCGGTCAAGGTGGCCCGCGATATCCGGGCCGCCGGCGCCAAAGCCGGGGTCAGCATCAAGCCGAAGACCCCGCTGGATCCATACCTGGAGATCCTGCGGCACTTCGATACTTTCCTGGTCATGTCGGTAGAGCCCGGCTTCGGCGGCCAGGACTTCATCCCCGAAGTGCTGAGCAAGGTGCGCACGGTACGCAAAATGGTCGACTCGGGTGAGCTGACCATCCTGGTCGAGATCGACGGCGGCATCAACGCGGACACCATCGAGCAGGCCGCCGAAGCGGGCGTCGACTGCTTTGTCGCCGGATCGGCGGTTTACGGCGCGGACGACCCCGAGGCCGCGGTGGAGGCATTACGGCGACAGGCCGCTGCCGTGTCACCACACCTGAACTTATGAGCGGCCCGCGGAGCCGCTCATGAGTGTTGAACAGGTCAACAGCATCGACGCGGCCATGCGCCTTGCCATCGAGCATTCCTACCAGGTCAAGGGCGCCACCTATCCGAATCCGCCGGTCGGGGCCGTCATTGTGGACCCCGAAGGCCGGGTTGTCGGCGTCGGCGGCACGCAGCCTGCCGGCGGCGACCACGCCGAGGTGGTGGCACTGCGCCGGGCCGGTGGTTTGGCGGCCGGGGGTATCGCGGTGGTCACCCTGGAGCCGTGTAACCACTACGGCAAGACACCGCCGTGCGTGAACGCTCTGATCGATGCCAGAGTGGCGATGGTGATCTACGCCGTCCCCGATCCAAACGGGATCGCGGGGGGTGGCGCGGGTCGGCTGCAGGCAGCGGGCGTGCAAGTGCGGCCCGGCGTGCTGGCCGATGTGGTGGCCGCCGGACCGCTAAGGGAGTGGCTGCACAAGGAGCGGACCGGGCTGCCGCATGTGACGTGGAAATACGCCAGCAGCGTCGATGGCCGCAGCGCCGCGGCCGACGGCTCCAGCCAGTGGATCTCCAGCGAGGCTGCGCGCGCAGACCTGCATCGCCGCCGTGCCGCCGCCGAGGCCATCGTGGTCGGCACCGGCACCGTCCTCGCCGACGATCCGGCCCTGACCGCCCGGCTACCGGACGGTTCGCTTGCGGATCGACAGCCGTTGCGCGTGGTGGTGGGCATGCGTGAAATACCGCCAGAGGCAAAGGTTCTCAACGAGGATTCGCGCACCATGGTGATTCGTACCCACGATCCCGTGGAGGTGGTCAAGGCGCTTTCAGACCGCACCGATGTATTGCTCGAGGGCGGCCCCACCCTGGCCGGCGCCTTCCTGCGGGCCGGGGCGATCAACCGCATCTTGGCCTACGTCGCGCCGATCCTGCTGGGTGGTCCCGTCACCGCCGTCGACGACGTCGGCGTGTCCAGCATCACGCAGGCGTTGCGCTGGCAATTTGACGGCATCGAAAAGGTGGGCCCGGATCTGGTGCTGAGCCTGGTGTCGCGTTAGCGACCAGCGATCATCGCGAGGGCGCCGGGTTTGTTGCGGCCTGTCGCTCGGGGACTTCTGGTTCGTCGGCGTGTTCCTTGCGGCCGCTGATCAGCAGACCCAGCAGCGCACCCACCACACAAACGACCGCCGTGATCCTGAATATCTCGCCGTACATCAACGCGAACGCGTGCAGGTACATCTCGCCCTGGGCGGCCATTCGTTGAATCAGGGTCGCGTTGGGAGGGATCGCGGCCGACAACCCCGCCAGGATCTGGTTGAACCGGTACAACCCCCAGGCGCTCAGCGCGGCGACGCCGATCAGCATGCCGGTCATCCGGGCCACCACCACCGCCGCCGAGGCGATGCCGTGCTGCGCCGCCGGGACAACCCGCAGGGTGGCCGACGACAGTGGCCCGATCACCAGGCCAAGTCCCAGACCGGCCACCAGCAGGTCGGAGTGCATCGCGGGAACGGTGAACAGGCCGAAAATGTTGTGCTGATAGCTCGGCAGGTCGACCGGCCAGTGCGAAATCAGCCAATAACCGTATGCGGCGATGAGCAGCCCGATGAAGGCCATCGTACGGTCGCCGGTCCGGGTGGCGATCCACCCGCCCAGCAGCGCACCGATCGGCAGTGCGATCAGAAACCACAGCAGCATGCCGGCCGCTTGGGTCTGATCCATTTGCAGCACGCCCTGGCCGAACAGCTCCACATTGACCAGCGTCACCATCAGCGCCGCGCCCGCGGCGACCGATGCGCCCAGCGCGGACAGGAACGGCCGGAAGTGCACACCGGCCGGTTCGATCAGGTGGGTTCCTGAGAAGCGCTCCCAGACCGCGAATGCCACCGCGGCAATGACCGCCCCGATCAGCACGGGGAGCCCATAGCTCGGCAGTACGTGCTTGCCGTCGGGTTGGGGGTTGTACAGGCCGATGACCGCGAGACCCAACGCGACAGCCAGCAGCACCCCGCCGACCAGGTCGATCTTCTCCGGCGCGGCGCTGCGGTCGTGCGATGGCAGGCTGAACTGGATCATCGCCATGGCGATCAGCGTCAGCGGGACGTTGATCCAGAACACGTATTGCCACTGGTGGAACAACCAGACGACGAAGATGCCGTACAACGGACCCAGCACGCTGCCGAGCTCCTGCGCGGCGCCGATACCGCCGAGCACACCGGCGCGGTTGCGTTGGGCCCACAAATCGGCACCCAGCGCCAGGGTGACCGGCAAGAGCGCACCGCTGGCCACGCCCTGGATGGTGCGGCCGGCGATCAGCATGTGGAAATCGCCAAAGTGCCCGGCCAACGCGGTGACCACCGAACCGACGATGAACGTGGCCAGGCTGACCTGCAGCAGCGCCTTGCGGCCGAACCGATCGGAAGCCCGGCCCAGCAGCGGCATCGCGGCGATGTAGCCCAGCAGGTACATCGTGACGATCCAGGTAATTCGCTGCAGCTGGTTAACCGGGATGCCGACGTCGTGCATGATGTCGCGCATGATCGTGACCACGACATAGGTGTCCAGCGCCCCAAGCAGTACCGCGAGGCTGCCCGCGCTGATAGCGACTCGGCGTCCTGCCTGCGTGCTCATCAGCTCACCTCGGGCTTGGTGACCTGCACCGGCTGGTTCCAATTCGATAAGGTCATCTGGACGGAATTGCCCGAACTCTTATCCATCTTGACCTGGGCCAGCTGATGATTGCCGGTCTCCTCGATCCAGACCGTGGTCGGCGTCGCCTTCGTCGCATTGAGCTGCGACGCAATCTTATTCACGGCATCGGCGGGGACATTTCCACTGATGCGGATGGTGTTCTCTCCGTTGATGGTGTCGCGTCCTTCGGCCTTGGCGTCGGTGAAGTTCGCCAGCAGGTTCGCCACGCCGGTATCCGGGTTCAGGATCGCCGAGACGTCGTAGATGTCGGCGGCCTTACCGAAATCGCTCCATTTGTTCGGGGTGAGTGTGGCATACAGCTCGCCGTCCACAACGACGAAATTGGCGTCGACGTCCGACCCTCCGAGTGTCAGCTGCACATTGCCCGACGCCGCGGTTGCCGGGCTGTTAGTGAGGTCACCGGTCAGCGTTTTGATGGGCAGCCCCGGAACCTTGCCAATCACCGACAGCACCAGGTGCGCGCTCTTGAGGTTCTTGGTGACATCGGCGGACTGCTTGACCAACGTCGTCGCGTCCGGCAGAGGTGCGCCGCTCGGCTTGGAGCCCGACGAGCATCCGGCGATCAGGGCGGTAGCGATGCTCAAGGCGGCGAGGACGGTGAATAGTCGGCGGCGGGTCTGCATACCGTGCATCGTAGAGGGTGCCGATGACCGGGTCGGGCAACGCGGGGCCCGCGCCCCGCCCGCGAACGGTGTTTACAGTGCTCAATTGGGGGCCAATTAGCCTGGTGCAATGTTCACCGGAATTGTCGAAGAACTCGGAGAAGTCACCGGTCGCGATCCTCTCGCCGACGCCGCGCGCTTGGTCATTCGCGGTCCCGTCGTCACCGCCGACGCCGGCCACGGCGACTCGATCGCCGTCAACGGCGTGTGCCTGACCGTCGTGGAGGTGCAGCCCGACGGCCAATTCACTGCCGATGTGATGGCCGAGACGCTAAACCGCTCCAACCTGGGCGAACTGCGGGTCGGCAGCGCGGTAAACCTGGAGCGCGCTGCGGCCGTCAACAGCCGGCTCGGCGGGCACATCGTGCAGGGACATGTGGACGGCACCGGCGAGGTGGTGGCCCGCACGCCGTCCGAGCACTGGGAGGTGGTGCGGATCGAGGTGCCCGCGGCCGTGGCCCGCTACATCGTTGAGAAGGGCTCGATCACCGTCGACGGGATTTCGTTGACGGTCTCCGGGCTTGGCGCCGAACCGCGAGATTGGTTCGAGGTCTCTCTCATCCCGACGACCCGGGAACTCACCACATTAGGTCGCGCTCCGGTGGGAACGAAGGTGAACCTCGAGGTCGACGTCATCGCGAAGTATGTTGAACGGCTGTTGCAGACCACGCCCAGCTAGCCGGGTGAACCATCTCGCTAAATAAGCCGTGGCAATAACCGGGGCGGCGCGGTGGTTCATACTGGATGTCACGCGTGGGCTTCTCGGGTGAGCTGGTCTGATAGCAAGGTAGCAACGATGACGAGGTTGGATTCCGTCGAGCGGGCGGTCGCCGACATAGCGGCCGGTAAGGCCGTCATCGTCATCGACGACGAGGACCGCGAGAACGAGGGCGACCTGATCTTCGCCGCCGAAAAGGCAACACCGGAGATGGTCGCCTTCATGGTTCGCTACACCTCGGGATACCTGTGCGTACCGCTGGACGGCGCGATCTGCGACCGGCTGGGCCTATTGCCGATGTACGCGGTCAACCAGGACAAGCACGGGACCGCCTACACGGTTACCGTGGATGCAAAAAATGGTGTGGGAACTGGTATTTCGGCGTCCGATCGGGCTACTACGATGCGGTTACTGGCTGATGCCACCAGCATCGCCGACGATTTCACCCGCCCCGGCCACGTGGTTCCGTTGCGCGCCAAGGACGGTGGCGTGTTGCGGCGGCCCGGCCATACCGAGGCCGCGGTGGACCTCGCTCGGCTGGCGGGATTACAACCCGCAGGTGCGATTTGCGAGATCGTCAGCCAAAAGGACGAGGGCTCAATGGCCCAGACCGATGAGTTGCGGGTCTTCGCCGATGAGCACGGTTTGGCGCTAATCACCATCGCCGACATCATCGAATGGCGGCGCAAGCACGAAAAGCACATCGAGCGGATCGCCGAAGCCAGGATCCCCACACGTCACGGCGAGTTTCAAGCGATCGGCTACAGCAGCATCTATGAGGACGTCGAACATGTGGCGCTGGTCCGCGGCGACATCGCCGGGCCGAACGCCGAGGGCGACGACGTATTGGTCCGGGTGCACTCTGAGTGCCTGACCGGTGACGTGTTCGGCTCACGCCGTTGTGACTGCGGGCCCCAGCTAGACGCCGCGATGGCGATGGTCGCGCGGGAGGGACGCGGCGTGGTGCTCTACATGCGCGGCCATGAGGGCCGCGGCATCGGCTTGATGCACAAGCTGCAGGCTTACCAGCTCCAGGATGCTGGCGCCGACACTGTGGACGCCAACCTCAAGCTCGGATTACCCGCCGATGCAAGGGATTATGGAATAGGTGCGCAGATCCTCGTCGACCTCGGGGTGCGCTCGATGCGGCTGCTTACCAACAACCCGGCCAAGCGGGTCGGGCTGGATGGATACGGATTGCACATCATTGAGCGGGTGCCGCTGCCGGTGCGGGCCAACGCGGAGAACATCCGCTACCTGATGACCAAACGCGACAAGATGGGCCATGATTTGGCCGGGTTGGATGACTTCCATGAGTCCGTCCATCTGCCGGGCGAATTCGGCGGTGCTTTGTGAGCGGTGGCGCCGGTGTGCCGGAAATTCCGGCACTTGACGCGTCCGGTCTGCGGGTTGGCATCGTCGCCAGTACCTGGCATCCCAAGATCTGCGACGCGCTGCTGGCGGGCGCCTGCAAAGTGGCCGCCGAGTCGGGCGTGGACAACCCCACGGTGGTTCGCGTGCTCGGCGCGATCGAGATTCCGGTGGTGGTGCAGGAACTGGCTCGCGACCATGATGCCGTCGTCGCGCTGGGCGTCGTAATCCGCGGTGAGACTCCACATTTCGAGTATGTGTGCGATTCGGTAACTCAAGGCCTGACCCGGGTCTCGCTGGATGCCGCGACACCGATCGGCAACGGGGTGCTTACCACCAACACCGAGGAGCAGGCGCTGAATCGGGCCGGGCTTCCGACGTCGGCCGAGGACAAGGGCGCCCAGGCGACTGCGGCGGCCCTGACCACGGCGCTGACTCTGCGTGGCCTGCGCACTCGGTCGTGACTCCTCGGCCAGAACGCGAGGTCTGGGATGTTGAACTGCGGCCTCACCTGACGCCGCTATTTGCCTACGCCGCAGCGTTTCTGATCGCGGCCGCGCACATCGTGGTGGGCTTGCTGCTGAAGATCAAGTCCAGCGGGGTGGTCTTCCAAACCGCCGACCAGGTGGCGATGGTCTTGCTGGGTCTGGTCATCGCCGGGGTTGTGCTGTTGTTCGCACGGCCCCGTCTACGGGTGGGCCCGTCCGGGCTTTCGGTGCGTAATCTCCTGGGCGACAGGCTTATCCGGTGGTCCGATACGGTGGGTGTGTCATTTCCGGCGGGTAGCCGCTGGGCGCGCATCGACTTACCTGACGACGAATACGTCCCGGTGATGGCGATCCAGGCCGTTGACAAGGATCGTGCCGTGGAGGCCATGGACACCGTGCGCTCGCTGCTGGTTCGTTATCGGCCGGACCTGCGCACAGGCTGATCCAGAAGTACAGTCGCCCGATGGCACGTCCAGCGCGCAGCTGGGCGGTGCGTGCACCACATCGGTAGCGGGCCGGGCGATGCGGGCTCCAGGGCGGCCGCACTGCCTGACGGACCCCCCGGGGGTTGTCAGTCTTATCCCGGGTTGCCGAGCCGGCCAAGTCGGCCAGACTGTCGCCGCTGGCCTGGCCGCGGCCGCCCAGAGCCCGGATACACCCCCTCGGCCAAACTCGCCGAGTTCGTCCGCCGCCGCGATCGGACGTGCCGGGCGCGCGGGTGTGACCGACCCGCCGAATTCTGCGACCTCGACAGCACCCCCTACGACGCCGGCGGAGCCACCCACCCGTCGAATCTGAAATGCCTCTGTCGGAAACACCGCGTGCACAAGCGCGTACTACGGCAGGCGAAGTGAGTTTCGCCGAAACCCACCGCTACGGAGAAGCCACGGCGAAGAGGCGCCACTCGCCGGGTACGCCCTTGAGCGTGTGCGTGCCGCGGTCTTCGAATTCGAGTCCCGACCCGATCACGAGGTCGCGCAGCGTGCTGGACACGAGCACGTCGTTCGGCCCTGCCAGGGCGCTCACACGCGCGCCGATGTGCACGCCGATCCCGCCGATGTCGTCGCCGCGGACCTCGCACTCGCCGGTGTGCAACCCGGCACGCACCTCGATGCCGAGCGCCCGCACCGCATCGCGGATTGCCATGGCGCAGCGGATCGCTCGCTGCGGGCCGTCGAACATCGCGAGGAAGCCGTCGCCCGACGTGTTCACCTCGCGGCCACGAAAGCGCGTGAGCTGCGACCGGACGACGGCGTCGTGCGCATCAAGCAACGCACGCCAGTCACGGTCACCGATCTCTGCGGCACGGCGCGTCGAATCCACGATGTCGGTGAACAACACCGTCGCGAGAACCCGATCATCGGCCACGTCAGCCTGGCGGCCGGTGAGGAACTCGGCAATCTCCTGGAACGACTGACGCCACGGTTCGACGAAGTGGAAAACGTTGCGCCCCGGAAGCTCGACGTATTTCGCGCCCGATATGCGATCGGCGATGTCCTTGCCCCACTTGGGCGGGATAAAGGGGTCGTCGGTGTGATGGAGGACGAGTGTC
>Ga0210386_10002072_pt1 | contig 17515 bp, 10 predicted proteins | sample IncBWH32OmetaG_FD_160091 | JGI IMG/M metagenome (GOLD analysis project Ga0210386, IMG submission 160091) | Forest soil microbial communities from Barre Woods Harvard Forest LTER site, Petersham, Massachusetts, United States - Inc-BW-H-32-O ... | reverse complement strand
TCAATTCTTCGCATCTCAATTGCCGTCCATCACTAATTATGCATTGCAGCAGGGGCTGAACCGCGACGGCATTCTCGCGCTCATTGAAAAGATCGGCCCGGTAATTCTGCTGACGCATTCCCAATCGGGAGCATTCGGTTGGCCAGTGGGCGACGCGCGGCCTGATCTCGTAAAAGCGATTGTGGCGATCGAGCCGAACGGGCCGCCATTTTTCAATGTCGATAATACGGGTGCGCCGGATTGGTTTCGCGATGTTCCCGATAATGTGCGGCCGTGGGGACCCACACCCGATCCTCTGGCTTACAATCCGCCAGTGTCCAGCCCGTCAGAACTTGCGATTGTCCGCCAGGAGAAGCCCGACGATCCGAATGAAAGCCGTTGCTGGCTGCAAAAGTCTCCGGCGCGCCAGCTTCCCAATCTTCAGAAAATACCGATTCTTGTCGTGACTTCAGAGGCTTCCTATCACAGGGCTTACGATCACTGCACCGTAAAATACCTGGAGCAGGCCGGCGTTCCCGTCCAGTGGGTCAAGTTGGAAGACATTGGCATTCATGGCAACGGGCATATGATGATGCTGGAAAAGAACAACATGGAAATCGCCGCGATTATGTCTCATTGGGTCGAAAAGACTCTTCCTTCCAGGACGAACATGGAAAGCAAAAAATGAAAATAAATGGTTCTGCAATCTCAGTTCTTGATCTATTATCTACCTCCCCAGCCTTGGTAGCCTGAGTTGGAAATAGCCCAGAAGCATTTAGGTGGCAGTGATTTGCGGACGCCGTAGCGCAAAGCCGCCGATTCAGCTTTGATTTCATTGTTATGTTTTCGTCATACCTGTACTACGTCGAACGTTGCCTATTTAGAGAATACGCTAAACTGTTGAATCAGTAGGACTATGAAACAAGCTCTCCGAGGCTACTGGTACGTTGCCGCCGCCTGGTTCCTACTCGTGGGCGCGTACATCGCTATTTGCGAATGGGTTCCTCTGGGTGCCGACCGGACCACCGCCGCCAACCTGTTTTTTTGCCTTCTCCCTTTGCTCGTGAACGGCACGCTTCTCCTGAATGCAGTTACCCCCGACTGGCGCAAGAGAACATTTTGGATGCTTCTCGCTTTAGGCTGTGTCCTGTGGATGGCTGGTCAAACTGTTTGGACTTATGTGGTGGTTTATCAGCACCGGCGGGTTTCTGATCTATTCAGCGGACAAATTATTTTCTTCCTGCATACGGTTCCGATGATCGCCGCCCTCACCATGCAGCCTCATAAGGCGTCGGACGATCGCAATGTGCTTTACGATTATGTGGATTTCGGATTGCTCCTCTGCTGGTGGCTTTATGTGTATGTGTTTGCGGTTATTCCGTGGCTCTTCATAACCGTGGATGCGAAAAACTACCTTCACGCGCACGAAATTGTTACTGCGCTCGAAAACCTGGCATTCGCAGGAGGGGCCGCTTTCCTTGCCGCGAAATCCACCGGGTATTGGCGCAAGATTTATACTCAGCTCGCGGCGATCGGGGCAATCTATACGTTTGGACTTTTGGCGGTAGTCATAGGAATTGACCGGAACGCTTATACGAGGGGCGATTTATACAATCTCCCCTTGTTGGTCTCATTTCTCTGGTTAGGCACGTTGGGCCTGCTTGCCCACCAGACCCATGCAGAAGATAAATTACCGATATCGGAACCGAGAAATGAAATTTCCGCGAAAAACAATTCTGCAAATGGGACGATCTGGGCTTCGCAGCTGGCCCGAGTGGCGTTAATTTCGCTTCCATTTATCGGGTTCTGGTGCTTGAAACTAAGCCCCGCTCCACAGCCGGTGCGTGAATTTCGAATATTGGTGACATTTGCAGCAGGCCTTCCGTTGGGCTTTCTGGCGTTCATGCGCCATGAATTGGTGAACCGCGAACGCCTCCGGCTTCTCCGCGCCTCGCAGGAGTCCATCGATAATCTCAAGCGTTTACAAACACAATTCGTGCAGTCGGAGAAGCTTGCTTCCATCGGTCAACTGGTTGGGGGAGCCGCGCACGAAATCAATAATCCTTTGACAGCGATCCTCGGCTATTCCGAGTTGCTGGCGGATGATCCCATCGTAGGGGAAAAAACCCGGTGCCTCGCGGAAAAAATTCGAGAGCAGGCCCGCCGCACCAGAGGCCTGGTCAACAACCTGCTCAGTTTCGCGCGCCAGGCGCCCAGCGAACAGCGCTCTTCACTCGATGTCAACACGATCGTTACGACGTCGGCGCAGTTCCGCCGCTTCGACCTTCGCGGACAGAATATTCGCATCGAAGTACAAACTGGTTCGGGCATTCCTGAAGTGCGAGCCGACATGAACCAGTTGCTTCAGGTTTTTACCAACATTATCAACAACGCCGTTTACGCCATGCAGGAAGTTGGCGGCGGCGTCCTCACCGTCCGTACCCTTTTTGAAAAGGGAAATGTGGTGATCCTTTTTTCGGACACGGGCCCGGGTATGCGCGATCCAAATCTGGTGTTTGATCCATTTTATACGACCAAGCCTGTTGGAAAAGGAACCGGGCTCGGCTTGAGCATCTGTTATGGGCTTATTCGCGATCAAGGCGGGCAAATTTCCTGTTACAACCGTCCCGAGGGTGGCGCAACATTTCGCATTGAGCTTCCGGCAGTTCCAGCTGCGTTTCCGTTTTCTCCACGCAGCGTCACACCGCAGGTGCGCAGCAATCCGGCAAAGCTCGCCTGACCAGGCTGGTAGTCAAGAATTAATTGTGCAACACGCAATTAACTTTCTTTCAGCTATAATTCCGACCCATGCCCCAGCCCCCGGTGGTCCAATCGCAATCTACACCTGAATTTGAGCTGCCGCGCTCCATCGCGATTGAAGGGCCGATTCGCGTAGGCAAATCCACTCTCTCCAGGATTCTTGCCGATCGTCTTCACGCGCGCCGCGTATTCGATCCCGAAGACAATCCATTCTTGACCGATTTTTACAAGGAAAAACCGGGTTCTGCATTTCGCGCGCAGATGTATTTCCTGATCGAACGCCATCATCGAGTTCTGGAAGCCCAAATGAACGATGCCGCACCGCTGGTGTCCGATTTTCTTTTTGAGAAGGACAAGATTTTCGCCTACATCAATCTGGACAACGAAGAACTGAAAGTTTACGAACGATATTTTGGAATGTTCGCGGCCGCGTTGAAACCGCCCGACCTTGTCATCTACCTGCAAGCAACTCCGGAAGTCTTACGCGACCGCATCGCTAAGAAAAAATCTCCCGCCGAAAATCAAATTTCCCGCGCCTACCTCGAGGAAGTTGTTCGCGCCTACGAACATTTCTTCTTTCATTATTCCGCATCGGATCTTCTGGTGATTAACACGTCGGAAATTGATTTTGTCGAGCGCAACGCGGACCTTCAGCAGCTGCTACGGCGCTTGCAACAACCGGTAAAAGGCACGCAATATTTCCTTCCCTTGGGCGCGGCCGAATAAAATGGTAGCCCAAATCCTTCGCTTCCGTTCTTTATAAAATCCTTACCTTTGAGGATGATTATCACTCAGATAGATCGAATGTTGTCAATACCGTAAATCCTGTACGTAAATACACTATAATTTACTCAAATAAAAGTTGACATGTACCGGTATGGGAATCAGAATCTCGCCAATTAAAGGGTGGTGGGGTCCATCCGCCGGGATTTTGCTGATTTCGTAATAACTCGGTTATGGGTGGGGCGGACAATGAATTCCAGATCTAACTTATGCGTATTGTGCATTCGTGCATCCACGATTTCTTGAGTCCGAGAAATTGCGAGGAACTGGAATGTCCACATCTTTAAAATCCAAAGCAGCAACTCAGCTGAGGATTACCCGAAGCCAAAAGTAATGTAGTGCGGTGTCGGAATTCGTAGGCCGCGTGCTGGAGTGCCAGAATTATTTTTGGCTTAATCCTGTGCTTTTCGTATTTGGGCCAAATTGCAAGGGATGTATGGGGCCAGATTCAAAAGCGGTTCATTGGACAACTTGGACAGGAGGTCCAGAAATGAATTCTGTAATTCCGATGCTTGGTAAAAATGAATGCATTCGCGGTAGAAATGCCGCTAGATTTCTAATATGCCTGCTTGCTGTCGTTGTGTTTTGCCTGCCTGTATTTTCACAAGGAAGTTTTGGACGAATACTTGGAACTGTAACGGATCAAAGCGGTGGAGTCGTTTCAGGCGCAACCATCACAGTTATTGATACCGAACGGGGAATCAGTCGAACACTGACGACGGACGATGCGGGCGCCTATAACGCCCCTAACTTGACTGCCGGGAACTACACGGTTCGCGGCGAAGCCAAAGGATTTAAAAGGATCGAGCGACAGGGAGTAACTGTCGAGGTCGGCAAAGAAATTCGCGTCGACTTGACGGTGCAGCCTGGCGAACAAAATCAAACGGTCACGGTGACCGAAGCTGTACCACTCGTGGAAACCACGAACGCTACCATGGGCGGCACGCTTGAGAATGCCGATATTATCGACCTGCCTTTAAATGGTCGCGATTACCAGAACCTCTTGGGCCTGCGCCCCGGCGTTATGCTACAACCCGGCGGCGGACCTTGGACACAGAGCACCAATGGTGCGCGTCCCGACGAGTCCGTATGGCTCATCGAAGGCATCATTAACGCCAACCCCTTTGATGCCCGCCCTGTCATCAATATGCCGAGTCCGTTTACGGACGGCGCAACCATCCTCCCTGTCGACGCTATTCAGGAATTCAACCTGATGGAAAATCCCAAGGCTGAATACGGCTGGAAGTCCGGCGCGATCGTAAACGTTGGAATCAAGTCCGGGACCAACTCTCTCCACGGAGACGCCTACGCGTTCGGCCGGTATCAAAACTGGGATGCGCGGAATTATTTCAACATCGCATCACCTGCTGGCTGCTCGCCGTTGCTTCTTCAATCAAATGGGCAGTGCCCCCAGACAGATGCTAATTTGAAGCAGTTTGGCGGTGTGGTGGGCGGGCCAATCAAGAAAGACAAACTCTTCTTCTTCGGCGGCTTTGAAGGCTTGCGATCCCTCATCGGCTTTGTCGGCGGAATACAGGTTCCAAGTCTCGTGAGTCTGGCCAACCCCGGGCTCAGCATGGTCGATGCCATCACAGCGTTGCAGGGTAAGGGCATTCCAATAAGCAAAGTCAGCCAGACGCTGACAGGCTGCAATGCAGCGGCGACCCCGGTGGTCTGCACGGGTATGGACGCGGGCAGTCAATTGTTCCCGAATGTCGGAGCATCGAACAGCTTCGTCAGCACTTTCCCGACTCAGAACACCAGCAACAACGGCGTCGGGAAGCTCGATTACCACGCCAATGACAAGAACTCCTTCAACGGCATGTTCTTCTACGGCAAATACACTGCGACGGGGGAAGATCACTCCTTCGTCTCGCAAAACGCGACAGACAGTGCGCCCATTTCCACGATGACGATTACTTCGAGCTGGGTCTACACCCCCAACTCCAATACGGTAAACGAATTGCGGTTCGGCTATGACCGCACTTCGTTCTCCTTCATCAATATCGATGTGAATAGTCCCGCCAGCTCCTATGGCATAAACACCGGAGTGATCAATGCTCTAGCCGGCGGCCTGCCGAGTATTGTCATCAATGGCTTTGGAAATGGCGGAACGCCAGTCGTGGGGACCGCGTTCAATCGCCCCCAATACTTTACCCCGAATCCATACTGGGACATTCAGGACTCGGTTTCGGTTCAGAAGGGCAAACACTCCGTTAAGGTTGGTGGCGAATTCACGCATCTGGAAGCCGACGCGGCAGTCTTCAATAACGGCCGCGGCAGATTCAATTTCTATGGCGGCGGCGCATTCACGGGTTCCACACCCCTTGAAGATTTCTTCGCCGGGACTCTCTCGCCACCTCCGGGCGGATCGGCGGCAACACTCCTCTCCGGCACGCCGCAATCAAAGTTGACCTCCTACAATTACGCTGCGTACATCCAGGATGACTGGCGCGCTACCTCAAATCTCATTGTCAACTTCGGGCTGCGCTACAACCTGAATACCCCCATGAAAGACGCTTTTGGGAACATCGGGAATTTCGATCCGTCATCCCCTACCGGCATGGTTCAGCAAGGGCAACCCGGTTGGGATACGATCTGGAAAACCGATCCCTTCGATTTCGAGCCGCGCTTCGGCATGGCTTGGGACATGAAGGGCAATGGGACAACGGTTGTCCGGATGGGCGTCGGGCTCATTCATGAAACTTGGAACCTGGAAACGTTCGAAGGACAATTCAATATGCAGGGAGACGGTTCCACCGCCATTAACGCCATTCCAACGGGCGCTACCATCTCTTGCGGAATTACAACTTTAATCCCTTCCATTATTTGCCCGTCCTCGGGAGGCGGCACAAACAATCTCGGCTCCGCCGGTTTTAGTGCTAGCCAGCTTTGCTGGGATCCCACCATCACGACAGGTCCGGCGCACACTACGGCTTGCGGTCTTGGCCAAACAACGGTTCTGCCAGGCTCGACGGGTGGTCCGAAATGCGGTGACGGCGTAGGTGGAAATCCAGCACCTTGCGACCTTATGTCCGTTAATCCCTATCTCAAGGTACCCTTCGTTATAAACTATAACCTTGGGGTCACGCATGCCTTCGGCTCCAATCTTTCACTGGAAGTGGAGTACGTTGGTAACCACGGCTATAGGCTCCTGAGTTTTACGGACATTAACCAAGCACCCTTGGGTGCGGCGTATTGTTTGAATACCCCCACATTGGCGCAATCTAAGGATACGTGCGTCGGTGGCGTGGTCGGTGGCACGGGTTCTCCAGTCCAGGAAGCCCGACCATACTTTAACAAGTTCCCATACTTGGGATACATCTACCAGGCGGGGAACAAAGCCTATTCCAATTACAACAGCCTTCAAGTGAGCGTGACGAAGCGCCTCTCGCATGGCTTGCTGTTCAACCTGGGCTACACCTACGGTCACGGGCTGGATAACGGTTCCTTGAACCGCTTCGGCTTGAACCCGGAAAACAGCAACAATCTCGCTCAGGACTATGCCAGCAGCGATTTCGACGTTCGTCATCGCTTTACTGCAACAGCCACTTACAACATTCCGGGGATCAAAGGCTTCGGACAGTTACTGGAAGGCTGGCAGATCAATACCATTGTGACGGTGGCCTCGGCACAACCATGGCAGACCTATGACGCTGGGGACAACTTCAGCGGGACAGGCGAAAATACCGACCGCTGGAATATCTTCGGCAACACTTCGGATTTTCCGTCTGGAAAGAACAGCATACCGCAGTGCAATTCCCAAAAGATAACGATTGGGGCCAACCAATTCCAGCTTCCTTTTGACGCTGGCACGTCCACGATTGGAGGCATCACGAGCCCCGATGTCGTCTGCGGTTACTCATCAATCTATGGGTTCAACCCATCATCCGCCTCGTTCACATCGGCCGCGATTACTGGCTGTTTGGCGAATGCGGCCCCAGCTGTCGGGTCATTACCCGGTGGAGGCGCAGTCGGGAGCACACTGGATAACGGTGGATGCTATGTTTCGTCGAACGGCAAATCGTACATTGTTCCCCCCGCATATGGGACCTACGGCAACATGGGACGAAACGTCCTCCGCGATTCAGGGTTCAAGGACTGGGATATTTCGATCTTCAAAAACTTCACATTCAAGGAGCGCTACGGTATCCAGGCGCGTTGGGAAGTCTTCAACGTCCTGAATCATCCCATCGCCGCCAATCCATCCGGAGCATCGAGCTCCGTAAACACAGGCAATTCACCCGGCCCGAACACCGCGTTCGGCGCTTCCTTCTTGACGCCGGATTTCGCGGCCGGCAATCCACTCATCGGCTCGGGCAGCCAGCGAGTCATGCAAGTGGGGTTGAAGCTCACGTTCTAAATGGCGGGTTCAGCTTAACAAAACAGCCAGCGCGAGGAGACACAACTCCTCGCGCAGGCTGCTTCTTCTATAAATCAATCGAATGCCATCTTCATTTGAATTTTGAAATGACGGCGTTGCACCAAACAAAAACGATCATTCAGCGAAGTCGGTTCAAATTAGAAAAGGGCGCGCCACTAATTTTTCTGGCTGCGCCCTTTTTAGAAATCCTGATGTTTCGGAGTCCCGAAGGGACGAAACAACATAGCCTACCGCTTCAGCGGTGGGAAAAGGCACAAATTGAGAATAAAGCCCCGGAGGGGCGACACAGTTGCTACATCATTTGTGTCGCCCCTCTGGGGCCTTATTTTTTATCTTGCGCGTACCCACCGTAAAAACGGTGGGCTATGTTGTTTCGTCCCTCCCGGGACTCGGCGGAACCTGCACCAATAGATTGATGCGTACCTCGCGGGAAAGGCAAAGCCCTGTTCTTTCGTGTTGCTACTTCAAATCGTTGCGAATTACTGCGCCGCCCTTCATTACGAATTTTACGCGCTCCATTTCGGTGATGTCTTCCAGCGGATTTCCGGAGACGGCGACGAGGTCTGCATAGCGGCCCTTTTCCACGAAACCAATTTGCTTGCCCAAGTCGTAGTTGATGCCAACTGTGGCGTCGCTTGTGGCCATCCGCAATGCTTGTGCCGGGGACAATCCCCACTTCACATAAATCGCAAATTGATAGGCCTGCACGCCGTGTCCCTGTAGATAGGCTCCGCTGCCAAATGTTTGCACCACCCCCGCAGCCACCAGCCTCTTGAAACTCAGTTCCGTTAATGCAAAGCGTGATGTTTTCCCGCCGCTGACTTTCATGTCCGCCAGATACAGAGGCCCTGCAAGGTCCCAAATTGTTTGATTCACTGGCCGCATCGTTCCGTCTGCCAGCGGCACTTTGAATAGGCGAATGGTTTCGTCATCCAATCCGGGAGCGCCGGTCACGCCGACGATGACGTGGATGGGGAGGTCAACCCCCGCCTGAAGACATTCGCGCAAGCCTTCGCCGCCATAAGCATGGCAGGCAACTTTCAGGCCCCTGCGGTGCGCCTCGTCGACGATGGCCTGATTTTCCTCCAGGCTGATCGATGGCACGGTGATCATCTTGCCATCCGGCATGAACGCGCCCGCACCCGATGGCTCCGGGTATCCGCTGCCTTCGTAATCTTCGGTTTCGTAAATTTTGATCCAGTCCGTGCCGTAGTGCGAATGTTCGCGAACGGCCGCGCGTGCGAGCCACGGAGAATTTATGTCCTGCGAATTTTGCCAGACAGGCATGCCGGGAACCACGCCGAACTGACCCGGTTCGGATGGAGCCGCATAATATGTGGCGCCTCGAGGAGTGAGTCCCGGTCCCGTGACCTGCATTCTTGGGCCGACGATCAAGCCCTTATTGATCGCGTCGCGCAGTTCCACGGTTGCATACGTGAAGGGCGAATTCATGTCCTGCACGGTCGTGAAGCCTGCATATAAATCCGCGAGCGCATAATGCTGTCCTACGATCAGCGCGCGCGCGTCGTTCGGCTCCTGGTTTTGCATCAGGTGTACGTGCCGGTCGATCAAGCCAGGCAGCACGGTAGCGTTGCTCAGATCGATCACACGCGCGCCTGCAGGAATTTTCACGCGATCCGCCGGACCAACGTCCGTGATGCGATCGCCCTGGATCAAGATCACTTGGTTGGCAAGGTTCGTTCCCGTGCGTGGGTCAAACATGCGTCCGGCACGCACCGCGACTCCCTCCGGGGCGGGAGGCTGCATCGTGATTTTCGAAGCGTCGAATGGAGGCGCTTCCGGCCGCGTTTGCGCGAACGCCGCAATGAAATTTCCTGCCAATACGGTACAGACCGCAAGCGCCAGAGCGGCTTTACCACAAAATTTCCAGACCATCACAATCCTCCAAAAGTTTGACGGATCAAATCAGCATTAAGGCAAGGCATATTTCTACACCTTTCCCGTCACGTTTCAAACTTAAAACGACGCCAGAGTTTTAACTGTGGGAACAGGAAACACGCTTGTCCATGCGGTGGGTTAATTAGATTTTCTAATTTCAAATTTGAAATCTGAAATTTCAACTCTCGAAAATCTTGCCTTTGATCTCGATTTAAATCCCCAAGGTTCTAATCCTGGATCTCAATTTTCAAATCTGAAATTTCAAATGTTAATTTTGTGTTTCCTCGCTTCTTGCCTCTTGCCTCCCGCCTTAAATCATCTATGCTGTTTGCCGTGGATCGCACAAATATTGTGATCATCGGTGGGGGCGTGGTGGGTTGTGCTGTAGCGCGCGAGGTTTCGCGGCGCTGGAGTGATGTATTTCTCGTCGAGCAAATGCCTAAATTCGGCATGGGTGCGAGCACGCGAAACAGCGGCGTGATTCATTCAGGAATTTACTACCCGCCCGGATCGCTCAAAGCCAGGCTATGCGTGGCCGGCAACCGGATGCTGCATGAGTTCTGCGCCGCGCACAACGTGCCGCACCGCAATTGCGGCAAACTGGTTGTTGCTCACGATGCGAAGCAGGAAGCGGAGCTGGAGCATCTCGCAGAAAATGGGCGCGCCAATGGTGTCGAAGGATTGCGCATCGTGGACCGCGCCGCAGTGCGCGCTCGTGAGCCGCACATTAACGCCGATTTTGCGCTGGAAGTTCCTTCAACCGGCATTATTTCAGGCGAAGATCTGATCAAAACGCTCGCGCGAATGGCCACCGATCAGGGAGCAAGCCTGTTAACGCATGCGCGCGTGACGCGGCTTGAGCCACGTGCGGATTCCATCGCCATAACTCTGGCCGAGGGCGATCCAGCCGAGGGCAGCGAGCCTTCCGAGGAAACGATTGAAGCTCGTTGCGTGATTAATTGCGCGGGGCTTTACGCGGATGAAATTGCCGGCATGCTTGGAAACGGCAATCATCGCATTTATCCGGTTCGCGGAGAATATTGCGAACTCGTGCGCAACAAATCCTACCTCGTGAATAATCTGGTGTATCCACTGCCACATGCCGATGGCCTCAGCCTCGGCGTGCACTTGACGCGCACGCTTTGGGACACAGTGCTCGTTGGCCCCACCGCGGATTACGTCGAGGAAAAAAACGATTATGAACGGAACCGTCTGCCCGTCGACGAATTTGTGCGCCGGGCGAAAGCGTTGCTACCAGAAATTGAAGCTGCCGATTTGCAGCTGGCCTACTCCGGCATCCGCGCAAAACTGGTCCCGCCGGGACATTCCGGCATCGCTGATTTCATAATCGAGCGCGACGCCAAAGTTCCGCGCGCGATTCAATTAATCGGAATCGAATCGCCGGGACTTACTTCAAGCCTGGCGATCGCCGAGATGGTTGGCGGCCTGGCTTCCGAAATTCTCCAATAGATTTTTTAGTTTTTTGATTCCGGGGAAACAGGTCTGGCGAGACTCTGCAAAACGCGCACCGCCATGATGTTCGTCCGATCAATTTGCAGAGCGGTTTGGGCGTCGCTCCTTGCATCTTTCAGTTCGCCCTGCCCCAAATGGAGTATGGCGCGCGCGGACCATGCCGGAGAATATTGTGGCGCCTGCGAAATTTCACGGTTGAGATTTTCCAGAGCTTCGCCTGTGTGATTTGTTTTCATCAGAAGGGCCGCATAGGTCACCACCATGGAATCATAATCGAGGTGGTCTCTTCCGCTCATGCTCATCGCCTTGCGCATTTTATCGAGAGCATCCTGATACTTTCCCCGCCGAACTTCGAGATTTGAATAGTTGGATAGCGTTTCCGGAGAATTGGGATCAATTCGCAGTGCGGTTTGAAATTCCGCGTCGGCCAAATCCAGTTGATTGCTAAGGAGGTACGCGTTCGCAAGGTTGGCGTGTATTTTCGTGCTGTTCGGCACCGCCCGCGCGCTGGAAGAATAAAGAGCGAGCGCATCTTTCCAGTCCCGGTTTCTGAGCGCCGTACGAACGGAGAAAATCAAAACAATGGCGACCAGAATTCCCCACGCTGCATTGCTTTTCTTTTGCTTCAGCCAGTTCCATCCAAGTGCGGCCAGCAGGCATAATCCGGCTGAAGGAAGATAGGCCAAACGCTCGCCCATGATTGTGCCGGTAGGCACGAGAATATTGGCCGTCGTTGCAAACCCGGCGAAATAAATGCTCCCGGCGAGCGCCACGCCCACATGCCGTTTTTTAAATGCCCAGACCCAAACGGCGACGACAGCAGCGGCTGCAATCGCCGCAGGCAGCGTGTGGCGCCAATCCTTATATATCGGGATTTGATTGAAGGAATAATCGCAGGAAAGCATCGCGGGATAAAATTGCAGCGCTACATATTTCCATGCCACGCGCAGGGCGTTCAGAATTCGCCAGCCACCAGAAACGCTGGCGAGCGGGTTGTCGACCATACTGATTTCCATCTGGCCAAATCGACCGCCTTGCACTTTCCACAACAATCCGAGATACGCCGCGGTCACTCCGCCTATGAGCGCATATTGTATGCGCGGCTTCCACTTGCCAATCGCAAAGTCCCCCAGAATAACCATCGGGAGAAATGCCACGGCCGATTCTTTCGACAACAAAGCCATTGCAAAGCAGGCGAGCGATGCAATGGGCCGATCTTTCAAATGCAAAATCCACGCCGCGAACAGGAAGCCTGCGGCAAGCACTTCTGCTCGCCCTACAGCCCAGGCCACGGCTTCCGTGTGTATCGGATGGACGGCATAAAGCAACGCCGCAACGAACGCTATATTTTTTGCTTCGAGCGAATCTCCCAAAAGCTCCTGCAATAAGATGTAAAGCAGCAAGACTGTGGCGGCATGAAAGATCAGGTTGAAAAGGTGATAGACAAGCGGATGAGGGCCGCTGATCGCCCAATTCAGGGCGAGCGTTGCGAATGTGACCGGCCGAAACACCATGCTCACAATGTTCGGCGTAAACAGCGCACGTAGTGAAGGTTCCACAACCTGGGCGTTGCGCGGGATGTACAGTTCATCGTCCAGAACGAACTGATTTGGCAGAATATTGCCATAGATCAGCGCCACGGCACCCAACAGCAATCCGATTCGCAGGCGGTCCTTCATATACATTCAAGGATGCCTTGAATGGGATGCGAAGAAGAGGGCCTTTTTCAGCGAAGGTTCTCATCTTGCTACTTATTTTTAGGAATCGGAAATAGAGATTAACTGGCTCTGTTGACAACCTCAAACAATGGCCAGGTCAGCTCTAGCCCGCCACTTCAGAGGCGGGCTAGAGCTGATCGGCAGCGGAACCGGGGATGTCAACAGAGCCACATTAACTCTAGGAGTCCACGGCAGTTAAATCGGTCTTCACTACGAAGCGGTAGAGCCACATCAGGAGCGTTGTGCCCATTCCGATTCCGCTGATGGCCCACCAAACGTGCGCGGGGCGCTGTACGACTTCTCCGTAATAATGTATGAGTTTTCCGCCCAGCCATCCCCCAACGAGCGAACCAATGCCAATCGGCACAAATGCGAACCCCATGTACGTTCCTTGCTGGCCGGGGGGAGCAAGCCGCGAAACGTATTCGTAATATCTGGGCGAAAGAACGATCTCGCCGAGCGCTACAACAAAAATGGATAGCACAACTGCCCACACCGCGGGATGAGACGCGACAATCAGCCAGCCGAGCGCTGAAATCAGCGTTCCGATGGTGATCGCGCGGAAGGCGGGAATTTTTTGCGTCAGGTATGTGGCCAGAAATTGCAGGCAAATCACGGTAACGGCGTCCGTGATCAGGATGAGTTCGACGTCTGCGTGCGGATCGATGTACCCGTGAATATAAATCGGCAGCACGATGTACTGCTGCCAAAAGACAATCCAATAGCCGGAAAAGATCAGCAGAAACAGCATGAAGCGCGGATTCGTGATGACCGTAAATAAATTTCGCGCGGTTTCTGCCAAAGTGGCCGTTTGCACTTCGCTCGAGCGCCGGGGTTCCTTAAAAAACAGAAGCACCGCAACAAACATCACCAAAACGCTCAACGCGGAAACGCGAAAGACATTTTCAACTCCGAGATGGCGATGCGCCCACGATGCAATGAACGGCCCCGCGACCCCCCCGATATTCACCAGCGTGTAGTAAATCGAATATCCAATTGAACGCACATTTTCGCGCGAGGCGCGCGCCGTGGTCCCCACCACGCTCGGCTTCACCATGGAAATTCCGAGCGCAGGCAGCACCAGGACAAATGCCACGAGGCCGAGCAGGGGCACGGAATGCCGGACAGGCGCCATCCACGCGGCTCCCAGCGACCCCAGCAGAAAATACGCGCACCCGAGAATCAGATACGCGAGTGAAAGCGCGCGCCGGAAACCAAGCCGGTCCGCCACAGCTCCGCCCAGAATTGCGAGGAACCAGACCATTCCGCCAAACAGGCCGGCCAGCGAGCCCGTTTGTTCCGTAGGGATATTCAGCGTCTCGTGCAGGTAATTGGCAAGAGATGAAAACGCGCCGTAGTAAGCCAGCCGCTCAAAAATTTCGCTGATGTTCGCCACCCAAAACGCCGGCTCGAACCCGTCGCGAATTTCTTTCAGGCGCTGGCTTACACTCAATGAAAGCTCCTGTCACCGGGCACGCAACGCAGAGCGGCGCGACCCGCGCGAATTGTAACGGATGCATGATGGGCGCGCTAGATCGCATGTGGTGCGCTGGAGCCGAAGAATTTCAGGTAGGCAATGAAAACCGGCGCAGCATTGCTATCACTGCTCCGACGTTGAAGATTGCAAATCCGGATAGGATGGAAACGATAGGGGTGGTTGGAAGCTGTGGAGGAGTATCGAAATTCGCGCGCATGGCCAAGCCCATTACGGAAGCAATAACGAACAAGAACGCGCATCCATACCACGCGAAAAAGCTTTCAAAATAGGCAAAGGTTTCAGCGCGTCGCTCTGGCGCGAGCCAGTATCCTTTGTTGGGCAGATTGAGATTGCCTTCCGGAGTTTTGGAAACTTTATGATGTAGCCAGAATTCGATAAACAACGCCGGCAAGAGTACCAAAGCATAGGTAATGAAAAATTGTGTCTTGGTCATCCAGCCATTTGGCATTCCGGAAGCGCCAAAATGCGATGCGAGGCGATCCGGCAGCAGTGGAAAATCATGAACACACTGCGCGAACCCAGCTAAAAGAATCGCGAAAAACATCGCTCTTGGGATACGTGTGTTTGCCATTGTGGACATCTGCCGAAAGCGTACTAGCCCGGATATGCGGATACAAGGGAAACTTGCCCAGAGACATAATGCAGCGTTAACCATTGGCCTTGGACTGTGCCTTATGTAATGCTATAGCGCTTCACTTTGCGAGTTATTGTTAACAGTTTGTGTGGCAGGGGAAAGTTTCGCTGTGAATTCAATTTGTCCGATTTCAATGAGCATGACAAAACAATCAGGATTTTGCCGATGTTAACGCTTGCTTCGATCAAAAATGCGCGGGAACGCATCCGGGGCTCGATCGTGGTCACGCCCTTTGTGCACTCCGAGAAATTTTCGCAGCAGACAGGAAATGCAATTTTCCTGAAGCTGGAAAATTTGCAGATGACCGGCGCGTTCAAGGAACGCGGAGCGCTCAACAAAATTCTTCTGCTGTCCGAGGAAGAACGCCGGCGCGGCGTGATCGCGGCGTCCGCGGGAAATCATGCACAGGCCGTGGCCTATCACGCGACGAAGCGCGGTATCCAAGCGCAGATCTGCATGCCGCTGACCACCCCGCTCGTGAAAGTGTCCGCGACGCGCGGCTATGGCGCGGAAGTGATTCTGGCCGGGGCAAATTATGACGAGGCGTGCGAAGAAGCCATTCGCCGCTCGAAGGAATTCGGCCTCACCTTCATTCACCCCTTCGACGACGAGGCTGTGATCGCAGGGCAGGGGACGCTCGGTCTTGAAATGCTGGAGCAGCACGGCGATCTCGACGCTGTCGTCATTCCGATCGGCGGCGGAGGCTTGATCGCAGGCGTGGCCTGCGCGGTGAAAGAAACCAATCCGAAAATTAAAGTGATCGGCGTGCAATCCTCAAGGCTCGCGTCGATGAAAGCTGCGATCGAAAACCACAAGATTGTCACTCTGCCCGCGAATAAAACCATCGCGGACGGAATCGCAGTTCGTTCCGCGGGCGCTCTTACGTTTCCTCTCGTCCAGAAATATGTGGATGAAATTGTTACCGTGGACGAGGAAGAAATTGCCAGCGCGATTCTCCAGTTACTGGAAAAAGAAAAAATGCTTGCCGAAGGTGCGGGCGCTGCGGCGACTGCCGCTCTGCTCAACAAGAAGACTCCGAATCACGGAAAAAAACTCGGGGTGCTGGTGAGCGCCGGAAACATCGACGTCTCGCTGCTCTCACTGATTATTCGCCGTGGACTCGTCAAGGATGGCCGCCTAGTGCGCCTGCGAATCCACTTGCCGGATCGCCCCGGCGCTCTGCAAGAGCTTGCCGCAGTAATCGCCGTGCAAAAAGCGAATATCGTGGAAACGATGTATGACCGCGCCTATTACGGTGTGGTCCTGGGCGACGCCGTCATTGATATCACGATGGAAACGCGCGGCCCCGAGCACGTCGCGGACTTAACCGCCGCGCTCGATGCTGCAGGCTACACCTTCGAGCGAGTACAATAGTTTTCGTGGCGCCGGCGTCTCGCCGGCGGTTTTTGCGGTTGCCGCAACCAAGCAAAACCCGTCGGCGAGACGCCGGCGCCACAAAAGCAAAGGCGCTGTCCAAAACAGCCCCAAAATAAAAAACAGGAACATCGATGAATCCTAATCCGCTTTCATATCTGCACGACCAACTTGCTGAACTTGAGGCCAAAGGCCAGCATTTCCGTCTGCGCGTGCTTGACGGAGAACAAAAACCCATCGCGCATTTCGACGGCAAAGATGTCATCAACCTCGGCTCCAATAATTATCTGGGCTTGACCACGCAAAAATCATTGCGCCGCGCGGCCATTGAAGCGATTCGCACGCACGGTGTTGGCGCGGGAGCCGTCCGCATTATTGCAGGAACGATGGACCTGCACATGGCGCTCGAAGAGCAAATTGCCAAGTTCAAAGGAACGGAAGCGGCCGTCGTATTTCAGTCCGGCTTCACGGCAAATTCGGGAACGGTTGCGGCGGTGCTCGGCAAGGACGATTTGATTCTCTCCGATGAACTGAATCACGCATCCATCATCGATGGTTGCCGCCTTTCGCGCGCCACGATCAAAGTGTTCAAGCACGCGGACGTGGCCGATTGCGAGCGCCTATGCGAGGAAACGAAAGATTGGCCCGGCCACAAACTGCTGATCACGGACGGCGTTTTTTCGATGGACGGCGATATCGCACCGCTTCCGGAATTGTGCAGCCTCGCCGAAAAATATAATTGCATCATGATGGTGGATGACGCGCATTCTTCCGGCGTGCTGGGAAAAGGCGGGCGCGGGACCGTCGACCACCTCGGCTGCCACGGCCGCGTGCACATTCAGGTTGGCACGCTCAGCAAGGCAATCGGATCGATGGGCGGATACGTTTGCGGTTCGCGTGACCTGATTAATTTTCTCTATCGCCGCGCCCGGCCGTTTCTCTATTCCACGGGACATCCCCCATCCGTTATCGCTACTTGCCAGGCGGCTTTCACGCTGCTCGATTCACCGGAT
>Ga0210386_10002066_pt1 | contig 17533 bp, 15 predicted proteins | sample IncBWH32OmetaG_FD_160091 | JGI IMG/M metagenome (GOLD analysis project Ga0210386, IMG submission 160091) | Forest soil microbial communities from Barre Woods Harvard Forest LTER site, Petersham, Massachusetts, United States - Inc-BW-H-32-O ... | reverse complement strand
TTATTCGCGTCCATTCGCGGTTGTTCTCTTCTCTGTTCGTGCCCACTATAGCTTATGCGAAACGCGATCTGGTTGGTGATCCTTCTTGGTTTTGTTGGCTGCGCCCCGCAAGAGATTACCGAACAGATTCCTATCGCCGGCCGCCGGTCCGTTACTTTCAGGCGGATCGGAAATGAATTCGCCAAAGCTGAGAACGATCGGTTCGCGGTGGTGGAAGCGGGTCTAACCACCTATCGAACCGAGGGAAAAAATTTTGTGCGTTGGCAATTCACGATCCGGCCAAGACCGGACACGCAGCTTGCGATGGTTGAAGTAGAAGACGTAACCGGTAGACGGCCAGCATTGATGATTAAGGACGAGCACCCTCAGATCGAAGAACTGCAGTGGTCCCAACAAAGCCCACTGGTCCGGGCAACACCAGCCTTGGTTCCCTGGCTATTTAACCCGAACGAAACCACCCGCGTCTTTCGGATTACCGTCACCGAGCCCGATGGGAAACGATCCTCTGTCTATCAGGCCACGCGCTACAGCGCAGAGGCTAAGAAGAAATTCCGCATCTTGATGGGACCGGAACTACAAAATCCACCGGCTAGTTGAACGAGGAGCTAGATTCTGGCTCCTGGCTCCTCCTACTCGTTGACAAGCCTAACTAAGCTTCTGAGATTCAGGAGATGAACGGTGGCGAGTTTTTTATTCAAGGACCATCAATCGATGGATTCATCGCTAAAGTTCTGTCGGTACTTGAGCAAGAACCGGACATCCGCAAACGCCTGGCCGGTCTGCGCGGGCCGTTCCAGGAGCTGTTGGAAAACCAATCCTGGTTGCCGGAACCATATCGCCAGATCAACCCGAATAGCGGGATGGGCGGCGGGATTGCGTCTTGGCTGCTATACCAAAACTCGGACAGAGACCTATCGCTCTTCAGCCTGGTCGTTCCGCCTGGAGTGACCACTCCTATCCACAACCACTTGGCCTGGGGTTTGGTCGGACTGTACCAGGGGCAACAAGAGGAAGAAGAGTTCGAGGTAGAACAGCACGGTCATTTTCATCCGGGTGAACACGTGCGGATGAATCGGCGTTTTCTCCGGGTATTGACGCCGGGAGAATTTTATGAGCTGATACCGCCTTACAATGATGTTCACCGGGTCAAGACCATCTCGGCAGAACCGTCGATTAGCCTGCATCTACTCGCTAACGACACCGGATGCGTGATTCGGCAAAAATTCGACGAAGCCACTGGCCGAGTCGACGCATTTCGATCGGGCTGGAGTAACAAGCCTTGTCTTGAATAGGTGGCTGACGGAGATTAAGGCGCGATCCTTTTCCAGCCATGGCCTTAAAAGTATTCCCCCTTAGACAAGCAAATCTGCATTCACTCCCGCCAGAAGTGAGCGTACCGACTTATAATCGGAAAGAAGTTGGCCAGTCGATCTGTCACGTGGGCGTCGGCGGTTTCCATCGGGCGCACCAAGCGCTTTACGCAGACGATCTCCTGCAAAAAGGGAAAAACCTGGAGTGGGGACTATGTGGGATTGGTCTGTTGCCCCATGATATTCGGATTCGGGATGTTCTCCGAGATCAAGATTACCTGTACACCGTCGTAGAACGAGAATTGGGTCACGATCAGGCCAGAATTATTGGCTCGATTGTCAATTTTCTTTACGCGCCGGAGAACCGGGAAACCGTCTTGGAGAAGTTAGCCTCACCAGACACCAAGATCGTTTCGATGACGATTACCGAAGGCGGTTATTATTTGAATCAGGCGACCGGCGAATTCGACGATCAGCATCCGGATATAAAACATGATCTAGAGCATCCCGAGGAACCGAATTGCTCGTTCGGATATTTGATTGAGGCTTTGAATCGGAGGCGACAGAGAGGTCAGCCACCTTTCACAATCATGTCGTGTGACAATGTGCAGAGTAACGGGCACGTCGCCCAAAAAATGCTGTTGGCCTTTGCCGAGCTCCGGGATCCGGCGATTCGGAACTGGCTGGAACGGAATGGCGCATTTCCCAACAGCATGGTAGATCGTATCACGCCGGCGACGACGGATGCTCATCGCGAGTTTGTCCGCGAAAAATTCGGAATCGATGACGCTTGGCCGGTCGTACCCGAGGGATTCCGCCAGTGGGTGATCGAGGATCATTTCCTCCATGGCCGCCCCGCTTGGGAAGAGGCTGGAGCGGAAATGACGTCCGATGTGTTGCCCTATGAAAAGATGAAGATGCGTTTGTTGAACGCTAGTCATCAAACCATGTGCTACATCGGCATGTTAGTGGGTTACGAATATGCCGACGAAGCAATGGGCGACGCCGAAATCGTGCGTTTTGTGCAGCGGATGATGGATGAAGAGGTCACTCCCATTTTAGATCCGGTACCCGGCATCGACCTTGAAGATTACAAACGAACTCTGTTCCGCCGCTTCTCCAATCCCGCGATCAAAGACACTTTGATCCGGCTGGCAACGGAAGGCTCGGCCCGGATCCCGAAGTTCGTCCTCCCATCGATCGTCGAGAGCCTAAGTTCAGGTACACCAAACCGGCTCCTGATCTTTACCGTGGCTACTTGGTTTCGTTACCTCACCGGGACCGATGACCGCGGTCGCGAGCTGCCGATTATCGATCCGCTGAAAGATCGGCTACAGGAGCGCGCTCGGAAGGGCAAAGAGGATCCAGGACCCTTGCTAGAGATTACCGAATTGTTCCCGGCCGCTTTAACGCAATCTTCCGTGTTCGTAAACGCCCTGAGCGAAGCGATGCGCTATTTGTACGGCGAGGGAGCAAGAGCAGCTCTGACGCGCTACGTAGGAGCGTAAGAGCGTTACCGGCTCGTCCTCGATTTGGGAGTAGGGGTGATGGCGGTCTCGTTGACGCGAGCCGCGATAGACCCTGGCACAGATGGGATCCGCCTTCGCCAAGCTACGGCGCGACAGGCTTCATGGGACCTATGGGACTAATGTGGACTATCGTCACGCCGATACGCCGACACGCCGTTACGCCTATACGCCGACCGGCCTCGCTGGCTTCTCCTTTTCTCAGCGTTGCCTCAGTTCGAAACATCATTATATCTTTATGCATGGCCCCCAATGCAGATCTGGCCGTTGATTCCATCGAATGGTACAACCTGCACGCCGAATCGGTAGTCGATCGTCACGAATCGATCCGGGCTACGGACGCAAATGCATGGTTGCGAAAAGACCTACCAAAGTCGCCGGCGTTTGTTCTTGATGTTGGCGCCGGTTCAGGCCGAGACGCGGCCTGGCTGAGGTCACTCGGCCACAAGGTAATCGCCGTCGAGCCGTGCCCTGAAATGGCAGCCCACGCCAGACGCCTTGGCCGTTGTCGCGATATCGAATGGATTGACGACCGGCTGCCCGAACTTGCCAAAGTTACCGCTAGGAACTCTCGCTTCGGCTTTATCTTGGCAAATGCGATGTGGATGCATCTTGCGCCCGACGAAAGAGCGCCCGCCATCGCTTCTTTGATCGGGTTGCTCTCGCCTGGAGGAATGTTGGCGATCGCCTTTAGCCAAGGAACACCGGAGGCAAACGGACCCTTTTTTGAATGTCAGGGCGAAGAGATTCTGGATATCGCCCTCAACGAAGGCGCCCAGCTCGTTAAGTTCAGGAAAAGGCTTCCTGCGCTGATGTATCCGCCCTCAGTGCAGATACTCCTGCGGCAGCCCAACTAAGCCATACGATTTAGTTCATCGTAATCGTCCTCGTCCGCGAATGGACCAACTGCGGGCACTGCCAGCGAATAGGCCTAACTCATTAGTCTCATAGGTCCCATCCGCCAGCCGGTCGCACAGCCCCTTTTTTTCCAGCCCATTCTCGAAGCCCAAATTTCCCTCCTAGCTCCTGCCATTCGCCGCCCCTTGCCGTTGACATCCTCCGGACTCGGCAGAGGTTCTACCAACCCCATCAGACCTATGAACCCGAAGAATACTGCGGTAGTCCTTATTGAATTCCAGAACGATTTCACAACGAAGGGCGGCAAACTTCACGATGCCGTGAAGCCGGTGATGGAATCGACTGGAATGCTGGAGAAGACGGTTGCGACCGTTGATGAAGCTAGAAAAGCAGGCGCCACCATCGTTCACGTCCCCATCCACTTCGCGCCCGATTTTCGGGAAATCAGCAATTCACCTTACGGTATCCTCAAAGGGTGCAAAGACGGCGAGACGTTCCAGAAAGGGACCTGGGGGGCTGAAATTGTTGATGCCCTCAAACCGCAGGCAAGCGATATCATAGTCGAAGGGAAACGTGGGTTAGATGGGTTTGCTACGACGAATCTCGACTTCATTCTACGCAGCCGAAAGATCGAGAATGTCGCCATAGCAGGCTTCTTAACGAATTGTTGCGTAGAATCAACGATGCGGACAGCCTATGAACTGGGCTACAACGTGGTTACGTTGAAAGATTGCGCAGCCACCGTTAGCGAAGAGGCGCACCAAAACGCGATAGAACACGACTTTCCGATGTTTTCGCATCCGCTTACTCATGAAGAATTCCTGACGGAGCTCGCTGGCAAAACGGCAGCAGCGGCAGCGACCTAGTTGCGAACCGGCGAAGGGCTACCTTGGTGGGGCGAGGCTCCGGAACCAAAACCAGCCTCGCCAGGGTTAGTGTGTGACATGAGATTGTGATGGATTTCGCCAACGCGCTGCCGAGCCGTGGTGTGTGACTCGGCAGCACCCAGGAAGCGATCGATCCCGAGACCGATTTCAGTTGCATCGCGCTAGGCTCACGGCTCGGCGGCGAATCAGCGTTTCACGCGATATAGTCAAAACTCGCCGGCAGCTTTGCGAACATCGACGGCTGATCCGGATCCTCGCCCCACCAACCCTGGGGCTCCGGTCAAGTCGCGCCGACAAACCTACTTTCACCCAAAGCCGGCAATGACCAGGAGCGCTAGCAATACCGCCGCTATCAAAATGAACAGCAGTGCGGTGTCCGCGACCGGGTCCGGTAAGCGGATGTAACTTCGTCTTTGCTCCGCAGCCAAGCGAACCGTTTCTTCTAACCCGAGTAATCGGTTCTCCGCTTCGGCTTCTTTTAACAAAGCGCGCCGGGCGGCGAAGAAATCGATGATTTTTTCGCTCTGCAAATCGGAGCCTGGGGCCCGTTTCTGGGTCGTCTTGGCACTTTCAGGCTGTTCTGTGGTAATCATCGAGCTGGGTAGCGGCGAATCGACAGAGGGGTACCTCTGATCGAGTGATAGATTGTTGTGACTCACCGTGAGCGCGCTCAGCGCGACTCAGGTTGACCGAAGGGTACGCCGCGATCGCGGCGGAAGAGCGTCCAGAACCAGCTTTACGGCTTGGCCTTCCCTATGTGGGGCAATACGACCATACGACGCTGCGAGTAAAACCGGTCAATTCGCGTTTTCATCATATTGCCTCCTTTCAAAGAGAGGGAGCAAACCAGAAAAACGGCTAGTTAGCAACTGAAATCTAACTCGATCACGAATTAGCTACGTCAATTTGATCTGTTGTGACCTGGAAATGCACCAAAGTATGTTTTCCAAATGCCATGGTGATCGGAACGTCACCGGCATCGCGGCCTCTCCCAATCACGACCCGCCCGATTCGGCGCGTGTTGTGGCGAGCATCGAAAGTGTACCACTGCTTACCCAGAAAAACTTCGAACCAAGCGCTGAAGTCCATTGGGTCTGGACTGGGAATAACCCCAATATCGCCCAGATAACCTGTGACGTAACGCGCGGGAAAATTCAGGCAACGGCACAGCGTGATCGCCAAGTGAGTAAAGTCGCGGCAAACGCCGACTCTTTCACGAAACGCGTCAAGCGCCGTCCGGTTGGCTCTTGCCCGCATGTAGTCAAATCGAATATGCCCGTGGACAAAGTCACAGACCGCTTGTACGCGCTGCCAACCGGGCGGCGTTGAGCCAAAGGTCGACCAGGCAAATTCTAGCAATTCGCTATCAACCTCGCAGTATCGGCTCGGAAGAACGAAAGCCAGGGTCTCGAGCGGCAACGAAGTAACATCATTCTGGCGTTCCGTGGGAACGCAAGGATCGAGCTCACCGGAATCCCGGATAACTGCTTCGTTAAACAACCGAATGTTACCTGCCGGCGCGTTTACGCGGCCACAGCGATTCCCGAATCCATCAAAGTACTCTTCAACCGGCAAACTGGGTTCAATGCGGAAACTTTCCGGAGTCACCAAGTCCGCGATGCGAGAAGGATGAATGTGTAGTACGTAGACAATGGTGGTCGCGGCTGGGAGACCGAAAGTGATATCGTAACCGAGTTTGATCAGGATCACACGCTCGCTCGCTTTTTGCTCCAATGCAGCATGCATCGCGCCAGGAGTTTGGGCCCTGTTGACAAAGCGGCTTCATTCAGCTCAAAAGTAGCGGTATGTAGCGGTGTTACCTTCCTATCTGGGAAGGCTACTCCTAGGGTCAACATACAACCCGGCACTTTCGCAACGTAATCAGCGAAATCCTCGCCGCCAAGACTCGGCGGATCATTAGACACTACATTCTCTGGGCCAAGGAGCTTGCCAGCCACTTCAGCCCAAGTGTGCGCAGTCATTTCGTCATTCGCCATGCCGTTCAACAGATTCTTAAACTCCACCATTATATCGGCTTTGAATGCTTGAGCGGTTGCCTCCGAAAGCCGTTCGAGAGTTGAACTAGCCTCAATCGCCACCTCTCGCCGAAGAGCGCGAATCGTTCCCTTCAGCGTGACTGAGTCCGGAATCACGTTGCTCGTGTGTCCGCCTTGGATCATGCCGATAGTTACTACCAGAGGATCACGAGCATCGGAGCTCCGTGGCAACGCTTGATAAATTAGCGTGACCAGATGAGCGGCGGCCGCGATCGGATCGATCGTGGCATAGGGCCGGGCAGCATGTCCTCCTCGCCCGCGGACTTCTATCGCGAAATCACGACAGAAAGCGGTCCGAGGGCCCGCAGTAATCCCGGCTTTCCCAATTTGCCGGTTGGGATCGACATGTAGGGCCAGAATGCCATCGACATTTTCGAGTGCGCCTTCCTGAATTAATTGCTGAGCTCCTTGCCCTTCTTCTTCGCTAGGCTGGAAAATGGCGCGCCACGAGAAAGGTAGATCATTCTCCTGCTTGAGTGCGAGTGCGGTCGTCAGAAGCATGGCCGCATGTGCATCGTGACCGCACGCGTGCATCACCCCTGGATTGTTCGAGCGAAAAGGGATGTCGGTTTCCTCTTGGATGGGCAACGCGTCGATATCTGCTCGCAGCGCGATAACGGGCGCGGCCGGATCGGGTGAGCGAATGATCTCGGTAATGATCCCGCACCCGTTGGCTGCGATTCGGTGTGGAATGGCCGCGCCGGCGAGGACTTGGCTAATGAACCGGGCGGTATTTGTCTCTCTGCCGCTCAGATCCGGGTGTTGATGAATCTGGCGTCGAAACGCGATGAGTTTGGGTTCTGCTTCTTCCAGGTACTTGTCTAAACGCCGAAGAACTTCGATCGATTGCTGCTCCATCCGTTAACCAACAGTCTACCTCGGGACAATCGATGTACCAAGGGCTTCCTGAGGCCCATGGACAACGCCTTGAACGGCGGGATCGGTAGCAGAGCAGTTTTTCGACCTAGGTCAAAAGCGCTGCGTAGCCCAGATCGGAGGGGAGCCGCAGTAGAAATGTGCTGCCTTTAGATGCGGAAAAGGTCTATCGCGCGAGTCGCTGAAGAACCTATTTGCCGCGGCTCCCTGTTGGTATGGCACGAGCGACGATTCCTTCAACCCCAACGCATGGAACCGACCTGCATCCCCTGGGCGTCGCGTCTCTCCGAACACCAGATCTGCCACGACTCTTTAGCGCAGACATACGTGCGAGCTGCTTCGCGGAATGCGACGCCCCTCCGGGGTCACCTCTCACCTCTTACGCGTCGCGAGAAGGTGGTGCCATAAACTCCGGACCGACCGGATCTTTTATGGTGTCGGCCAGGATTTTATCGACCTCTTGGTAATCTTCAGACTCCAGCTTCCAGCCGAAAGCTTCTGCTACGGCGTCTAATTGGCTAGCCGATCGAGCTCCCCATAGGGCGGTCATGGTTTCGCCGCGATCGAGGATCCATCGAACCGCGAATGCCAATACGCTCCGCCCATACTTCTTCTTGGCGTAAGCGCCTAGCCGGTCAACCGCAGCCAAATACTGATCGAGACGCGGAGGCAGGAATTTCGGATCCTTGTTTCTTAAGTCGTCGCCCTCAAATTTCCGCGCGGCCGTGACTTTCCCGGACAACAATCCGCGGCAAATCGCGCCATAGGAAAGAACAATCAACTTGTGGTCCAAAGAGTAAGGCAAGACATCCGCCTCGATCTCACGCTCGAAAATATTATAAGGAGGCTGGGTGGTATGTAGCGGGGCAACCCGGCGCCAACGATCCATCTGCTCTGGCGAATAATTGCTGACGCCCAGGGCGAGAATTTTACCCTGTTTTTGAAGATTGAGTAGCGCACCCGCGGTTTCCTCGATTGGAACCAACGGATCAGGCCAGTGCACCTGGTAAATGTCAATTCGGTCAGTCCGAAGGCGGCGCAGTGAGTCGTCGATCTCCTTTTGGATCCGAGCAGCGGTTGAATTACGATAGACTTTGTCGTCGTCGGTCCACTCCAGCGCCACCTTGGTTGCTAACACCGCCCGGTCTCGCCGACCCCCTTCAGCCAGGGCCTTACCTACGATCTCTTCAGATCGGCCAAAGCCGTAAACCGGAGCCGTATCGATTAGATTGATGCCGGTATCGACTGCGTGTTGGATCGCTCTGATACATTCTGCTTCGTCGGAGCCACCCCACATCCAGCCACCGATCGCCCAGGTTCCCAGTCCCACCCGTCCGAGAGGAACGGGAACGTTTGCACAACTGATTGTTTCCATTTCGATAAGGTCCAATTATACGATTTTGCCTGTGTCCCACACTGTAAGCACGAATTGCACATGGCGACAATTCCTAAGACTAGAACGTTTGAGTAGGCGCTGGGTTACTCTTTCGGAGCAGAGTTGGATGATCTCATCTCCGTGAAACGGTCCACTGGCAATGCGCGTCGACACAAGGCGATCGATTCGGCAAAGTTCAGCAGCGGTCCGGCGGCTGCCGGATCAAACGATGCCTTGCGCCTGAAGCACATCATTAGGCCTCGTGGATCCGGCAGCCGCCCATACGCGTCAACCTAAGGATAGGTAATTCTTTGTCCCGTAGGGACTGAACGATCGTAGCCTGGCAGTTTCTGCCTGGGAAAGGTTAGAAAAAACGTTTCGTCCGGACGGCGTGATCGGGTTCGTGCGTCCTAATATGCCGAATGAGGCCGCATCGGACCCAATGAGATCAAACCGTCTCTACGAGACGGACTCATTTTTCTTGCCTATTCCAGGCAGTAAACTGCCAGGCTACGATCGGTAGTCCCTACGGGACGAAAACCCCGGGCCCTTAGGTTGACGCGAACGGTCTGCTGCGGGACCGTCAAAGCCGAGGACGGTTCAATTAATTCTACCGATGAAACAGAAGACGGAGATTAAAGGAAGAAACATCGCTTACGCCCTGCTGGGATCAGAGGGCGCCCCGGCGGTGGTGCTTGGACATGCCTTAGGATCGAACAGCAATATCTGGGGGTATCAGTTGCCCCTTTTAACCGCGCGATGCCGAGTCCTGGTTTACGACCTTCCGGGTCATGGCGAAAGTGACCCTCCAGTTAAACACGATTCGTTCGACGACCTCGCCAATGATCTGGCTGCGCTTCTCGATCGCACGGGAATCAGTCGGGCAACATTGGTGGGATTATCAATCGGCGGCATGATCGCCCAGCATTTCGCCGCGCTTTATCCGGACCGGCTCGAAGCATTGGTCCTTTGCAGTACGGGTTTCCAAACCGATGAATTCGGAAAAAAAATCTTCGGAGATCGTATCGCTCAGGTGAGTGAGCGAGGGATCGAGCCTCAAGTCGACGGTTCGATGAGCAGATGGTTCACTCCGCAATTTTTGAGCGATGCTCCGGCCACCATCGAGTGGGTAAAACGAATGTACAGAAAGACCTCGCGCGCCGGCTTCATCAACGCTTGCCGGGCAATTCAGGAACTCGATACGCTCGATCGACTCTCGAGCATCACCGCACCAACCCTTTTGATTCCTGGCGAACTCGATCCGGCGTTTCCAGTGAGCGTTTCGAGAGCTATGCAATCTCGGATCAAGAACGCGGAATTAGAAGTTCTCGCCGGAGCGGCTCATATCGGTAACGTGGAACGTCCGCACGAGTTCAACGAAATACTTTTGAAATTTTTAGCTGAAGTGGCGCCTCAGAATTGAGTATATCCAAATCGGAACTCTGATATCCTCAGGCTCGCCGATGGGTACACCAGATCAGCTATTCCTGCAGTTCGCAGAGGCGTCGGCCCCCGCAAGCTATGGTGCGACGGGTTCCCCGTTCGCCGAAGCTATGGCGGACAAGACGGCCCGACAGACTTTCAATTACCAGGTACGTGAAAATCGACGGGCAAAACGAATTATCTTACGCGTGACCGTTACGCACGGTTTAGAGGTGGTGGTACCTTCGGCGGCGGCACGGCGCCAAATTCCTGAGATCTTAGCCAAAAACCGCACTTGGATCGAACGTGCGCTCAAGAAACTTTGCGATGAGCAAGTCGCAACCAGCCGGGAGCTGCAGAGTCCTCCCGCATCCATTTCTTTGCCGGCAGTGGCTGAGATATGGACGGTTACCCGGGAGCATATCACCGGAGGGCGTCCCCGACTAGTAGAGCGGGCGCCTCATCATCTTCACCTGCGTGCCGATCTACGCGATAGCGGCGGTTGGCAGACATTATTGCGCACTTGGTTGATCGCTCGAGGCGAAAAAGTATTTAGCGCTTGGCTAAAACAACTAAGCGAATGCACCCAGCTGAGATACGCGCGTATAACCGTGAGGTTACAAAAGACTCGATGGGGTAGTTGTTCCAGAAGTGGAAATATCAGTCTGAACGCCCGGCTTTTATTCGTGGCGCCGGAGATAGCTACCTATGTGCTTCTGCATGAACTTTGCCATACCAGAGAACTGAACCACTCAATTCGATTTTGGAGACTAGTCGAACGGTTCGAACCAAATTGGCGCAAATTAGATCGCGCGTTGACGGATGTTTCTCGGACCTTGCCCCGCTGGGCGATGTGAAGCCCATACGATCGTCCTCGTACTCGTCGTCGTCCTCGTCCTCGAAGCGGTAGCACGTTGGCACAGCGCGTGATCACCCACCGCCTGGAGGGGAGCCGCTTCACCAAGCATCAGACGAGACCGCGATTTTCGTCGCAGCACTTCATCGGGCCACAGAATGTTGCAGCAGGCGGTTCCCGCGAATTACTCAGCGTGATGCCTTACCCTTGGCTTTTCGATACGTTTAAGTCCGGCCTATAGAGCTGCGCAGCGCTAGGTCGTTCTCGGGAGCCGCCCGCGGGTGTACGTTTCGGTCAGGTTCGTGATGGAACGAATTCGCGAGGACGACGAAACAAGCGCCAAAGCGGCTCCCCTCCAGGCGCCGGGCGATCACACATGGTAACAACGCCGTCAACCGTCTCGAGAACGAGGACGAGGACGAGTACAAGCACGAAACTCGTCAAGAGCTTATCACTCACTCTCGGATCGCGCGTGCTCCAGGAACCACGAATATAGTTCCCCGTTCTCGTAAGTATCGATGATCCCATGGTCGCGCCCAGGTAACACGGTAAATCGGACGTTGTTTCCTAATGCGCGCAAATCATCGATGAGATCTTGGACTCCGGCGATTGGCACCAAGTTATCGTCGCTACCGTGGAACGCCCAGATCGGCATCTTTTTCAGGCGATCAGCCCAAGCCGTGACTACAAAAGGGGCGCTCATCGGCGCGATGGCGGCAAATCGTTCCGGGTGTTGATACGCTAAATACCAGGTGCCGAAGCCGCCCATGCTATGACCGGTCAAATAAACCCGGGACAGATCCACGGAGTAATGTTTCTCAATCTCGTCCAGCAGAGCGATCAACGCTTCCGTGTCAGTCCAAAACTCACCATTCGGGCATAAAGGCGAAACGACGATAAACGGAAACGATTTCTTCTTTTCGAGTAACGCTGGTAATCCCCACCCGGGTTCTCTCAGTTTTTCGATATCATCGCCTCGGCGCGATCCTCCATGCAGATACATAATCACAGGCCACTTCTTAGTCTGATTACCCCGTAGCCATCCGGAATAAACAGCAGGTACTTCATCTCCACCGACCGCGTTACCGTTCCCCGGAATTCTTCCGGATGCTGCCCGCTATCTGCCTCCCCTAAGACAAACCCATAAACAAGAGTTTGGACCAACGCGAAAAACGTCACGTAGCGCATCGCAATAACTAATAAACCGCGATTGACCCGAATAGAGCCGAAATAAGGGACGGTTATTCGTGTCAATTCGCGTCCATTCGCGGTTTAATTTCCTCTGCGTATATCTGTGTCCATCAGCGGTTGAAGATTTCTGGTTCGTTGTTGCTCACATTCGCCCTCCGATTCGCGTCCATTCGCGGTTACGGTTGGCTTTCCTCCCGATATCCGTAACGTTGCAGGCAAATGGACGTTCAATCTGGAACCCCGGCGTCGAAGCCGCGAAGTCCAGGCTTTGTCGAGCTAACCGCCGGGATCGCAGCATTGGCGGGATTACTTTTCGGATTCGATACCGGTATAATTTCCGGAGCGATTCTGTTTATTAAGAACGAGTTCCATCTGGCGCCGTTGACGGAAGAATTCTTAGTGAGCGCGGCACTAATCGGAGCGGTTTGCGGGTGTGTACTTAGCGGCCGGGTTACGGACGCGATCGGCCGCAGATCCACCATTCTAATAACCGCAGGTGTTTTCAGTGTTGGCTCCATTGTTTCCGCAATTGCGCCGAATGTAGGGCTTTTAGTCGTGGGCCGGCTCGCGGTTGGTTTGGCCATCGGGGTCGCCTCGTACACCGCACCCTTGTACATCGGAGAAATCGCACCTCCCAACTTGCGAGGAGGTCTGGTGACACTGAACCAACTCGCGATCACGGTCGGGATCCTGCTTTCGTACGTGGTGGACGCGTTGTTTGCGCCTAACCAGAGCTGGCGTTGGATGCTGGCTTCGGGTGTGTTACCGGCGATCGCGCTCGAGCTCGGAGTCGTGTTTCTACCGGAAAGCCCGCGTTGGTTATTGCTTCACGGATTCAGGGAGCGCGCGACGAAAACATTAGCTCGAATTCGAGCGACCGAGAATAACGGAGCTGAAATCGACGAGATCCTGGAGCACGCCCAAACTGGGAGTGGCAAGATCGCCGAACTACTCCGGCCCATGACCATGCGGGTCATTTTTTTGGGCGCTGGGTTAGCGGTGATCCAGCAAGTAACCGGGATTAATACCGTCATTTATTATGCGCCCACTATTTTTCAGGAGGCTGGGTTTCAATCCGCTCAAGCGTCAATTACGGCAACGGCCGGTGTTGGGCTGGTTAATGTTATCATGACGATCGTTTCGATCCCGCTGGTTGACCGGGTGGGACGCCGGCCTCTACTGCTAAGCAGCCTGACCGGAATGCTGCTGTCACTGGTATTGCTGGCGATTGGCTTCGCCCTGGGTGGCCCCGCACTTAAATGGATTGGTGTGCTCAGTTTGGTGGTCTATATCGCCTCTTTTGCTATCGGGCTCGGCCCGGTTTTCTGGCTTCTAATATCTGAAATTTTCCCGTTGAACATCCGCGGCCAAGCCGCCAGCATCGCAACGACGGCGAACTGGTTGAGTAACTTTTTTGTCTCGCTCACTTTTCTTAGCCTGTTAAATGGGCTGGGGAATGTATGGACATTCCTGGTTTACGCCGTGCTTTCTGCGGGCGGGCTCTGGTATTGCTTTGCTCTAGTGCCTGAGACCAAAGGTGTTCCGTTGGAACGGATTGAGCGCAATCTACGGGCCGGACGCAAACTCCGAGAATTAGCTAACTAAAAAGAACTATAACCAAGCAAGACTAACCGCAGATGAACGCAGATTTACGCAGATAGTAACCGCGAATGGACGCGAAGAGAAAACCACGAATGGACGCGAATTTGAATTTCACACTGCCGGAGGTTATCGCCTTCATCTGCGTTCATCTGTGGTTAGGTTTTTCACTCACTCCGTTTCGTGTCCATTCGCGGTTTAGATTATCTCTCCTTCGCTTCCACCGGCTTCAATTCGCAAGTGAGGATCGTTAGGAACGAACCGCAGCGTGAGGGTAGTGCCGATGAGGAAGATTATGCCGGAGATGATCATGCCCCATTGAAAACCGGCGACAAATGTAGGTGCGCTGGTAAGTAAGGAGCCTAAAACCGCCACTCCGGCAGCGGCGCCAACCTGGCGACCGGTGTTCAGGGTAGCAGAGGCTAAGCCTACCTGGGGCCGGTCTACCGATGCTAATACGACCGTGGTCAAAGGCGGCAAAATAAGCGGCACCCCGGCGCCGACGCACAGCAAGGGAAGAAGCAAGCCCCAGTAGGTAGTGGCGGGGCCCGTGGCAAATGCGAGCCAGAAATAGCCGATCCCGGCAAGCACAAATCCGGTCAGGATTGGAAAACGCATTCCGCGGGCTGCGGCCAATCTACCTGCAAAAACATTCATCACCGTGAGCAGGCCGGTTACCGGCAAGAAAGCCAACCCGGTTTCTAACGGGCTGAAATGGCGAGCCTGCTGGAAATAAAGACTGAGAGTGAAAATCAGTCCGTAGAAAGAGAAACTTAGGAGAAGGCCGAGCAAGGTGGAGACACTGAATTGCGCCGAGCGAAAAAGCTTCAGGGGCAACATTGGCTGGGATTGCCTGTTCTCGATCACAAAAAACAGGAGAGATAATCCTATGAAGGCAACACTAAGAACGATGATTCCTGTCGAAAACCAACCCCAATTGCTTCCCTCGATCAGCACGGTAGTGAGCGAAGCCAGTGCGAATAGACTGAGGAGCTGGCCAGGCCAATCGATTCTTTGCCCAAGCCGCGGCCGCTCGCTGCGGATATAGCGATAGGTCAAGAAAAGAGCGGCTAAACCGATCGGAATGTTGACATAAAAAATGCTGCGCCAACCAAAACTGTGAATGAGGAAGCCGCCGATGACCGGACCGGCCGCGACTGAAGCTCCGCCGCTCCCGGCCCACCAGCCGAATGCCTTGGCTCGCTCGCCTGGATCGTCGTACGCATGATTCAACAACGTAAGCGAACAGGGAATAATCAGGGCTGCACCGATGCCTTGAAGCACTCGAGCACCGATCAATGCCGGCAGACTAATTGCCGCCCCGCAAACAACTGAAGCGATAGTGAAAACAAGAAATCCCGCGGTGAAAATCCGTTTATTTCCGAAGCGATCTCCGGCAGTGCCGGCGCTAAGAAGAAAACTGGCAAAAGCTACGGTGTAGGCGTCGACGATCCACTGGAGGTCGCTGAGCCGGCCGCCCAATCCCGAAGCGATTGGCTTGAGCGCGACATTGACGATCGAAATGTCGAGCAGAACGACGACGCACCCCAGGCAAACAATGAATGCCGTTAAGTTTGGCCGACTGCGTTCGAGTTCTCCCGCGTCGGCAACGTGTTCGCAACGCTCAGACATCCTGATCCCTGTACGCTCCGTTCCTGATCGAGCCCGGCTTTAGTATCATTATATTGTGATTAATACCAAAGCTGATAGGACGACCCTGTCAAACCGAGGGGATATGGGGTACCGGGCCTCCAAAAAAAACGGAGGAGCCGCATTAGAGATATCAAGCCTATGAATTCCAAACCGATCTATCGCGTGTCCCGCTGAAGACGTAATCCGGCCGCGGCTCCCATTGGATGTGGCATAATCTCGGTATATGATGCGATCCAACCCCAGGTGTCGCGTCTTTCCGAGCGCAACACCTGCCACGATGGTCAGCGTTGACGTGCGTGCGAGCTGCCACGCGGAATGCCACGCCCCTCCGACCTGGTGATCACGCTTTCTCTAAATCAGTTCGCACTTCTTTCACCAAGACGTCGCCTCGTTCCGCGGGCAGGATCTTCAACAGATCCTCTTCATCGGGTTCGATTTCTTGCTCGGCGTCTGCTTCCAGAACATCTTCGACGAATCCGACGCAATTCTCGAGGATCATGGCGATTCCTTGGCCTACACCGATGCACATTGTGCAAAGTGCGTAGCGGCCGCCGATGACTTCGAGTTGGTTTACCGCTGCGGTGGCCAAGCGGGCACCGCTGGCTCCCAGCGGGTGTCCGATCGCGATAGCTCCTCCGTTCGGATTAACGTGAGGTGCATCATCCGGCAGACCGAGTTCGCGCAATACCGCCAAAGCTTGGGCAGCAAAAGCTTCGTTCAATTCGATGACGTCCATTTGGGAGAGCTCTAAGTTAGCCATCGTCAGAACTTTCCGGGTCGCCGGCACGGGCGCCATCCCCATGATTCTCGGCTCTATCCCAGCCGTCGCGGCCGCTACCACGCGCGCTCGCGGAGTTAACCGGTGCCTTACCATCGCGCGTTCGGATGCCAATAAAACCACACCGGCTCCATCGTTAATACCCGAGGCGTTCCCGGCAGTAACCGTTCCGCCGGGTTTCACTACTGTCCGGAGCTTGGATAACGCTTCTAGCGTCGTGTCCGGTCTCGGATGTTCATCGATGCCAAAGATTATGGGATCACCCTTTTTCTGCCGAATTTCGACCGGAACTAGCTGGCGAGTGAAAAAGCCGGCTTCATGACCGGCTGCCCAACGCTGATGGCTGCGCAGTGCAAAGGCGTCTTGATCCTCTCGATTAACCCGGAATTGTTCGGCCACGTTTTCTCCGGTTTCGGGCATCGAGTCGGTCCCGTAAAGCTTCTGGATCCGCGGATTCACGAACCGCCAACCGATGGTGGTATCGTAGATTTCTGCGGTGCGACTAAACGCGGTGTCGGACTTGGCCAGAACGAACGGTGCGCGTGACATGCTTTCGACCCCACCGGCGATAATCAGATCCGCTTCTCCAGATTTGATCGCTCGAGCCGCCGTGGCAATGGCATCCAAGCTGGAGCCGCAAAGGCGGTTAACGGTACTACCAGGCACGCTCTGAGGTAGCCCAGCCAGCAGAAGCGCCATTCGCGCCACGTTGCGGTTATCCTCACCCGCTTGATTCGCACAGCCCAGGATCACATCGTCAACTGCCGGCCAATCGACATTAGGGTTTCGGTCGATCAATGCACGGATAGGAATCGCAGCGAGATCATCCGCTCGGACTGACGCCAACCCTCCGGCGTAACGTCCAAAGGGAGTCCGTATCGCATCGCAGATAAAAACGTCATTCATGAGTAACCTCTGGGAAGAGCCTCAATCAGGTCCGACTAATAGGCAAAACTATCTTCGTTTAAACGGGCTTTAAGCCGTGAGCTAACGCCGTCCGTTGTTCCAGATCACGCAAGCAGGTCAGTTCTTCTGTCGTGGGGGGAGGGGTGACTTCCAGATTCGGCGAGATCCTCAGCTGCCACCCGGTAGCGGATTTGATCTCATCTACTTGGACTCCGGGATGAATCTGAGTCAGTAGGAGT